>Ga0172380_10002566_pt1 | contig 27414 bp, 27 predicted proteins | sample Leawe162metaG_FD_119747 | JGI IMG/M metagenome (GOLD analysis project Ga0172380, IMG submission 119747) | Leachate microbial communities from a municipal landfill in Southern Ontario, Canada - Leachate well 162 metaG | ecosystem: Engineered > Solid waste > Landfill > Unclassified | place... | reverse complement strand
TTCTGTATGTTTTAATAGCCGTATTTGCCATACAAGAAATCGAAAACATAATTCTAACTCCGCTTTTAATGAAAAAACTGGTCAATGTTCCACCAGTTTTAGTTTTAGTTTCATTACTTATTGGAGCTAAGTTGTTTGGATTTTTGGGGACAATATTTGCGGTCCCAGTTTTTGGTATTATATATGAATTTATAAAAGAATTTTTAGAGAAAAGAAGAGAGGGGACTTTAGAGCTTGAGTAACAAAATTGATATTACTATTACCGTAGCTTGGCTTAAAATTCTCCAAAAGTTGGAGATTTTTTCTTGCCTCGCAGAAGCTTTATGCGGAGGCTGGGTGTCATTCCAGAAGTGAAGCTTTTCGTGCAATTTATAGTGATCTTCTAAAAATCTATTTCCAGGAAAAGCATATTTTAAGGCAGTTAGCGTATCTGGAGCTGCGGCAATAAATCCGCAAATATAAATGATTGGACGGTTGCTAGAAAACAAATAAATTAAAAGCATACCGGCAAAAAAATCAAAAAAAATACGCAAAAATTCTGGTACTGATTTTCGCCACTGCTTTTGCGAGAAGTTTTTTACAGGATAGTCTAAGTGGGGTATAAAATCTAGTACATAATGGCTCAATAAAGCCAAAATAATTGCCAAGGGCACATTGTTTACTAAAGATCCAATTGCTGATCCAAGTATTACGTGTACTATTAAAATCATTGAAATTAACCTAAAAAGTTATAGAATTAGATAATTGTATCACACTATGTCAAAGAAATTCTACATAACTACAACACTGCCCTATGTTAATGCTGACCCGCATATTGGTTTTGCTCTAGAAATAATTCAGGCAGATGTCTTGGCTAGGTATCACAAAAATATCGGCGAGGATGTTTTTTTTAATACTGGAGTTGATGAACACGGCTTAAAAATTTATCGCAAAGCCAAAGAAAGCAATTTGAGTCCCCAGGAATATTGCGATATTTATGCTAAAAAGTTTGACGACTTAAAAAAGGCGCTTAATTTAAGTTATAACAATTTTATACGCACAACAGATAAACACCACGAGTCATCAGCCCAAGAATTTTGGAGAAGGTGCTTAAAAAACGGTGATATATATAAGAAGAACTACAAAGTAAAATATTGTGTTGGTTGTGAGCTAGAAAAAACAGAGTCAGAATTGGTAGATGGCAGGTGCCCAATTCACCCCAATTTAGAATTAGAAATAATTGATGAAGAAAATTATTTTTTCAAATATTCTAATTATCAAAAAAAGCTTTTAGATTTTTACAAAAAAAATAAAAATTTCGTTGTTCCCGAAACAAGGTATACAGAAATAAAAGAGTTTACTAAAAAAGGATTAGAAGACTTTAGCGTTTCAAGGCTTAAAGAAAAAATGCCATGGGGCGTGTCGGTTCCAGATGATGATAAGCATGTAATGTACGTTTGGTTTGACGCGCTTGTAAACTACATTTCCTGTCTTGGTTGGCCAGAAGATAAAAAGAAATTTAAAGAGTTTTGGCCAGGACTACAAGTGGCGGGCAAAGACAACTTACGCCAACAAAGCTCAATGTGGCAGGCAATGCTTTTGTCTGCAGGATTGCCATTGTCAAAGCAGGTCTTTATACACGGCTTTATGACAGCTGACGGCAAGAAAATGTCAAAAAGTTTGGGAAATGTCATAAATCCTTTTGATTTGGTTAACAAATATGGCACAGACGCAGTGAGATATTATTTACTAAGAGAAATTGTGCCAGCAGAAGATGGGGATTTTTCTTATGCAAAATTTGAACAAAGATACAATTCAGATTTAGCTGGAGGGTTGGGAAACTTAGTTGCTAGGGTTTTGGGCATAGCTTCAAAAACAGATATCAAGAAAACAAAAATTAGTTCTAAAATCGCCAAAAAAGCAAGAGAAGTAAAAAAAGCTTGTGGCAAGCTGACAGGGGAATTTAGATTTAACGAAGCGCTAGCTGTTGTTTGGGAACTGATAAGTTTTTGTGATAAATATATAAATGAGGAAAAGCTTTGGGAGACAAAAAAACCGGAAGTTATAAATGACTTATTTTTCGCTATAAGCGAGATTTCAGATCTGTTGAAACCATTTTTACCGGAAACTGCAGGGAAAATAAAAACGCAGATTGAAACAAAAAAATCAGAAGCGCTGTTCCCGCGAATTGTTAAATAAAATAGTATGCCAAGAAAGACAGAATTTTCCTCACATGATTCGGAACAGGAGCCGGATCAAAGAAAACAGGAAGCAACAGAAGTAAATAGAGAACAAGAGGGTCATCTTTTACTTGAGAGATTGAAATCGCGTTCGCCCGAAGCGATCGAGTCTTTTAATATTAACGAGGATGGACTGGCTGTACATGGTAGCGACCTGAGTAATTTGGAAAGCATTTTAACTAAAGGATTAGGATGGTACTGCCTACCTGATGGGACAGAAAAATATAATGCAGATTTTAATCTTATTGGTGTTCCAGCGGTTGATGACTCTGGTCATAACACTAAAATTGGGTTTGGCCAAGATAGAGTAATATTTGGTGGCCAAATTGTTTTTGTTACAGATATTTTTAAAAAATTGTGGCCGAATTTAGTAAATGGCGTGGTTAAACTTACTAGTGGCCGAGTTACTAACGGTATCGGTGGTGAAATATTAGTGAGACAGGGCGGTGGCGACTCACAGGAGGACCTAGGCAGGGTAGAGTTTTACGGTATCGACCATGCGGATTGGGACGGACTAGAATACCTTCCGGAACCAGAACAACTTTTAATCCCAGATTTTAAAGGAGAAAGATGTTATGTGGGTGAAGATGGTAAAAAATCATACCAGGCAGGTGAATTTTTATGGGAGGACAAGGAAAAAGATAAACGTGCTTATCATCAACTTTTAAGCTGTAAAACGATTAACGCGATTGTTATACCGGACATTATGAGGAGAAATAGGAGCGGAGATACCCCACCAACAAAAGAAGCGGCGATAGAACACATTATTAATATCCAGAACAAGCTATTGCCAAAAAATGAGCAGATTCCCGTTTATGATGAACAAGGAAAATGTCTATATAATCCGTTAAAGAAATAAAGAAAATTTCAAAAACTAGAAAAGCAAGATTATTTTTTTGTATAGTTATTCTTATAAAATAAATGCTTGTAGATACACACAGCCATTTAAATTTTAAGTCGTATGATGAAGACAGGGATGAAGTTATAAAGCGTACTCGAGATGAGGGCGTGGTTTGTATTGATATCGGGACAGATTACCAAGCCTCAAAAAAAGCAGTTGAGTTGGCCGAGACCAACAAAAACATGTTTGCTGCTATTGGAGTGCATCCAACTGACAGCGATGATAAATTTAGTAAAGAAAAATTTATAGAATTGGCAAAGTCTAAAAAAGTGGTGGCGATTGGGGAGATTGGTTTAGATTATTATCACAAAACACCGAAAGAAGCGCAAAAAGAGTTATTTTTACAGCAGCTAGATTTGGCAGAAGAACTGGACTTGCCCGTTATTATTCATTGCAGAGATGCTTTTGGAGATGTCTACGAAATTTTGAAAACCAGAAAGCTGCGCGGAGTGGTGCATTGTTTCTCTGACGGCTTAGACGAGGCAAAAAAATATTTAGATTTAGGTTTTTATTTAGGAATTAATGGGGTAATCTTTAAACAAAATTTAGATGAAGTAATAAAAAATGTTCCACTGGATAAAATTTTGTTGGAGACAGACTGTCCATTTTTGACTCCTCCAATGGCTGAAAACAAACGCAACGAACCTATTTTTGTAAAATACGTAGCAGAAAAAGTAGCAGAGCTAAAAGGTATCTCTTTTGAAGAAGTGGCGAGCGCGACCACAGAAAACGCCAAAGCTCTCTTTGGTATATAAAAATAAAAAAATATGCGCCGGAATCCTTTCGGATCCGGCGCTTTAAAATTCGCCTAGTGTCAGGCGATCGCTTTTCTGATAAGGCCGACTTTTGTCTTCGCATCGGCTATCTTCTCTAGGGATTGGCGCCTGTCAATGGCGCCACATTCAAGTATTCTGAGGATGCCCTCAAGAATGCCAATCTCCAAGGGAAAGCCGAAGTTATCGCGAAATCCAGATTTTCTGCATCTAGAGATTAATCTCGAGAGCTCCCTCGCCGAAAGAACCCTGAAACTGCCATTTTGCACATATCGAACCGCCGCTTCGTCCATTCTGTATACAAGTACCCGAAGAACTAGTTCCCCCTTAGAGCTGACCATAAGATCTTTTTGTCGGTAGTCCACCTTCCTCTTTTTGTTCCAAAAAGAATCTATGAACCTTGCGCACCTCGTTCCTAGGCCAAGTTGATCTCGGCAATGAATCTTTTCTGGGTCGGTTTTGTTGCCGTCCGAACTGAGCCAGCCGATGTCGATTTGCTCCCTGAGTGGCTTGAAACAGTTAATCGACACCTCACGCAAGGTGGTTGCCAAATACGAAAGCGCTCTCTCGATGATGGCGCACCATTCTGTGGGCGAGATGTCGGCTACTCCCGCTTTGTCATCTCCCAAAATGAATGCGACGCTTTTGCTGGGCGAACCCATACAAATTGCTCCTTCCAGGCCTTAGGGCGAACCCTGTGGCCAATGGGTGAATAGAACTGTAAACGAACACACATTTTTTCTATCAGTTTATAGGTATAATGTCAAGATTTACCCGAGTGTTAATGTTTGGTATCATAAATTGAATATTATGCAAAAGTATAGTCCAAAGAAAATTGAGCCAAAATGGCAGGAAAAGTGGTACAATTCTAGCGTTTTTAAGGCTAAAAACGGCTCTAAAAAGAAGAAATCCTACCTAATGGTGGAGTTTCCATACCCTTCGGGCGATGGGCTTCACGTAGGCCATTGTAGGAGCTATACGGCCCTAGATATAGTAGCTAGAAAGAGAAGGATGCAGGGCTTTAATGTTTTATACCCAATGGGTTGGGATGCCTTTGGCTTGCCCACTGAAAACTATGCTATTAAAAAAGGAGTTCATCCGTCTGTTGTCACAAAAAAGAATGTCGAATATTTTAAAGAGCAAATGCAAAGAATGGGGTGGTCTTTTGATTGGACAAGAGAAATAGATACTACTGACCCCAAGTACTACAAGTGGACGCAATGGATTTTTATACAATTATTTAAAAATGGTTTGGCTTACAAAGCCAAAATAGATATTAACTGGTGCCCATCGTGTAAAATTGGATTGGCCAATGAAGAAGTAGTTGAAGGCAAATGTGAGAGATGCGGTACCAAAGTTGAAAAACGAGAGAAAGAGCAATGGATGATAAAAATTACCAATTATGCAGACAGGCTGATTAGAGATTTAGATGGCGTTGATTATTTAGAAAAAATTAAAACACAACAAAAAGATTGGATTGGCGAGTCGCACGGAGCTTTAGTCAAATTTCAAGTTGAAGGTATAGAAGAAAATATAGAAGTTTTTACAACCAGAATAGATACAATTTTTTCTGGCACATATTTAATTTTGTCACCAGAACACAATTTTATTGATAAGTATAAAAATAAAATCGAAAATCTTGATGAAGTTCTAAAATATCGAGAACAGGCTAAAACTGTGTCTGACATGGACCGTACGAATTTGGACAAAGATGTAACCGGTGTACAGCTTAAAGGAATTGTAGTTAGGAATCCTGCAACAAATGAAGAGATGCCTGTTTGGGTGGCAGATTTTGTTTTGAATCACTATGGCACGGGAGCTGTGTTTGCTGATGCGCACGACAAGAGAGATTTTAAAATGGCTAAAAAATATGGCGTACCCTTGCGCACTTCCATAAAACCAGATGACGAATCATTGGCCGATAAGGTAAAGAGAATGGAAGAGTGTTTTGAAGGCGAAGGCACATTATATAATTCTCAACAATTTGATGGATTAAAATCTGCAGAAGCTAAGCCCCAAATTATTACTTGGTTATCTTCAAAGGGATTTGCCCAGCCAAAAGTCAGCTACAAATTGCGAGATTGGGTTTTTTCACGCCAGCATTATTGGGGCGAACCAATTCCAATGATTTTTTGTAAGAAATGCGGGTGGCAACCAGTTTTTGAAAAAGATTTACCTGTAAAACTGCCAAATGTTAAAAAATATAAACCAACAGAAACAGGAGAGTCTCCTTTGTCTTTGATCAAAAAATGGGTCCAAGTTGAGTGCCCAAAATGTGGAGGCGATGCTCAAAGGGAAACCGATACCATGCCAAATTGGGCAGGCTCTAACTGGTATTTTTTACGCTATACAGACCCCAAAAACAGCAAAGCTTTAGCTGATGAATCAAATTTAAAATACTGGATGCCGGTGGATTGGTACAACGGGGGCATGGAACATACTACTCTGCACTTATTGTATTCAAGGTTTATTTTTAAATTTTTGTGGGATATAAAAGCAGTCCCAACTGTTATTGGTTCAGAACCCTACAAAAAGAGAACTTCGCACGGCATGGTTTTGGGAGAAGGCGGGGTAAAAATGTCAAAATCCAAGGGAAACGTCATAAATCCAGATTCTGTGATAAAAGAATATGGAGCTGATACTCTGCGTATTTACGAAATGTTTATGGGGCCGTTTGAGCAAATGATTCCGTGGGACACGAAAGGAGTTGTGGGGTGCAGAAGATTTATTGAAAAGATTTGGAAACTTGCTCAAAAAGGTTTTATAGTGCAGGGAGAATCCGCCTTCGCCAAGGCTTCGGCGGACAAGGAAACCTTGAAAAAGCTTTTGCACAAAACAATTAAAAAGGTTGGCGAAGACGTTGAATTAATGAAGTTCAATACAGCTGTCAGTAGTATGATGGAATTTGTAAACGCGTGCAATGTTTCGTCAGGGGGTTTGGATAAAAAAGATTTAATTGATTTTATTAAAATTTTTTCTCCTTTTGCTCCGCACTTAGCTGAAGAGCTTTGGGAAGCAACTGGTGGTAAAGACCTGTGCTGTGAACAGAAATGGCCAAAGTACGACGAAAAACTAATTAAAGAAAAAAATGTACTCTTGATTGTGCAGATAAATGGAAAAGTTCGTGATAAAATAGAAGCCAAAGCCGACATAGAACAAAAAGAAGCAGAAAAACTTGTAATGAAATCTGAAAAAATAAAAGCGCTTATCGGTGAATCCGAAGTTAAAAAAATAGTTTTTATTCCAGACAAACTAATTAACATCGTTATTTAATGAAAAAGATATTGTTGGGAAATGAGGCAATTGTGGAGGCCGCGCTGGCTTGCGGGGTGGATTTTGTGTCTGGCTATCCGGGGTGTCCGGCAGCGGAAATTGGAGACATTTTTGGTAAAATTGCTAAAGAAAATGGAGTTTATGCAGAATGGTCAACCAACGAAAAGGTTGGGCTCGAAGCTGCAATTGGAGCAAGTTTTTCTGGTTTAAAATCTTTGGTAAATATGAAGAGTTTTGGTATAAATGTGGCTTCAGACAGCTTGATGCCCTTAGTTTATACTGGAACCAAAGCCCCGATGGTGATTGTGGTAGCTGACGACCCTTCTTGCTGGAGCTCGGCGCAATCTGAGCAAAATTCTAGGGCATATGCATATTTAGCGCGCATACCCATGTTAGAACCCGCTGACCCGCAAGAATGTTATGACTTTACTAAACTCGCTTTTGAAATTTCTGAAAAGTTTAATATCCCTGTAATTTTGAGGACCGTCACTAGGGCCAATCATCAAAAAATGATTGTAGAGTATCAGCCCCACTCCGCCAAGGCTTCGCGGGGTGTTGGGGTTTTTGTTAAAAACCCACAACAATTTGGCACAATGCCACCAAGAGTTTTGGAGCAAAAACAAGAACTTATTGAAAAATTGGAAAAGGTAAAGAAATTTGCAGACAATAAGTTAAACATAATTACAAAGTCTAAAAAACCAAACAGTGTTGGCATAATTACATCGGGCGTAACGCATTTGCATACTTTGGAAACCCTGGAAATTATGGGGCTGGATTTGTCTATTTTAAAAATGGGGATGTTTTATCCTTTGGCAGACGCTAAAATTAAAAGTTTTATAAAAAATTTAAAGAAAGTTTTAATTGTTGAAGAGCTAGATGGTTATTTAGAAAAAGAAGTTACAGCTATTGCTAAAGATACTAACCCAAAGTTAGAAATATTTGGTAAAAGGGGTGCCCCCTGGGCCCTGCCGGAAATAAGAGAGCTGGACGCAGAAAAAATTGGAGTTGCTTTGGCTAAAATTACTGGCAAGAAATTTACTGCAAACAAAATAAAGCCCGTCGCAGTACCAAGGCGCTATCCAAAACTTTGCCCTGGTTGTCCCCACGCTTTTACGTTTGCAGCACTAAAACGAGTGGCGCCAGATGCTATTTATGGAGGAGATATTGGGTGCTATATGTTGGCAGGTTATCCACCAAATGATGTACAAGACTTTGTTTTTGATATGGGGGCCAGTATGGGCATAAGTCATGGAATTTCCAAGGCGACAAATCCCGCCTCCGCACAAGGCTTCGGCAGGGCGAGGCAAAAAGTTATTTCGCTTATTGGTGACGCAACATTTTTCCACTCGGGGATTTCCGGGCTTATTAACGCTGTTTATAATAAATCGAACCCCTTATATATTATTTTAGACAATAGAATTACTGCCATGACTGGGCACCAAACAAACCCTGGAGTTGGTAAAACTTTAATGAATGAAGACACTGTTCTGCTAAAGCCAGAAGATATTGCGGTAGCCTGCGGAGTAAAAAATGTAAAAGTATTAGACCCAATAAACGTAAAAGAACTCGAGGAAACTATAAAAGATTTTATGAATAAGGATGAGGTTTCGGTAATTGTCTGCAGAAGAATTTGCGCGTTGTTAGAAAAGAGAATTAAAAAGGCGCAAGAATAATATGTTAAAAGATAATTTTAACCTAATTATAGTGGGCGTGGGCGGACAGGGGCTAATTACTTTGTTGTCTATAATAAATGAAGCTGCGATAATAGAAAGAAACGACGTTAGATCTTCCGAGCTTCATGGCCTATCACAGCGCGGAGGAAGTGTGGAAACTCATACAAAATTTGGCTATAAAGTTTATTCTCCTTTGGTTTACAACGGTCAGGCAGACTTAATTTTAGGTTTAGATGTTTTAGAGGCAATGCGAGCTTTAAACAGGGCAGGAGAGCAGACAAAGTTTTTGGTAAATGATTATTATTCCCCCTTTCAAAATTCTTTACCAAAAGAGGAAATTATAAAGGCGTTGCAAGAAAATTTGGGGGAAAGATTATTTGTGGTGCCAGCTTCCGAAATTTGCGTAAAAGAATTGCAGAGTGAAGTTGTTTCAGGAGTTTATCTTTTAGGATACGCCACAAAACACAATTTAATTCCATTAAAATTTGAATCAGTTATGGCGGCTGTAGAAAAAGTAATCCCTCAAAAATATTTAGAATTAAATAAAAAAGCTCTTAACTTAGCAAAATAGCATGGTAAAGAAAGTTGTAATAGCAGCAGCAGGTAGGGGAACCAGAATGTTACATCTGACCGATAATAAGCCAAAACATTTGTTGGAAATATCCGGCAAACCATTTTTGTCATATGTTTTAGACAATTTGCTTCTGGCTGGGTATAAAGAAATCGTTTTGGTGGCAGGATACAAAGAAGAGTTGGTCAGAGATTTTTTAAAAACATACAAATCACCAAATGGATCAGATTTTAAAATAGATTTTGTAAATCAATATGAAAAAGTAGACCCTGACCAGAGATATGGGACAGCTATCGCTCTAGAGTGCGCCAAGGATTATGTTGGCCAAGAGCAATTTTTATTTGTCTGCGGAGATAACCTGTACGCCGTAGAAGATTTAAGGGCAATGAATATAGATGATAATTATAGCTATATTGCGGGGTTAATTCACGAAACCCCAGAAAAGTACGGGGTTTTAATTAATGGTGGAGAGTTTTTAAAAGGAATTATTGAAAAGCCCAAAGAATATGTGGGAAATTTAATTAACGCAGGGATGTATAAATTTACTCCTGAGGTTTTTGAAAAATTACCCTTAATAGAAAAATCAGCCAGGGGAGAATACGAAATTACTGACGTAATTACCTTATTGGCAAAAGAACAAAAGGTGAAAACCATTAAAATAAAGGAATATTGGAAGGACCTGGGTAACCCCGATGACATTGGAAAGCTAAATAAATTTATTGAAAATGAAAAAGTTGCAAGCAAATAACGAAAACCTAAAAGAAATAATTACTGCTCTGGAAAATGGAGCAGTTTTAGTCTTGCCTACAGATACGGTGTATGGATTAGTTTGCGATGCTTCTAATAATACGGCTGTTGAAAATATTTTTGAAATAAAAAAAAGAGATAAATCAAAGCCTTTGCCAGTTTTTGTAAAAGATTTAAAAATGGCAGAATCTTTGGCGGAAATAAATAAAGACCAAGAAAAAATAATTAAAGAAAATTGGCCGGGAGCTGTGACTTATGTTTTACCAGCCAAGAGCCAGAAGCTATCTCCTTTGGTTTACAAAGAAGGCACTATTGCCCTACGACAGCCAAACTATCCATTAATACAAGATATTTTTAAAAAGTTTAAAAAACCGCTAGCGCAAACTTCAGCAAACATTTCAGATGCTGGTGTCACCACTAAAATATCCGAAGTCATATCTCAGCTAGGGGATCAAGATATTATTTTAGTTGCCATGGGTGATTTGCCAGTGGCCGAACCCTCAACTATAATAGATTTATCAAAGGGTGAAATTAAAAAAATAAGATAAAAACATGCCAAAATTAATCAAACAAGACCCGCAAATAGAAAAATTAATAAAATTGGAAACCGAAAGACAAAAAACTTCTCTGGAAATGATTCCTTCGGAAAACCACAGTTCGCTGGTAGTTAGAGAGGCTTTGGGGTCTATTTTGACTGATAAATATGCCGAAGGTTACCCTGGTAAAAGATATTATGCCGGACTAAAGTATTATGATATTTTGGAAGATTTATGTCGAGACAGGGCAAAAAAACTTTTTAAGGTAGAGCACGTAAATGTGCAACCATACTCTGGTTCTCCGGCAAACCAAGCAGTTTATTTAGCTATTTTAAATCCAGGGGAAACTGTTATGGGTTTGGCCCTGCCTATGGGCGGGCACTTAACGCATGGCTGGAAGGTAAACTTTTCTGCTAAATTCTTTAATTCAGTTCAATACAGCGTAGATGAAAAAACAAATTTAATAAATTACGACGCACTTAAAAAACAGGTTCAGGAAGTAAAACCAAAGTTAATGTGGGTTGGCGCCACAGCTTACCCAAGAATATTTGATTGGGCAAAGTTGGGAGAGATTGCCGATTCTGTCGGAGCATATTTAGCGGCCGATATTGCGCATATTGCTGGCTTAGTTGCTGGTGGGGCGCACCCGAGTCCAGTGCCATTTGTGCATATTGTGACCACAACAACACATAAAACCTTAAGGGGTCCTAGAGGAGGTTTAATCATGGTAACTAAAAAAGGGTTGGAAAAAGATCCCGAACTAGCTCAGAAAATTGATAAAGCTATTTTTCCGGGGCTGCAGGGCGGACCGCATATGCACCAGGTGGCGGCAATTGCAGTTTGCTTGAAGGAAGCTTCGACTCCAGCTTTTAAAACCTATGCAAAGCAAATAGTAAAAAACGCTAAAGCTTTGGCTGAAGCTCTAAAAAAGAAAGGATTTAAACTAGTTACTGATGGCACAGATAACCACTTAATTTTAATAGACCTGAGAAACAAAAACATAACAGGTCCAGACGCGCAGCTTCGTTTGGAAGAAGCTGGTATCACCATAAACAAAAATACTATTCCCTATGACCCAAATCCGCCGTTTAAACCATCTGGTATAAGATTGGGGACTCCAGCAATTACGACCAGGGGAATGAAAGAAAAAGACATGGCAAAAATTGCTGAGTGGTATGATAGAGTAATTTCCGACGAAAAGTCAGTAAAAAAAGTTAGGGAAGAAATAAGAATGTTCTGCAAGAAATTCCCATTGCCGCGATAATCGCTCGCCAGTAATTTTCGCTCCGCAACAAACTTTTTTCCGTAGCTGGTAACCCCCTTTGCCTCTTCGGGCAAGTGGACCAGGGACTACAAAAAGTTTATTGCCTCGCTATATTATGTTTTCAGTTTTTAAAAATATAAATAAATTCGCTGGGAAAAACAGGTTTTTAGATGCCTTGGCAATTTTTTGCGCGAGGTACCTTTTATATATTTTGCTGGCAGTCTTGTTAGTAAATGCTTTTGTTATTCATAGCTTGGCTGCATTTTTTATACCCTTGGTGGCCGGTCTACTAGCAGCATTCTTTGGCAATAAAATAATTTATATTTTTTACAAAAAAGATAGACCAGCCGAGCTAAAAAGTACCAACTTATTAATACCCATCCCACACAATCCATCTTTTCCATCCCGCCATGCGTCTTTAATGTTTGGGGTGTCTTTTTGTCTGCTTTTTTACAGCGTCCCACTGGCGATAATTTTCTTAGTATTTTCTTGCATAATCGGCATTTCTAGAGTCTTTTGTGGAGTTCATTGGTTTTCTGACATTGTCGCCGGCGCCTTAATGGGTTTTTTATTTTCCATAGTAATTTACACGCTATTACATAACTTATAAGAAAAAAACCGCCGAAGGCGGTTTTTTGATTGTGCCCGAGGTGGGAGTTGAACCCACAATTCCGTAAGGAAACACGATTTTGAGTCGTGCGCGTATGCCAGTTCCGCCACTCGGGCAATTGTTTATAACTTAACATACTTTTTACTGGTTTTCAAGATAAATAAGCGCTATTTCCATGAGGCTTCAATGATTTTCTCTGGGTATTTTTCTTGTATTTTTTTAAAGTTGCTACAAGACAGTCTGTGTAGGATGGCCGCATCCCTATTTTGTGGCACGTAGGCTGCAACCCTATCTCCTGGCTGGGGGTTACAGCATTTGGCTATCTTAACAAGCATTCCTCTTTCGCCAGCAAGATATATATGCCTTATGTTTTCTTTCTTAAGTTTTAATTTTCCCTCCCTTTTTTTTCTTGAAGCTTCAGATATCTCTGCAAATTTTCTTCTAATAAAACCAGGAATAGGCAGTTTGAAGGTTGGTTTTTGATCGGTCAGTTTTTTTATATGAGACCTCGCTAAAGACGTTTTGACAAACTTTAGCCAGTCTTTTGATGGAGATTTCTTTTTATTTACAGCTATTTCCACTATATCGCCATTATTCAAAACATGGTTTAACTGGACTATTTTACCGCCTATTTTAGCCGACTCACAATGGTTCCCGATATTCGAGTGTACAGCATATGCAAAATCAACAACTGAAGAGTCTTTTGGCAAAACGATTATGTCGGCCTTGGGAGTAAAGGCAAAAACCTTGTTTGTAAAAAAGTCTATTTTAAAACTTTTCCAAAAATCTGGAGCATTCTTCATCCAATCAAAATTACTACCTTCTTTTGCTAGGTCAATTTTTTCTTTATAAGACCAGTGAGCGCAAACTCCATATTCCGCTTCTTTATGCATTTCTTTAGTTTTTATCTGAATCTCAATGGTTTTACCGTCATCTGGTACAACTGTAGTGTGTAGAGACCTATAGCCATTAGGTTTTGGTTTGGCTATATAATCATTGATTTCCTCTGTCAATGGCTTAAAGTGCTTGTGTATAATGCCAAGAGCCCTATAGCAACTAGTTACGTCGTCGGCAATAACTCTTAGAGCCAACAAGTCATGGACTCTGTTAAAATCCATATCACGGCTCAAAAGCTTTCTGTATGTGCTCCAGTAAGACTTTGTGCGGTAGTTGATGTCTGTTATTTTTACCCTTTCTTTTTTAAATATTTTTTTGAGTTTTGGGATAAATTGTTTTAGATATTTTTCCCTTGTTTCGTGCTCTTCTTTTATATTTTCTTTTACCCACTGAAATCTTCTAGGGAATAAATGCGAAAAAGCTACATCTTCAAGTCTGCGCCTAATTTCAGAAAGACCAAGCCTGTGTGCGACTGGCACTAAAATTTGTAATGTTTCCAATGCCGACAACTTTTGTTTATCTTCTGGCAAAGTATTTAGGAAGTTTAGCCCGTCTAGCTTTGATGCCAGTTCCACTAAAACCACCCTCAGGTCTCCAGCCAAGGCTAAAAACATCCTCCTTAGGTTTTCATTTTTTTCCTTGGTGAATGTCTTCTTTTCTTTTATTCCAACAGACAAAGAGTATCTAATCTTTCCAAGTTGCGAGATTTTTTCTATAAGGTCTGCCAGCTCTTTGCCGAATTTTCTCTCAATTTCTTTTATTTCAATTTTTTTGGTTTGATCTGGGGTTTCATCAAGCACATCATGCAAAAGGCCGAGGGCAATGGTTATCGGATCTAGTCCCATTTTGTCGAGCATTAAAGCAACTCTGGTGGCATGCAAAATATATTCTTCTCCAGAAATTCTATATCTTCCCTCGTATGCTTTTTTTGCGAAGTCAAAAACATCTCCAATGAATTTGGGTTCAGGGCTTTTTTTGATTATTTTATCTATATCGTTCATCGAAACTTTATTCCTTAATAAAGTCGCACTCCTTGTTAGAACACTTAACTTTGTTTTTGCTCTTTTGTATTAGGATAGAATCGCACTTTGGGCAGAATTCATTGACTGGCTTATCCCATAGAGCAAAGTCGCATTTTGGAAAACGCTTGCAGCCATAAAATATTTTTCCTTTTCTAGTTCTTTTTCCAGTTATTTTTCCTTCTTTGCACTTGGGGCAGGAGATATCCAATGTGTCTGGATCTCCCTCAATAGACTCTGTGTGTTTACATTCTGGAAACTTTGAACAAGCATAAAATTTCCCAAACCTGCCCATTCGTTCTATTATTGGAGCTCCGCATTTTGGGCAAATTTTGTCTGTTTTTTTGGTTAAGTCTGTTTTTACAACGTCTTTATATTTTTCCTTAAGATTTTCTGCAAAGGGTTTATAAAAATCTTTGCAGGTTTTTGCCCAGGTGTCTTTGCCATCGGCCACTTCATCTAATTCTTTTTCCATTTTAGCTGTAAAATCGATATCCACGACCTGTGGGAAGTTCTTTACTAATACATCATTTACTATTACGCCCATTTCTGTGGGCACGAGTCTTTTTTGTTCGTTCTTATTAACATAATTTCTGTCTTGTATTGTAGATATAATCGGAGCGTAAGTTGATGGTCTGCCTATGCCATGTTTTTCTAGAGTTTTAATTAAGCTCGCTTCATTATATCTTGCTGGAGGCTCTGTAAAATGCTGTTCGGAATTTATTTTTACTAAGTCCAAGACATCTTTTTCTTCTAATTCTGGCAGTTGTGTTTCTTCAAACTTAGTCGGATAAACTTTTAAAAATCCATCAAATTTTAGGGATTGGCCATTTGCTCTGAATGTATAGTTGTTAGCCGTAATGTCTGCAGAAACAGAATCAAATATAGCCGGCACCATTTGGCAGGCGATAAATCTTTGCCATATTAAAGTGTAGAGCTTTAATTGTCTTGCATCAATGCCTTTTAACGATTCTGGAGTTTTGTCGGCGTATGCTGGCCTTATGGCTTCGTGAGCCTCCTGGGCTCCACTGCTTTTTGTTTTGTACTTTACAGTTTTGCCAGCCCAATAATTTTGGCCATATTTTTGTGATATAAAATCCTTGGCAGCTAATAATGATGTTTCTGAAAGGTTTAAAGAGTCTGTTCTGTGGTAAGTTATATTACCTTCTTCATATAGTCTTTGAGCCAAAGACATTGTTTGTTTGGCTGAAAATTTAAACCTCTGCCAGGCGGCCTGTTGTAAGGTGCTAGTTGTAAATGGGGGAGCCGGATGTCTTTTGGTTTCTTTCTTCTCTACAGATTCAATAATATATTTTGCATCATTTAAATCTTTTAAGACTTGGTCAGCTTCATCTTTATTTTTTATTTCTAGCTTATCTAAATTTTCGCCATCTTTTTTGGCCAAAGATGCGGTAAATTCATTGGCACCCTTTTTTAGTAAAGCCTCAACACCCCAATATTCTGTTGGGATAAATTTTTCGATTTCTCTTTCTTTCTCAACAATTAGTCTAACTGCCACAGATTGCACTCTACCAGCTGAAAGGCCTTTGGCGATTTTCTTCCACAAAAATGGCGATAGCTGGTAGCCCACAAGTCTATCTAAAATTCTTCGCGCCTGCTGGGCGTCAACTAGGTTTAAATCAATATGCCGTGGCGTTTGCAAAGCCTTTTCAATGGCGCCCTTAGTAATTTCGTGGAATACAATTCTTTGTGGATCTTTTAGTTTTAAAGCCTCCTGTAAATGCCAGGCAATAGACTCTCCTTCGCGGTCTTCGTCGGTCGCTAGTATAGTGTTATCTGCTTTTGCTGATTCTTTTTTTAGTTCAGCTACAACCTTTTTAGCTTTGGTTGGTATGACATACTTTGGAGTAAAGCCATTTTCAACATCAATGCCAAGTTCTCTTTTTGGTAAATCTCTCACATGGCCAAAAGACGACTTGATTACAAAGTCGTTTCCTAAAAATTTTTGAATTGTTTTTGCCTTTGTTGGTGATTCTACGATTACTAAACTTTTCATAAGTGTGTATATTATCCTATATTTCTATTAATGCAAGTATAACACAGCTTGATTTTTTAAGCACTTTGATGTAGAAAAAGCTTGATGGTCTTTGGGGTGTGTTGCCCCGGAGGACCAGGTTTGACCTCTGACAATAAAGGAGATTTATCATGGAAGATCAGGTGTTGGCAATGCTCAAAGCTGCCGGATTCGTGCGCCTGAAGGGTGTTATCGTAAGGGACTCCTGCGGACACTCGCGGTCAATCCAAGCGGAACTCGAGCACTACGGCCGCTGGAGTATCAGTTGCAGGAATCAGCTGACGCTCGTGCTGCCTGACGGCGATGTCTGGTCCCGGCCAGGCGGGGCCACGGGGAACGAGGATTTTCTGAGTCTGTGCCCGAACGGCAAGGGAAACTTCGATATGCATGCCTCAGACGAAGAGTTCCTTTTGTGGGACTATTTCGCTCGGCATACGGACCCCTATGCCGAGTGCAGCGGCTCGCCCGAATCCCAGATGCCTCCAGGCCAGGCCGCGGCCTGACCAAGGTCACGCATGACTAAGCTACACCCCTCTCTCAGTTTGTATTGAGAGAGGGGTTTTTATTTGAATTTTTCTACGGCTTCAGACAGCATTTGGCTGTACAAATTCAAGCCGATTCTATTTATGGCTCCAGATTGTTCTTTGCCTAAAATATTTCCAGCTCCACGCAACTCCAAATCTTTTATCGCAATTCTATATCCTGCGCCAAGTTCTTGCGCGTCTTCAAGTGTTTTTAATCTTTCTTTGGCTAGGGGAGTTAAAGATTTTTCGTCATACATAAAGTAGGCGTAGCTTTTTGTTCTTGACCTGCCAACCCTGCCCCTTATTTGATGCGCTTGTGAAAGTCCAAGGCGCGTTGCGTCTTCTATTATAATTGTATTTACGTTTGGTAAGTCGATTCCGTTCTCAATAATTGTTGTGGCCACCAAAACGTTTGTTTTCTGTTTTTGGAAATCATCCATTATGGAAAGCAATTTTTTTTCTGGCATGCGACCATGTATTAAGCCAACCTTAGCTTTTTTACAAAGCTTTTTTATATCTTCTGCTTTTTTGTCTATTGTTTGTACTTTATTGTGCAAAAAATAAATCTGTCCTTTTCTTTTTAACTCCTCGTTGATTATTTTTCTGATAATTTTATTACTGTAAACCAAGACTTCTGTCTTAATGCTTTGTCTGCCCGAGGGCGGGGTTTGCATTAAAGTAATATTTTTAAGTGAAGAAAGCGCTAAATAAATCGTGCGGGGAATTGGAGTGGCTGAAAGGCTCAACACGTCTAGATTGGCTTTTAATTGTCTTAATTTTTCTTTTTGTTTTACGCCAAACTTCTGTTCGTCATCAATTATCAATAAACCCAAATTTTTAAATTTTACGTCGTGTGATAAAAGTCTGTGTGTGCCAATAACAATATCTATTTTCCCTTCTTCTAAGTCCTTAATAACTTTTTCTTGTTCTTTTTTGCCTTGTAATGCAGATAGTAGGCCGATTCTCGCTGGTAACTTTTCAAACCTTGTTTTAAAAGAATTAAAATGCTGGTTGGCTAAAATAGTTGTTGGGCAAATTAAAGCTGTTTGCCTATTGTTAACCAAAGCCATAAAAGCAGTTCTCATTGCCACTTCGGTTTTACCAAAGCCAACATCTCCGCAAATAATTCTATCCATTGGCCGGGGGCCTGCAAGGTCATTTTTTATATCTTCAATTGCTTGCATCTGGTCTGGAGTTTCTTGATAAGGGAAGCCAAACCTAAATTGTGTCTCCAATTCTTGGTCTTCTATATATGGGGGGCGCTGGCTGATTTCTTTTTGCGCATACAGCTGTAAAAGCTCTTTGGCTAGCTTTTCAACATTTTCTTTTATGGCGCGTTTTGTCTTTTGCCACAAAGATGAACCCAGTCTTGAAACAACAGGGTCTTGAAACCCAACATATCGCGATAATTTTCTTTCTAATCCAAAAGGCACAAAAAGCTTGTCGTTCTTATCATATTCTATGGCGTAATAGCTTTGGTGCTCTGTTTTTGAAATTTGGAATTTTTCAATACCAACAAATTTTCCAACTCCGTGGTCTAGGTGCACCAAGTAGTCACCCGGCTTTAAGCCCTTTAATTCTGAAAAAAGTTTTTGCGACTTTAATCTTTTCTTTAAAAGTTCTTTAGATTTTTTTTCGTCTGTAATTTTTACATCTTGCAAAACTTTTATTGTGTCAACTTCGTTGCCAAAAAAATCTATTCTAACTGCATTCATTAAGTTGATAGGGAACACATCTATCAAGCCTCCTCGTTGGCTAAATTCGCCTGGTTCAGAAACCTTAAAAACTTTTTCATAGCCCATTTCGTCGAGCTGTCTTAGAAACTGCGAAAATTGTATGCCGGGGTACCCCTTGGGTCGTTTCTCCAAAAAGATTATATTTTCTTGGAAAAAGTTTTGCGAGTGCTTGGCTTCAAGTAATTTCTCAAGGTTTTCTGTAAACCAAACCACCCCCTTTTCTAAAAAGTAGCGGGCAATTCCAACAATTAATAACTGATTCAAACTTTCACTATTCATTTATAGCTACTATACTATAGACAGATGTTTTTTGCCATGTTATCATTTTATCAGTGGTTTTTTTTGACCGCAGCATAGCACCTACAACGAAGGAGCACGCGTGCAAACCTGGACAAGAGAAGATGTCGAAGAGTGGGCAAGAGTCAACAGTGCGGCAGCCGCGAAAAGGTCTGCGGCAGCCATGATCCACGGGACGGGGCTGGATATCATCGGTCCTGACGGAACGGTGGTCGCCAAAGTTCATGCTCTGCCCGAGCACTTTGGCAAGACTTTTGTCTCGGGTGATATGGTCGCCTTCGTAACCGAGCGCGGGGAAGTCTGGTTCGGCGGCAACCGTGACAGCAATCTTCAGCATGCGGTTCTTCCGGCGCCCGATCCGTCCGGCGCCACGATGATCTTCCCTATGGACAAGAAGCAGTTCATCTCTCACGGAGCGCTGCTCAAGCGGAACGTCAGGCCCTATGAGGACTTCAAGGGGACCTGTTGCCCTATTCCGCTGCACGCGAAATAAGCCGGCGCATCGCGCTAGCTCGCCGCCCGAAAGCTTTCGGGCGGCATTTTATTTATAAAGATTAATTAAATTCACTCATGACTTTTTCTAAGCCATTTTTTATTAGAGAATCGATTATTTGAATAGCAGTTGTTATAGTATTAGGAGGAATTTCATGTTTTTTTAAAACAAAATCTTTAGCTTCTGCTGGTTTTTGTTCTGGCGATACACCAACTCTTATCCTAATTAAGTTTTCGTTGCCGATAGATTTTATTATAGATTCAACTCCTTTGTGGCCAGCTGAACCTCTTTCTTTTACTATTTTTATTTTCCCAACAGGCAGGTCAATGTCATCATGCACTACGATAATTTCTTTTACCTGGTCTTTATTTTTTGCAAGAATTTTTTTAGCTGTTTTACCAGACTCATTCATAAAGGTTTGGGGCTTTGCTAAAAAAATATTATCTTTTTCGGAGGTTAGTGCTTTAAATTTTTTAGACAATTCAAAATCAGGAAATCCATTTTCCCTTGCAAAAGTATCCAAAATTTCAAAACCAACGTTGTGTGGAGTGTTTTTAAATTGTTCTCCCGGATTGCCCAGGCCTATTATTAAAATCATTAGGAAATTATAACATATTGACATTAATTAACAAGGGGGTATAATGATTATTGTCAGCGTCGGACTAGAAAGGAGTAAGACTCGACGCAGTAGCACTTTGGTATTGTTGCAAAAGGGAAACGGGGCAACGTGAGCTGTAACGTGACCGAAATGGATTTCTAAAAACCAGTAAAGGACAGGTTCATGTCAGTTATGAGTATTGCACCCACGTCTCGAACTCTCCAGCCGTTGCCTCGCGCAGCAGTTCTTACGCTCAACGACCTTACCAGGGCTGAGCAAAAGTCTGTGCGCGACTTGACGACTGGTCCGGGTAAGGTTCACTTCTCTGTGTTGGAGGCACGGGCAGTTGACTTCAGTAGCCGGCCCGGCCACAGGGAGGTCAGTGCCGACCAGATGATGACCTTGATCGGCCAGGTGTCCAGGAGGCAGAAGGAGTTATATCGGCGACCCAGCGAGGGTCGGCTTCATCGGTAGCTACCCGCAACAGCAAACAGGGCCCACACGCACGAAGCGTGTGGGCCACTTTTTTTGCTCGCGGGAGGGGCTTGCGCGAGAGCAAAAAGTATGATACAATCGTAAAATATGGCAGAAGAAATTAAAGAAAATTCTCCTGTGCAAAAAGGTGGAAATAAATACCTTTCTTTTGTTTGGGAGCTGGTAAAAATAGCTGTGATAGCATTTGTTATTGTGGCCCCTATTAGATATTTTTTATTCCAGCCGTTTATTGTCAGCGGAGCCTCTATGGCCCCAAACTTCGCGACAGGAGATTATTTAATTATAGATGAAATCTCTTACAGATTTTCTGTTCCACAAAGAGGAGATGTTGTAGTTTTTAATGCAGGATTTATAGAAAACTACAAAGGACAAAAATTTATTAAAAGAGTCATCGGATTGCCAGGAGAAACAGTGGAGGTTGCCAATGGAAAGGTGGAAATAATAAAGGACGGAACAAAGATTGCGCTTTCTGAAAAATATTTACCGAGCGACCTTGAAACTCAAGGAGACATAAAAATAACGCTTGAACAGAATCAATACTTTGTACTTGGAGATAATAGGGCTTATTCATACGACTCAAGAATGTGGGGAGTTTTAGATAAAAAAGAAATCATTGGCAAAGCAGCCTTGCGACTTTTGCCAATTACAGAAATTTCGACAATTTCAAGGCCAGTCTATTAAGACTTAAAAGTTATATGTCAAAAGAAAAATACCAAACTTTAACAGGGATGCACGACGTCTTGCCAGAAGAGCAGGTGTATTTTAAAAGAGTCCAAAAAGTTGTAGAGGGTGTAGCCAACTATTACAGCTTTGATAAAATTGAAACTCCTATTTTAGAGTTTGCTGAAATCTTTCAAAAAGCAGTTGGAGATGACACAGACATTGTGGGCAAAGAAATGTACACATTTCGCACGAAAGGCGGGGACATGGTTTCGTTGAGACCAGAGGGAACAGCTCCTGTGATGCGAAGCTATTTGGAAAACGGTATGCACAACCTACCACAACCAGTAAAACTTTGGTACATTGGACCATTTTTTAGATACGAAAGACCGCAAGCAGGAAGATTTCGACAGTTTCACCAGTTTGGATTTGAAGTGATAGGAGAAGGAAATCCTTCAATAGACAGCCAAGTAATTCAAATGAGTTATGACGTGTTAAAGGAACTTGGATTTAAAAATTTAACAATAGAAGTTAATTCAATTGGAGATTCAGAGTGCAGGCCTTATTACAAAAAAATTCTTACAAGTTATTTTAAATCAAGAAAATCATCTTTGTGCACCGATTGCCAAAGAAGGTTGAAAGAAAATCCATTAAGAATTTTGGACTGTAAAGATGAAAAGTGCCAAAGAGTAAAAGCTGGCGCTCCACAAATAATCGATCACCTTTGCGAAAAATGTCACGCGCACTTTAAAGAGGTTTTAGAATTTTTAGACGAACTACAACTTCCTTACACATTAAACCCATATCTAGTCCGCGGATTAGATTATTACACAAAAACAGTTTTTGAAATTGTAGAAACATCAGAAGATGGCAAATCCCTTGGCACCTTGTGCGGAGGAGGAAGATATGATAATTTAGCAAAAATGCTTGGTGGCAGAGATACGCCAGGTTGCGGATCGGCAGCTGGTATTGAAAGAATTGTGAGCCTAATGAAGTCTAGAGAGATGAAAACAGGGAAGAAAGAAGAAGCGCCAAAAATATTTTTAGCTCAGCTTGGGCAATTGGCAAAAAGAAAATCAATGAAGTTGTTTGAAGAGTTTAGAGATGCCAAGATTCCGGTAGCTGAATCATTTTCAAAAGATTCTTTAAAAACCCAGTTAAGAACTGCAAACAAAATGAATATTAGATGGGTTCTAATATTTGGGCAAAAAGAAGCATTAGAAGATTTTATTACCTTAAGAGACATGGATACGGGAACTCAAAAGGAAATAAAACTCGTCAAGGTCGTAGAAGAAATGAAAGAAAAAATATCAAAATAGAAATTCAAAAAAATTAAAAAATATGGCAATACAAGTTACAAAAAAAGACAGGGAGACTTCACAAAACCTGGTGCATAGGTTTACAAAAACTGTGCGACAATCAGGAGTTTTGCTTGAAATAAGAAAAGGCCAATTCTTTAAGAGGGCCAAATCGGCTTTGGCTAAAAAACGATCGGCCCTAGTAAAAGTACAACGAAGGGCAGACAAAATAAAAGCAGACAAATTGGCAAAGCCAAAGTAAATCTCGCTCGGCAGTTTTCGTTCGAGAATTGGCTTTCCGCTAGCGTTCGTCCCGCCAGCGCGGGACTCACTCAATTCGCGGCAATTTTCTCGCTTCGCGAGACCGTGCAAAATTGCCTTGCGAGGTACGCTTCAAGCCAATCCCCTCACTTATATGTTAAAAGAACAAATACAAAATTCTACAAAAGAAGCTCTAAAAGCAGGAGATTCATTTTTGGTTGGAGTTTTGAGAATGCTTTCAGCTGCAATTCAGTCAAAAGAAATAGATAAAAAGTTTAAAGAAAAAATTGAAGGTGAAGTGCAGTTGTCTGACGAAGATGTAATTGGAGTTATAACTTCAGAAATAAAAAAGAGAAAAGATGCCATTGCTCTATATACTCAAGGCAACAGACCAGAGTTAGCAGAAAAAGAGCAGAAAGAAATTGATGTCTTAATAAAATATTTGCCAGAGCAATTATCAGAAGAAGAAATAAGAAAGATTGTTACGGAAGCCATTGCAAAGACAGGAGCCAAAGAAGCAAGGGATATGGGAAAAGTTATGGCAGAGCTAAACCCACAAACAAAAGGCAAGGCGGATGGAGGCACAGTCAGCAAAATCGTAAAAGAGCTATTAGGAAAATAATTGAAACCGCCGGGAGGCGGTTTTTCGTTGGTTTAAATAATTTGGAAAATAGGGTAAAATAAGGAATGGAAATCGAGATAAACAATCTTACCAATTTTATTGTAGATAAGAAAAGTTTTTCACAGGTTGCAAAAAAAGTGTTATCAGGCGAAAATAGAGAAACGGAAACGTTGTCTTTGGCTTTTGTTGATAAAGCCGAGATAGAAAAACTTAACAAAGAATTTAGGAAAAAGGACAAACCTACGGATGTTTTATCTTTTGATTTAAAGAGAGAGGGCTATCTGGGAGAAATAGTTATTTGTCCTGAAGTTGTCAAAGAAAAAGAAGAAGATTTAATTGAAGTTTTTGTGCATGGCATTTTGCACTTGTGTGGTTACGATCATGAAAAATCAGAAAAAGATGCCAAAATAATGGAGGATCTCCAAAAAAAATACTATGGCACGCGGTAATATTGTTACGGGCTTAGATATTGGCACACACAGCATAAAGGGGCTGGTTGTTGGCAACAAAGGGAAAGGCTGGGAGGTTTTATCTTATGCAGAGGTGCCATCTTTTGGTTTGCGCAAGGGAGCTGTTGTGAACGTTGAAGAAACTTCAAAAAATATCCAGATGATAATTTCTGGTCTTGAAAAAGATTGTAATAAAAGAATAACTTCTGCCTTTGTAAATATTGGAGGTAGTCATTTATATGTAACTCCGTCTGATGGGATTATTTCTGTTTCAAGAGCCGACCAAAGAATTTCTAAAGAAGATATAGACAGAGTTTTGCAGGCGACTAAAGCAATAAATATCCCACACAACGAAGAAGTTTTAGATGTTTTCCCAAAAGAATTTATAATTGACGACCAAAAAGGCATAAAACAACCAGAGGGTTTGACTGGCATAAGACTAGAGGCCAAGGTTTTGTTGCTTTGTTATTTCCAGCCATATTTTACAAACTTAACTCAAGCAGTTTTAAGCGCAAAGTTGCAAATAAACGACATTGTACCATCTGTGTTGGCTGCTGCTAACGCAGTTTTAACTCCACAACAAAAAGAATTGGGGGTTGCATTAATAGATTTAGGAGCCTCCACTACCTCATTGGCAGTTTTTGAAGAGGGCGAATTGATGCACATGGCAGTCTTTCCAATTGGATCAACAAATATTACAAACGACATTGCCATTGGATTGAAAACAGATGTTGCGTTAGCTGAATCAATAAAAAAACAGCACGGCACATGTATGTTTGCAAAAACAGAAAAAGCAAAGAGTGACCAGTCAAAGAAAAAAATAGAAATTTTTGATAAGTCAGATTCGATTAATTTTACAAAGAAAAATTTAGTAGACATTATCGAGCCGCGAGTTTCTGAAATTTTAGACTTGGTGCAAAAAGAATTAAAAAAAATTGGTAGGCAGGAACTTTTGCCGGGGGGAATTGTTTTAACAGGTGGCGGAGCTCGAATTCCACGAATAAAAGATTTAACAAAGGAAGCCTTAAAGCTTGCTTGCGAAGTTGGCAAACCAAAAGGCATTGAGGGGCTTGTAGACGATCCTGGGCTGGCAACTGTTGCGGGCTTGGTGCTAGAGGGGGTTGATTTTGGAAGCCAAGAAGGTATACTTGGAGTTGCCAAGGGTTGGGGTTCTGGTTTTAGAAAATGGTTCAGAAACTTCATCCCCTAGGATGAAGTTTTTTATTGTTTATGAATCCCAAAATAAAAGTAATTGGTGTTGGTGGGTCTGGATCTAATACTGTTTCAAGAATAGCTAAATTTGAAATGCCAGACGCAGAATTATTAGCAGTGAACACCGATGCGCAGGCATTGCATTTTGCCAAAGCAGACAAAAAAATTCTCATAGGAAAAAATATTACCAAGGGTTTGGGCACTGGTATGGATGCCAATCTTGGTAGAAAGTCAGCGGAAGAAAACAGGCAGGAAATTACAGAAGTTTTGTGTGGGGGCCCAGCCTCCGCCAAGGCTTCGGCGGGCAAAGCAGATATGGTTTTTGTGACTTGTGGGCTTGGCGGAGGCACGGGGTCTGGCGCCTCACCAGTGATTGCCGAGATTTCAAAAAGTCTTGGCATTTTAACTGTAGCAGTTGTTACTCTCCCATTTTCTTTTGAAGGACAAGAAAGAAAAAAAGTCGCTGAATCGGCCCTAAGAAGCTTAAAAGAAAAAGTTGACTCTCTGCTCGTTATATCTAACGACAAGCTTTTAAAAATAATCGACGAAAAAACAACAGTATCAAATGCGTTTTTAATGTGTGACGACATTTTACGGGAAGCAGTGCAGTCCATTACAGATTTAATTTTGGTACCTGGAATTATAAATATAGATTTTGCTTCGGTTTTGGCTGTTATGAAAAACTCTGGTCATGCTTTGTTTGGTTCGGGGAAATCTTTTGGAGAAAACAGAGCAGTAAAAGCTGCGGAGCTTGCAATTACTTCGCCTTTGCTAGATTTTTCAATAAAAGGAGCTAAGGGAGTTTTGTTTTCTGTTTCGGGAAACGACATTACTTTAAATGAAATTCAGGAAGCTGCAAAAGTTATTACAAAAAATGTTGACGCAAAAGCGCAAATAATTTTTGGAGCCGTAAAACCACCCAAAGGGTGCCCGGATTTAAAGAAAGGAGAGGTAAAAGTTACAGTCATTGCCACAAAATTATAAAAAATAACAAAAACACCCCAAGCAGGGGCGTTTTTATTTACAAAAGCATATTGACACAGATACAAAATAGTGGTATAATTAATAAATAGGGTAGAACAATGTGTTCCGCCCAGAAACTGCACCTTTTTTAAGGAGAACGGCCATGTCAGACAAAGTGGTCGTGGAGCAGACGTCTGTGACGGCTGCTCAAATGTCGGAGTTCTGGCGGCAAGTGGCCGCCGGGGACTTGAGCGGAAAGCAAGTCCAAGACCTATTGGAGCACCGCAACCCATTCGGAATCGCGGACATCGATTGGGCCAAGACCTACGGGGAGCTTGGCATGCAAGCCGAGTTCGCGGCGTTCGTGGGTAAAGGGGTGTTCGATATGCCCCCTCACCATGTCGTCAATCCTCTGCTCTGGACGATGCCCATGATCAAGGGCATTACCTGCAACAGGGTGGTTGCAGGCTACCGCGCGAAGAAGGTCGACGTTTACACGTACGTTCCCGACTTGGATGGGAACGTAACGGTCAACGATCGTGACCCTAACCGTGGCAGCTACACGGTCGGCTTTCGTCGGACGATTGAGGCCGACGAAGAAAACGCAGGCAAGTCCGCCAACGTTCTGGCCACAGCTGGGCACAAGGGGATTGTGCTCTGTGAACGGCTTGTGTTAGGCTTCGGCTACTATGTGACTACTGGCCAGCATCTGGACGTGAAGACCTGGACCATGTGCGCGGGCTCGCGCTACTCCTTTGGCTACGTGCCGCGCGTCTGCTTCGGTCCCGGCGGCCGCTTGGTCTGTGTCTACTGGTGCAGCCTCGGCGATGCCGACGGCAGTCTCCGTCCCCGTTCCGCGGTTTCTCCCGTTATCCTGCCTGCGCAGGCTGCCTAAGGCTGCCGAAGCGGGCATGGTGAAGTCCCTCAAAGCAATTGCTGAGAGGGACATTTTTTTATACAATGTAAATATGCGGCGAAGGGATTTGCCGCATAGAAACTGCTTGCCCAACTTTCTCGAGTTTAGACTCGGAATACTACCCCGCAAGGACGGGGCTAACGCAGATAATTTTGTAAAAAATTATCGGTGACATTGACGAAGCTGGGTAATAAAACGGGCTCGCGCAACTCCAATGGCAACGTGCCGAACGTCAACTTCAATCCCGACAACCGCAAGGTCTATGTCAACTGGTACAACCTCGACAATGCCAACGACAATCTCCGTTCCCGTTCCGAAGTATCGCATAATGAGAGCTAAAAGCTCTCTTTGTGTTTATAAATATGCAAAATG
>Ga0172380_10002565_pt1 | contig 27414 bp, 44 predicted proteins | sample Leawe162metaG_FD_119747 | JGI IMG/M metagenome (GOLD analysis project Ga0172380, IMG submission 119747) | Leachate microbial communities from a municipal landfill in Southern Ontario, Canada - Leachate well 162 metaG | ecosystem: Engineered > Solid waste > Landfill > Unclassified | place... | reverse complement strand
CCTGCTCTACAGGCAGGCGCAATTGACCACTCTGCCACAACAGCAAGTTAGCTGTTATAGCAAAATTGGCTGTGGGCAGTAGTTTTGCCAACAAAAAAGCCACCGTTTAGCGAATGGCCGATTTGCGAACTTAATTTGATTGAAACTCTCAAATTACTCATAGGAGTGCATTATAACACATGACCATTACGAGGAGCAAACTGCCTGCTTCTAGCCTCAGCAGTCTTTTCAAGAAGCCTTGTGTCAACAATTCTTGGCTGGCTGTTGTCAATGTCAATTGGATAGAATCTGCCTTCCTGCATGTCGTGATAGAGTTGGCCTCGTTCATTGACTTGATATTTGCCAAGAACTTCTTTCATTAGAGTGCGTCAGGGAATGATGGAGAAGGACTCTCCGAAGCAGATGCTGATGCAGATGGCGATTGAGATGCACTAGGGCTTTTTGAGGCACTAGGGCTGATTGACGGACTCACAGATCTACTTTCACTCGATGAAGGAGATGCTGAAGAGCTTGGCGATACAGATGGACTGACACTGGCCGATGGCGAAACAGATGCTGAAGGGCTTACTGATGCACTAGGGCTGACAGATGGCGAAACGGATCTTGAAGCACTGGCCGATGGCGAGACAGATGGGCTGACAGAGCTTGATGGCGAGACAGATCGAGATGCACTGGCGCTTGGCGATGGAGAAGAAACTGCTGTCTCTCCAATAAGTTGCCATGACGCAGATGCTGAAGTTCCAACATTCACATAGACATTTCTTGCTGTGTCATTTAATTTCCTGAAGAAAGCACCTTTCTTGAATCCGGCATACCCAACAGGAAGAGTGTTTCCTTGTGCTTCGAGAATCAGATCTGTGTCGCGTGTTGGAGAATTAGGCTCTTGAGGGACATCAAGATGATCAGTGTCATATTTTGTAACCTTATTATATTGATATGGCTCTCTTGCATCTAAATATGCTTGATCTGCAGTAGAAAGAAACTCGCCTGCTTCAGATTTTGCGAGTAGATCCTCAATCTTGTCTTGGTCAGCTTTTGGAAGCTGATTTTTTAATTCAAAATTAGCCATGTTATTTTAGTTTGAAATTCTGCTCAGGCTGTAGGCTTGCTAGTAGCCTACTATTGAGGAAGCTTTAAGCTCGCCTAGGCGTTAAGTAGAATCACTTATTAGACATTGAATGTTGCGAATAGTTCCGCAGCATAGTGCCTTCGTGAATCAGTTACTTTTGCTCCATATACGAACAGATCTTTGTAAGCTGTTCCGAAGTTTCCAATAAGGTCTTCGATTCCTGATTCAAGAAGCTTCTCAGCGAATGTCATCCAGTTTGGATGTCCTGCTAGACAGTGGAATCCGTCTGTGTTGTCTCCAGTAAGTCTGTTTGTGATGAACACTTTGAACCCTTGAAGCATTGTAACCATGCCCTTTTTGATCAGTTCCTCATAAACTTCCGGCACATGAAGAGTGATTCCAGTTGCACCAGTCGTTGCAAGAGTTTCGAATTCTGGAGGCATAAGCAACCATCTTCCCTCTGCTGGAACTGCTGACTTGCCATTTGCTTCAGCTTTGTCAAGTTTTAATTTAAGAGCGCCTACTTTTTGAAGTAAGTTTGAAAGCGTGATTTGAATTGGAGTTGCAGCTTCAATCTCGAAAGATGAGCCTCCAGAGATCGCGCCTCCAGTGTAAGCAGCAGAGACATCATCAAGGTCATCTACTATTACAAGGTTTTCAGTATCTGCTACTGATGCGATTCTATACCATTTTGTGTGGCCATCAGCTTTGAAGCCTCTTCCGACCATTGCTGCTGTGAAAGTTGTTCCAGATCCTACAACTGCACCTGTGCTGTTTGTAACAGTAACAGTTCCAGTCGTGTATGAAGTTCCAATTCTGTTGCCTGCAGCAACATCTCCGTAGAATCCGAAGGCATAGGAATCCATGTTCTTGTTTCGTTCATCTGCTTTTTGAGCAACCACTGTTGAGTGTGGATCTTTAATGTAGGACTTCCATTTGTCGATTGTTTTCTCTCTCCAGTAGAATGATTTTTGCTGATCAATGACAAGTCTTGAGTTGTTCTCATATAGATCGTCAACTGTGAGGTTTGCTCCTGTGTAGTTTTTCTCTGAAATTCTTGCGATGTTTAAGATGTTAAGGACTGAGCCGACATCATTGATTTCTCCTTCATAGTCCCTGTTGACTATTTCGTCAAGAAGACTTCTGTCGTAAACTTCCAACATTAGTTTGTTGGAAAATCCTTCTGCGATTGTTGTTGAATATGCGTCAGCCATGTTAGTAAAAGATATTTGTCGTTTTTCTTTTACCGGCTCTGTTTAAGGAGGTTAGGAAGATTAACTGAAAAAAGAATATCACAAACAAAAAGCCTTTGTCAATAGGGAACTTGGGAGCAAAATTGAGGCTGAGGCGCTATTCCTCGCGGATTTTCTTTCCTTTTAGCATCTCTTTCCACTTCTTATAATCAGTCTTTCTCAATGCTCTTCCAGCAGCAGCAGAGATCTTTCCGTCATTTGGTTTTGGTTTGTCTTTTCTTCCGGGAGATCCTTTCTCAAACATCTGGCCTTTGTTCTTATTTTTTGGATTCTTTGACTCATATCCAGCAAATGCCAATAATAGATCTTCAAAATCAAGTCCTCTTCGTGATTCAATTGCCACAAACTGCTTGAATTCCTCTTGTTTTCCTTCAAGTTCTGGATGACTATTGAGCGTCTTTGGATCTGTAATGAATTTGTCAACCTTAGTGAGCCATGCTTGGATCTCTTTGCCTTCCTTTGAAACAGAAGACATGACTTCGAATCTCTTATTGGAAACCCATGCATCTCGCGCTATTTGTTTTTGGACTTCAGGAAGATCATCCCACTCATCTTTTCCATATTTGATATGCATTTCTTCATCAGTTGGAGCTTGAATTCCTTCAGCCTCTTCAACTGCTGCATCATATTTCTTATTCCTTGAGCGTATAAGTAGAGCTTCCCTTGCTGAAGCTGCAGCTTTTTTCTTCTGCTTTTCTAATTCCTCATCATCTGGAGCAGATGGAGATGGAGATGAACTCGGAGCTGAAGATGAAGGGCTTGGACTTGCTGAAGGAGCTTCTGATGGACTAGGACTTGCACTTGGAGCAGTGCTTGGACTAGGACTTGCTGTTGGGACTGGTTGTGATGGAGAAGGAGTTGGATTGTTTTCTAATTCCTCAGCGTCTTTGAGCGCTTTGTCTGCCTTTGCTTTTAATTCTGCCTTTGTAGGCTTGATGTGATTTGCCATATTGCCGTCTTCTCAATTGAAGGTTTGGTTTTGGAAAATTATTCTCCTTTTTCTAACTCTTCTTGCTTTTGTTTGATAAGCTCCTGCAATTTTGGATTGCTGGTTGCTTTCTTTATCTCAGATTCCTCAATTCCAATTTCTTTTGCCATTTTTTCAAGCTCTTTGTGAGTCAGCTCTTCAATTTGCTTCTCTTCTTCAACATCCTGACCATCTGGCCTTGGGAGTTTTTCTTTCAAAACATCTTCATATTTTTCAGTCATCTCTTTATTGAGGTAACTTCTGCGAGCCTGAAGGAATCTTTTGTCATCTAGTGAAAGATTTGGGATTGGTTTGCGATAGATTTTTCTGATAGCATCATCAATTTCTTTTTCGCCCTCTTCGATGCGTCTTTCAAGGAGTTCTTTTTCTCTGTCTTCTGGAGTCATGTTCTAATAATAATCAAATAATCTACTCGTTGTCAAGACCTACTTGTTGACAACCCTTCTTTTGCCTCGCCACTTCTGCTCTTCTTTCATAAGCTCTGCATTGCTTCTGTGTCCTACGCTTCTTTTGGCCTTGGCAAGAGTAGCTGAAGATCCCACGATCTTTCGAGTCTGAACATTGATGATCTTGAAAGGATTGATTTTTGTTTTTCTTTTGACAATTTTGTATGACATTATTTCTTTGTTGCTTTGATATTTGCAATTTGAGTTTCAATGGCCTTTCGCGCCCTGTCAGGAGATGAGAGCAGTGATCCAAGCAAGTAGTAGTTTCTGAGCCTTGCAAGAAGATAGTTTTTCTTCTGGTCTATATACCACTTTCGAATGATTCCAACTAGAGGAATGAGCAAACACAAAATAGAAAGCCATGTTGTTGGCACATCTTCAAATTTTGCCAACTCCTGAGAGACTCCCTCTTCCATCTTGCGAATATACTCTCGAATGTTATTCACATTGAGCTGATTGCTCTCAAGCGCATTCATCCATGAGAAGAGTGTTTCCTGCTCATCCTGAGTCAGATCTTCTAGCTTCAAGCCTCTTTTGCTTAGTATTTGTTCAACATCCATAATTATCTAACTGGCACACCCGGTTGCGGAGCAGGCGCTGGCTGTGGCGCAGGTCTTGGACTTGGCTGAGGCGCTCCTCCCATCTGATCGAGGGGATTGATGCCTCCATTTTGTTGCATCGCAAGCTCCATTTGCCTCTTTCTCTCTTCCTCTTCCTTCATGACATCATTTATTTCATCAGGCTTGAGGTCAGCAAATTCAAGAGATTCTCTTTGGACAATTGCTTCAAGCTTTCTGTTCATTGGGAACATTGCTCGAATGGCAGTCAATTTTTCAAGTCTTTGAGTGTCCTGCTCATCTTTCTCGTTCTTTGACCAGATTTTAACACCATAGCCTGCTTTTGTCATCCAGTCCTTTGGAGCGATCTCCCTCTCATACACATCATCTGTGTTTCGACCTTTCTTGTAGATCTTCACTGCATCAAGCTTCTCTGGAGCTGCTTCAATGAGCTTGAGGAACTTTTCAGCTCTCTTTTTCCATGCCACAGTGTAGAATTTAGACATTCCTTGGCTTCTTTCTTTTGCTTCACTGAGAGCTAGGCGAACCTCTCCGAGAGTGATTTGACGCTGTGTTGGAACACCCTGTTGAGTTGCTGTTGCGCCAGTTGCGCGATCATTCATTCCAATCAGGAATTCCATTTCATCCAAAGACTCTGAGAGGTCTGGAATATCAACTTTTTGGAAGACTTCATTTGGATTGCCGGGAACTCCTACCCAACCCCAAGGCTCAGGTTCAATTGATGGAGGAGTGAATCCCTCAACAGTGGAGTCATAATAATTCATTCCAAAGCTTCTGAGTGTTCTGTTCTCAACTAGCTGTGAATACCACACATTGAGGATCTTGTTTGGAGTGCGGACAATATCTCCAACACCATCTGACCAGAAATCCTGTCTCTCGACATCATCAGCCCAAGAATTATAAGGGAGATGAGTTCTCCAGAAGTTATCTGCTGTTTTTCCAATTATCTCTTCGAGAGGCTTTTTCATGAGGATCGCCATGTCTTCACATTCCACATAGACCATGAATTCATCTCTGGCTGTTTGAGTCTTTCCCTCGTCATCAACCCAATCCTCTTCCTCTCTGAATACAAAATGCAGAGAAAGCTCGACATAAGTTTCGCCAACAACAGGATGATCAATGTCTGGAACTCCAAGCTCTGCAAGCTTTTCATTCTTTTTCTCCATCATTCCAAGGTTATCTGTAGCCTTGATGATTCCGGCTTGTGTTGCATAGTATTCTTGAAGCTTTTTGACCTCATCCTGATCATAGTCAGGATTGTTCGCAAGTGCGGAAAGAGGCCTGAAAATGTGTGTGTGAATCAAATATCTCGTTGAATCGAGATCTGCAGGATCTGTGAAGCGGTCAACTAGAATGTCTTGAGGATCTTCAATTGTGATCGAGATTCTCCCATCAACAATCTGCATCTGATCGAATGTTCTTCCAAAGAGCATTTGTTGTTTTTTATCAACAATGTCCTTGACTTCCATGTTGTTGCATTCTTCGCCAATTGTCCATTCCCAATAAGAATTTTGGAAGATTTCAGCATCTTTGTTGTTGTCGCGGTTCTCAAAGTAGATGATAGGCATGTCATCAACATCCTTGAGCAGAGTCCTGACAGTCTGCTTCATCAAGGGAATGTTTACAGATTGTCTTTGAGTGAGGCGATTGACACGAACCTTGTCCCTATACAGGGCATAAGTCTCAGTCCAATCATCTTCTCTTCGTTCTCTGTAATTATAGCCGGATTCCTTATTCAACCTCAGCATTTGAAGCTCAGGACTTGCAATTTCTATTCCAACACCACTGTTTGCCATATTTTTATGTTATACGCCTTGACTACTCAAACGCAAGTTTTGTTTTTTCTCATATTCTGCCCAATTTTTCTCCACATCTCCTGATAGTTTTCTGAGAACTTCCTTTGGCAAGCTTCTCACAACTTTATTTGCGCGATCCTCATTGCATTTCTTACATGCCAGAACAGTTGTAACGCACCAAATATGCCTCTTTCCAATCTTTTTTGATGGCAAGCCAACATTCCTGCTCTTTCCTCCGATCTTATCATTGAGATGATCAATTGTTGCAAAGTTATCAGGGAGCTTTTCATGTCTCTTTGGCACAAAATACACAACCTTGCAGTTGCACCATAAGCATCTGTCTCCTTGTTTTAATAAATTTCTGAGTCTTCTATTCTTAACCGGGAACATCATCATAATGTCTTTTAACGCCACCAAAAGATGTCTGCTGTTGCATAGGAACAGTCCTCTTGTAATTTATACCAAAAGATCTCATTGCATCAGCACCATGAGATGCCCAATCATGTTTTGGAGTGGTTTTGAAGACTTTGTTCTTCTCATCCCACTCTTTCCTGTAGTTCTTGAGACAATTGATTCCTCTATGGCATTTCTCTGCATCAAACCAGCATTGTGAGAGCATTGAACGCACTGCATTGATTCCATCATCAACTCCCAAGTTCGCACCCACTTCGAACTTAATACCAAGCGTCTTCGCAGTTTCAAGCCTTGATTTGCCTGTCCCAAGCTCTCGGACTGCAATATCATGTGGAGCATAATGTTTCCCATAAGTGTAGTATTTGTCATGCAACACCTTGGCATAGTGAGCGAGTCCTTCTCCTGAATTCTCGTAATAATCAACAAAGCGGATCTCCTGCCCAATATGTTGAAAGAACCAAATGCTCATGGAGTCATCCATTCCCAAATCCCAAGCAGTATGAACTGAGAAAGCCTCATTGACAGGGACTTTTGTGATACGATGCTCCCTCTCGGCTCTTTGCATGGCCTCTCCATAATACGCACCAATAACAGGCGCTTTGAAAGAACACATGTATTCCTGCTCAAAATAAGCTTTTGCTTCTGACTCTGATCTTCCATCTGCAGAAAATCGCTTCGTAATTTCATTCAGGATGCCATCTAATTGCTCCATTGTCCAAATGCCAGTGTCTTCTGCTGTGAGAAGCTCTACATGCCATTTTGGATTGTTTTTGGCATACTCAAACATGCCTCTGGCATGGTTATCTCCCTTTGGAGTGAAGTTGAAGACTGCAATGCCTCCATTTTCATTGAGAATTGGCTCTACAACATCCCAAGCATAAGGATCTTGCTCTGACCACTCTGAAAATACAAAAAGCATAGGATTTCCTCCTCGAAGTGAATCAGGCCTGTCAGATCCTGCTATTTGAAAAACTGAGGGAGTGTTAGTGCCATTCTTGACTGGAATTGTCATGCGCGTCTCATTTGGAGGGTTTGATCTGATGAAAGGAGCAACATGCTCTCGATAGCGAAAGCCATCCTTTCCAATACCATCCCAAAGATTGTCTCTTCCCATGATCAGAGTCGGATAGACATATTTCACAAGTCCGGGAGAATGGATCAATCTTCTAGGAACAACATCAGCAATGTTGGTTTTGTCTTTGCCACTTCTTCTGTGCCAGATCTGCAGGAAATAACGGACATCGCTCTCGCCATTTATAGCTCTCTCAACAGCATTTAGAAATGGGAGCTGATATTCTCTCGCATTGAAGTGATATGGAATTCTTCTTGGCCATTCATTATTTTCCATCTGTCGATTTTACTGCATCTCTATAACTCACAACTTCAATTGGCAGGCCATCAGGGAATCTGTGATCTTCTTCAACTTTGTCCTTCCATCCATCGTTGTTTTTGAGATCAAAAATGACTCCAGTCGGGTTCTGTTTAGTATAAAGAGATTCTTCTTTATAAGCATAGATCATGTCTCTTGCTTTTTTTATAGTGTCGGAAAACTGCTTCTTCCCCTTATATTCAACAAGAGTATCTCTGGAACAATCCAAAAACACTGCTAATCCTCCCATTGTGTAGGGTTTTATTTGTTTTAACACTGGCTTATCCATTATTTTCTTTCCCTTCTCGTCTTTCCAAAACAATGGATTTCCCCACATATCAACTTTCTGTTCCCAACAACTTTTGAAATACTGTTCTATTTTTTCTTGAAGCTCTTCTACGCTTTTGAATTTTAGAGGTCTTCCGCCTTTGTTCTTTGTCATGATGATCTTCCGTTCCCTCAATTGGGAGTTTGGCTTGATTAGAATATATCTCTTTTACACACAAAGGTCAACCAAATTTTATCTTCTGCCTTGCAGTGTAATAATCAACAATGTTTCCATATAAAGGACTCGAAAGATCAGTTGCCAATCTGTCAGCAAGAGTGTTTCTCAGCTTCTTGTTTGTTGTTAGCTTTCTATATTTTTTATATTGTGCCTGATAAGCTTCAAGCTCCTGAGCGAATCTGAATCTGGGATTCTCAAGATACTCTTCCCACCATTTTTCTGGATCTTCTCCCTGCTGTCTCATGTGAGTCTCTTCATGAGCCATCAACTCTGCAGGAATGGGGAAATGATTGCCGGGATTATAGAGAGTGTCTCCATAAGTAAAGACTGTCTTCTCATTTGGAGAGAGCTTTTCTCTGATTTTTTCTATGTTTGGCGGAAACCCAACAATTATTTCCATAACTATACCAAGTGGTCTTGGTCTTCAGTAATTTCTCTCATTCCTTCAAAATTCTCACTCCAAGTATTACAGCTCAAATATCCACCATAATAACCATTGCTTTCGTTCCTATAAACCAAGTCAAAATATCCTTTTTCTGTTTTCAGAGTGATGCCATAATCCTGAAGAACATCATGCCCTTTCTGTTCGCTTTCTGAAGGTTCAGGAAGCTCTTTTCTTATAACTTCAATGACCTTTTGACCAAGCAAATTTTTTACACCAGACAGACTATAAATCCAAGAGACACTGCAGCAATCTCCCTCTACATGATAAGCGATTCTCTTGATACCATCTCCTGAATCTGTAAGAAAAACAATTTGATCATTATTCTCATTCAACTCTATCTTTACAATGGTTTTTTGAAGTAGTTCTTCCATATATAAAATATAGCACTAACAAGTTGGTTTTGCAAGCTCAGAAATCGCCTTCTGCGACCTGTAAACAAGTAAGCCCAAGACTTCTCCACAATTCAACAACTTGGTTTCTGTCATCGAGAACAAAAAGCACATTGAATTTGCCTTTGATGTGTTTGTCATATATTTCTTGCTTGATAATTACATCTTTTCTGTTGTCCTCTGGCTTGCGAGTCATAAAGACTGCATCATGTGGAATTCCTTTTTTATCCAACCACTCAAGAGTTTCTGGAAGATATTTGCTGTTCCTTCCTGATACTAAAACAATGCTGACCTGCTTGCCTCTGTAAGCCTCTAAAATATCAACAACAGGATCATTGACTTCATCTTGTGAAAAATCGCGGTCATAAGGATTTTTCCCCGGAAAGAGAGCAAGAGTTCCATCAATATCGCAAAGAATGGCTGTGGGAAGAACTTCGCTGAAGCTGACAACTGGAGGCTTTGACTTCAGAAAGCTTTTATACATATCACGAATCACTTTTTCTCCCACTGAATCATATCTTTTCAGGTCATTCTTGATGCAATCCTGAAGGGAAATGTCAGTGAAATCTTTTATTTCAAACTCTGCTTTTGCGTGTTTGGCAAGCTCTCTCAGATGAAGCTCATGCTTTGGATGAAGGTTTGTGTCATCAATAATTACACTCCAGCCCTTCTCCAAGGCAGACAAGGCCATTGTGTCGCGCATAAGAACAACAAATTCCTCATTCTGTTTGCTCCATTTGGAGTTATCAAGCATCAACCTCAAAGAATCCTTGTTGATTCTCTTGAATTGTCCCGGATTTGAGGACAGTTGCTCAATTACCCAAGTGCTTTTCCCACTTCCGGGAAGCCCTTTTGTCATTATAAGTTTTTTCATATTTCCATTTTGAAAGGCGTTTCGTGCTTTGGTTTCAGTAATTTCCAGATTAACTCTGAATATGGTTTTTTGTCCAATAATTTGAAGACTATTGGAATTGCCAATTTTTGCTTTGGTTCTATTTTTTGAAGAGCAATTGCTTGGTCTTTCCTTGTTGGAAGAGTTTTGACAATTTCCCAATGTTTCAAAGCTATTGATTCTATCAAGTTATATTCGTAATTCAAATCATCAACAGTCTTCTTGACCCATGCAAAGATCTCATCAGGAACACGCTCAAGAAGCTCATCAAGTGGCTGGTTGTTCCTCAGTAAGTCCCAAATTCTTCTCTTGTTGACTCCTGTGATAAGACGATGCAATCTGACATATTCCTCAAACTTTATTTTGAACCTTTGTTTTGAGCTTGGGAAAAATACCACATAACCCTCAGAATTTGGCCTTTGAGTGATATTTGAGAAATCATTCATGCCATCATGCTTTTTGACTAATGAACGATTGAAGCTAACAGATGCCCATTCTGTCAATTTCTCATAAGGCAACTCTTCTCCTGTTTTGTTGTTCACAACAGCAAGCAAAACAATATCTTGAAGCTTTCCATAATCAACAACAATTCTATTTTCAGGATAGATAATCTCAAAAAGATGAGTATATTCAGGATTCCACTCAACATCTTGATATTTCAGCCTCAGAATCCTTGTTCCTCTAATTGCTTGGTCTGAGACAAATGAACCCCTAGTGGCCAATGCAAATCCATTTGTGTCTTTGTATAAGATCCCAAGAGATCCATCCATTTTTTCAGTAACAATGAAGTCCTCTGCAGGAATCTGGCCTCCCTTGTCAATTATTTCCTGATAGTTGAAAAACTTTGGAAAAGGCTTTGCCACAACATTTCTTTGACCATCAAGAATGAGTCCCCGACATTGTAGGGTTTCATTATTCCACACTTGATCAAATTGAGCCTTTTGTGTGTAGTTATAAATATACAAATCCAAATCAGGATGCTTTTGCACTGAGATATATTTCTCGGCAATCATCTTCTCCAGATTTTTGAAATCTAGGTTCATTTTTTCTCCTCCTTTGTCTCTGGCTTTTTTACTTCCCGGACAAACAGGTTCAAAGTCTCAGGATCGAGCATTGTGTGAAGAGCAAATCCTTCTTTTGCTTTTCCAACCTTGACTCTCTCTTCAATTTTTCTTTGCTCAATTTCCAAAGAGTATTGTAAACCCTCTATGGCAGAGTTGAAAAATCCAACAGTGGACAGAATCCTCTTGATTTTTCTCTTCTCGTCATCAGTTGTTGAAAAAATCTTATAATCTCGCTTTGGTTCTTTTTTATCTTTTCCCATTGTCTCCTCCTTCCTTCAAATTTTCTACATCCCGGACAGCGCCCTTCAAATCGAAAATGGACTGCTGGATGTCAAAATATACTCTGCCCTTTCCGAGTTGCTCAAGAAAGAACTGATCAATTTCATTTAATTTTTGTATTGTATCTTTTTTTGTCATAATCCTCTGAGCTGCACATATTCAGTCGTGTTTTGTTTCTTTGGATAGGCTGATTTTCTAATATAACCCTTGACGAGTAGCACATGCAAGGCAAACTTCACTGAATCAATGCCTATTCCTTCATTTTTCATAGCCTCAACAATTCTTTTTTGAGGAACTGTTGTTTTTTCTGTTTTTACCCAATCAACAATAAATTTCATGATCTTTTCTTGCTGACCATCTATCTCTTTGAACTGCTTATATACTGTTTTGCTCATTTTTTTGTGTGCGTGATGTATGCGCACCCCACTGCCAATCCTAAAACATCCCTTTTCTAAAAGTTGGCCTAGGTTCTTTTGCTGCGCTGGCATACACGCGCTCATCTCTTTTTCTGCGCTGTTCTTCAAATCTCCAGTGCATTTCATCTCTCCTGCGCTCTTGTTTGCCAATCATTCCAAAAACTTCTGGTTTTATGGCAAGTTTTTCAACAAGATTTCTGAGCCAAATGACTTGGCCTTGGAGATCTTCTTTTTCTGCAAGCATCATTGCATCAGCTTTTTCTTCTACCTGCTCGTATCTCTCAAGCTTTGCTTTTGCAGCAATAAGCTCTTCATGAAATCCTTCTTTGAGCCTGCGCTCATATTCAAGATTTTCTTTTGTTTTTTTCAATGCTGTATTCTTCATATAACCACCTCCTTTCAGTCTTTTCCTCCCAAAACTTTTCTGATATAGACTGTATTCGTGAAGCCATTGAAAGCGTAATATGTAACCTTTTGCACTGCCCGATTTTCATTCTCAATAATTTCAAGTTGCGTCTCATACCCAAACTTCCAGTTGATAATCGTGTTTGTGATATATTTTCCCATTTTGATTGACTTCATTTGCAACTTCTTTTGGAGAGCCTCTTGTAAAAGCATCATGTAGTTTCCGGGAAGCCCATTGATGAACTCCTTGCATTTTTCCCAATTTTTCTCTGGCTCTGTTACTGCAGGAGCAGGAGTTCCGCGATCATCAGGAATTTTGTGTTTTATTCTTGCCTCTTCGATTTGTTCTGATACAGCTTTCACGCTTGGCCTCCTTTCTGAGATTGTTCAATCATTTCTGAGGGAGACATGCCCTTCTTTTGAGTTCTTGGTTCAAAATCCTTTGAAATGGCGTTTCTGAGCAAGGCCTTGTAATCCTTATAGCGCTTCCCATGCATTTCACAATAATTCACTAGATCTTGGGCTTTTTTGATAATCTCTTTGAAACTTACCATGTATGAGTTGGAGAAATCCTTCAGGTCTTCTTCTGGTATTTGTTTCAAATAATTGATTGATGCGGAGAGTTTTTCTTCTCTCTTCTTTTCTATTCTATTCTTATCTCTTCTCTTCTCTTCTATGGCAGTATTAACTGCGGACTTACTTCGCACTGGCTTCGTATCTCTTTTTACTCTCTCAAAGAAATTGTCCAATTGGCCTGCCATTAAGGGATCAAACAGTCTTCCATCCTGCTTTTTGAAGATGCCTTTTTCATCGCAAAATTGCAAAAATTTTTTCATTTCTTCTGTTGATATTTCGCACTCTTTTGCAAGCGTTTCAATAGTGTGTAATGGATGCACAGTTCCCCATTCCGCAATGTTCGAAGCTTCTACATACTCAGCAACAACTTCCTTCAAGGCAATATATATTCCATACCCACTTGCTCCGAACTCACTTCGTATCAACTTCATTTCGAGAGTGTTCCTGTTGTTTGAGTCATGCTTAAACCATTTCATTTTTTTCCTCCTCTTTTGAAACTTTTTCCCTATTCCAGTAGGGAGACTTGCATTTGGGACATATTGTGATGACTGTCTGTCTAGGAGTCCAAGAGTGAGAACATCGCTTACAGTGGAGTGTGAAGATCTTTATTTTCTTTGGCATACTTCTACACTACACTCATAGGTAAGTCTTGTCAAGAGGTATTTTTGAGGATTTTTTCTGCCACAGAAACTGCATGCTTACACTTGCCATTGAACACAAATCCGGGACAATCACATCTTATTTCTCCAGTCTCAAAAACTCGGATTGTATAGGTTTTCCCTTCCTCTGAAGAGCTTTTTATTTTGACAAATTTAACAGCCATTAAAGCAATCTTTCTTGTGTTGTATTTCCTGAAGGCGATTTCTGAATATCAAATCCAGTGCTGAGTTGGATCTGGCTGTCTGCATCAACTTCCTGCTTTTTTCTCAACTGAATTCCATCAATGAAAACTTCTTCTCCTTTTTGAAATAGCTCAAGCGGATATTTCCAATAAGAATAGTTCCGATAAGAAGGCACTATGTCAGTTTTTGCCCATGAGCCATCCTCAAGCGTAAAATATACGCGCATGAAGGACTTTTCAGTCCTGCTAGATTTTAATGGATCAATTTTTGTGATTTTAGCTTTCATTTATGCACCAAGATTTCTTCTAGGAAACTCTTTCTTGTAGTCGCAGGGAGTAGTGCAGATGAGCCGGGAAGCAAAGAGGCGCTGTTTTGTTCTATCAGGGATCTCATAATGGTCAACCTTCAATTCTTTTCCGCACTTTGGACAATCAGGCATCTTTCTCATATCTAATCAACTGGCTCTCCTTTTTTAGAAAGCTCATCTCTTTCTGTTATATCAAATCTGTAGCCTGCCATCACATTTTCAATTGCCTCAATGACAATAAGCCGGAAGCTATCTTCTCTCTGCATTCCTGCAGCAACAGCCTTGGCCAAAAGCGTAATATCTCCACGCACTGCAACATCAGAATCATATTTTCCATCTGCTTTTTCCTCGATCTGAATGATTATCGTGTTTTTCATGAAAATATCAAGTCAATCATTAAGGCTACAATGAGCCAAAATAGGCTGAATTCAATGTTATCGTTAAAAACAACCAAAATTATATAAAAAGCTGTTGCCTTCATTTTTTCTTCCTTCCCTGAATCATTTCAGGATTCATTTTTATGGCCTTTCTGAATTGTATTCGCATCAAGCGTGTTGTTTTTTTCATTTTACTAGCTCCACTCTGCATGTGCTTTTGCATCCCAAAGCATCTTTTGTTGCAACACTCAGATCAATAATTTTCCCATGTCTCTCAAACCCTCCGCGATCAGTAACTTTTGCAATAGTCCATTTGTGATTATCAAGATTTATGATCCCAATATAAGAGTTCAAAGGAGCATGATTATAGGCAACAGTTATCTTTGAATCGTCAAGTCTTTCTCCATTTGCCATTGTAAGATCTGGACTGCACCCAAGACATCCGGCTATTGAATAGTAACTTGCAAGACCAACTAAAAATAAAGTTTCCATATTATTTGAATTGACAATTTATTCCAAAATTACAAAACCTCATTATGCATTTTTTGTTCTCATCAAGTCCTCCATCGAACTCCTTTTTCTCAATGCGCTCTATCGCTTCAAGAATCCATTTCAAGGCATCATCTCTGTCTTTTTGGGTAAGTGGTATGGGATAGACTTTTGGAGGGATTGTTGGCCATTGTGTGTCGTCTGAGAGGGCAGTTATCCCAACCAACTCCTTATAGTCTGGAAAGGCAAGGGCATACACTTTTCTTTGCATGGATCTGTGGAAGTCTCCAACAGTCCACATTTTTCCTGCAGATTTTATTTCCCCAAGCCTTTTGTTCTCAGGATCTTTTGCATCCACAAAGCCTCTGATCGCGTATTTGTCATTTATTTTCAGAGTGAATTCGCATCTCTTGTCAAAATCTACCTCTTCAACAATTGGAAATTTATAATTTATACCTGCAAGCCTTGGATCTGTTTTTTTGCCGGAAAGATGTCCCTGAATTATTTCGTGAAGCCTTTTTCCATTCCTGAAAAACTCATTGTCTGGAACTTTTGCTCCCATCATTTTATTGAGCCAGTTGTGGCTATTTTCAGGTTGTAGGCAATAGTTTATAGTTGAATAGGACAGTGTGATCATTCTTTTTCCTCCTGTTGAATTCTCCTGATCATAGGGCTTATTGAGTAACTGAATTCAAATGGAAGCTTGACACCTTTTTCGTGCATTTGTTCTGCAGCTTTCATGTCAACCTGCTCCACAGTCTTAATAAGTCCCAACTCTCTCAATCTGTCCATTGCCTCTCTCTTTTCCTTTGCTTTTGTTGGAAGAGCCATCTTCTTTCTTTTTACTTTTGAAACAGTGTATTCGCCAACAACAGTCCCATCATCAGGAATCAAGGGAAGAATCGCCTCCCGGATAGCAACTCTTTCAGCAACAATTTGCTCTTCTTCTTCTCCAGCATTATTGTATGCTTCAACAAGCTGTTCTAGGTTCATTTGTGATAATTCGCTTGGATCTATCATAATTGTGAAAATGGAACAAAATTCAACTTCCATTTAATAACTCCAGCATCCTGAGCTGACTCATAAATCGAAGCCCATTGATGACCAAGTGGATGCGCAAACATTTTGTTTCGAGCTTCTTCCTCATCCTTTGCTTCAACTATCGTGTAGCAATACGCAAGAGAGTCTCCCTTTGTGTCTTTGTGAGCCATTCCGAATGTTATATAAAATTTTTTCATGTTAGTTTCCTCTTTCTGTCTCCATTTGAGACTCTGCATCTTCTTCTTTTTTTGCCATTTCTATTTCAAAACAAATACATTCTAAACCTTCTTGTTGGTTATCACAAGCAGAAAAATGTTCTGGATTATCCAACTCCCAACTATATATTCCTTCAGGTAGATTATTCATATTAAAATGCCATTTCCTCCACAATAGGATCTTTGTATAATTTTGCAACTGCGAATTTTGTTCCGTCAGATCCCATTGCTGTTCCTGACTCAACAATTTCTCTCATTATTCTCTTGGCCTCCTTTTTGTTTTTGGCCGATAATGCGATGCTGACTGTTGCTTGGTATCTTTTCATATTATTTGACTGCTAATTCTCTGATTTTTTCTGCAGCTTCTTGTTTTGATGACACTTCTCCTTCAAAGCCAAGGCTCTTGAGTGTTGCGATCTGCTCCTCTGTTGCAGGCCTATCTCCTCCAGCCACTTCAAGAGGTTTTGGAGTTGATACAATTTGCACTTCCCTCTCCATTTCTTCAGGAGCATAGACTCCATTTATATTGAATGCTTTTCGAAGCGCCATTGATTCAGCAACTTTCTTGATCATTGTATTTGGCTTTGTAATCCAAAGATTTCTTTTTGCATTGTATTCTTCGAACTCTGCCTCTTGATAAACAGGAACTAGGAACTCTTTGTTGTAGGCTTTTGCCCATGAGGTTTTTGTTTTTATCTCTTTTCCATAAGGATTTTTGTCTCCAGTTTCATAAATTCCACTTTCAAGCCCGGCAAATTTTCCAGAACGATGTGCAATGGTAAGAAAACCATCTCTCATGACCTGAATTGACATCTGGCCACCATATACAACAGCAGCGATTTCATTTAATAGAGGGTTCAATCCGAGAGCTTGGCAAGTATATATGAAGACTTTGAATTGAGAGTCAGAAAGATCTTTTGCAACACTGGCTTTGATTGTTGATCTCTCTGCTTCTGAGAGGAAATAGACTGCGTTTGGTTGCGCTTTCTTTCTCTCTCGAAGTGTTACTTTATTTTTTATTTCATTGCTCATGTTGATAGAATCATATCATACCAACTTGTTGGTTGTCAAGGGGTATTTTTGAGGCTATTCCTCAGATTGAGCAGGAGTTTCTTTCTTTTTTTTGCGGGCTTCTACACCCATTTGAGAGATCTTCTTGAAATGATCCTTTCCATGCTTTTTGAGTGTTGATTTTCCGCCCATTCTGGCGAATTCTTGAATAGTAAGAGGCTTGTCCGACATAGAAACATTTTATATTATCAGCCTGTTGGTTGTCAATGCGGAGGATGGGAGATTCGAACTCGACCATGCCTTTCAGCGACAGTTTTCAAGACTGCTGAGCCACCATTGCTCAAATCCTCCTTGTGGAGATGGCGAGCAGCGAACTCGCGTCTAGTATATTGATTGAAAGCATTTATGTTGTCTATCCTGCAGACTAACAGGCAGTTTTGAGGCTGTTTCTCCTCTCCAGCACTTCCAGAATTGTAGCAAGTGCAAGCCCAACTATTTCAAGGATAGCTCCTGATCTGCTGTTCCCTCTACGCTATGGCAAATCCAACAGGAAGCGTAAAAGCTGTCTTTACTTCCCGGAGGAAGTTGGACAGAGATGCGAAGATTGCTCTTGCATTTATTTTTTTGGCATTTGAGGTTGCCGACCTACAACAAAGCTTTTCAATGTGCAACACTATCGAATCAATTCATCCCCATGTTGCAGGAGTGGGAGTCGAACCCACTACAAAAGGTTTATGAGGCCTTCGTCTATCCGGCAGACTTTCCTGCATCTAATAAGAAACCTTCAATTTCTGCTTCTTAATAATTTGATTTAGATTATAGGCAATTTTTCCATAATCTACAAATTCCTGCTTGTTCTGTCTTCTTTTGAGATCCCAAAAGGCATCTTCTCCTATTATAGAAATAAAGAGCGCCCTTTGTTCTGTCGGATGATTAGTGTGATATTTCTCACAAGTTAGGCACAAAGAAAGAGCATTTTCAGGAAGCCAGCGCAAGTGGAGAGCATCTCTTGGAATGATATGCGCCCAACAGAGAGGATTGAATGAAGTTACTGGATAGACACACTTTGGATTTTGGCATTTCCCTCTTGCTCGAACAACAGTTCCGGCAAGTCTATCCAGATATGCTTTTTTGGGAAGAAGATTTCTCATGTCCCATAATAGTTTAGAAACAGGAATATAGTCCGCTTATAGTTTTTATTCAAAGCTAAAAAGCGAATTTCAGGAAAAAATGTGGATAATTTATTGACCGCCTGCTTTTTGAAAAAGTTTATATCCTCCTGATGCTGCAAGAGCAACAGTGATCGCGTCTTTTAATTTTTCCAAGATTATATTCCCAAGTTCTACAGGAATGAAACTTACTGCAAAAGCAACTGCGAGTGAAATTCCAAACTTCATTCTTGAGTCCATATCTTTATTGAAAAAACTGATGACATTGACTGTTCCGATAACCACTAGCAATGACAGTGTTGCTGTTTCTAAATCTACCATCTATTTTCGCCTCCCTTCTTTTATAGATTGAATTTTATTCATAATTTTTATTGCAAGAATTTTCCAACCATTCTCAATGACTGACTCATACATTTTCTTCCAATCTTTGACTATCCGTTCATATTGGATTATCAAGCTTTTCAGCATGCGTTTGGCCTCTAGCGCTTCTCCTCTCCATTTGCTAACTCTCTCTTTAAGAATTTTTTCTCGCTTTTTTGCATCAGCGATTTCTTTCTCAAGCTGTGAATAGGTTTTATCCATATAGAATTTCTTCTATTTGTTTTTTCTTATTTCTCCAATAATTTGGAAAAAACGGAAACCAACTCCAAGGACTATTGATGACCTCTTCAATCTCTTCCAATTTGTCTTCAGGGTTTGATGGAATTTCTTCTGAAGGACTTGGCGAAAAAGAATTCGATGCACTATTTGATGATGAGTTGCTTGAAGAATCCCATTCTGAAGGACTCGGAGAAACTGATGGACTTGGGCTTATTGATGGAGATGGCGACACTGATGGGGAAGGACTCGAAGATGGCGTGTCAAAAGGAACATTGAATGCCCTGCAGATTCCTCTCACAATAGCATTTGAGACACGATTTGTGTCAGCAAGGATCACTGAGTCATGTTCATCCTTTCCAACTCCACATTCGATAATTGCACAGGGAGTTTTGAATGACAAAAACTTCCACATATAATAGAACTTTGTGTTTGCATTTCTCCTTCCGGGAACATTTTCAATGCCTGAGTGATTGAAGTATTCTTTCTCCATTTCAGAGACTATTCTTTGAGACTCTTTTGTTGATCCATCTGTTGAAGGTTCTGGAAAATCAAGAAATCCTCCTCCTTTGCCATAGATATCAGCATCGTAATGAATGGCCAAAAACAGAGCATAGTCATTGTCATCCGATTTAGGATCGCAGTTGAATGTTGCATCAACCAATTGAACTTGAAATGCTGGAGATCCATCAGGATTCTTTTTTGAGAGAAGAATATCTTTCACGCGATCTCTGATTCTAACTGTGAATTCTGCTTCTCCGGGAGCGCCTGTCCCCTTTGCTAATTTGGAATCGCAGTTGTTCTTTGCATTCTGATGTCCTGCTTGTAAGCAAATAAATTTTGGCATATATACAATTTAGTTTTTTTTACTACCATTTGTCAACTTGCTGGTTGTTTTTGAAGCTAACTTCATCATATCTGAATGGAATTTCACCTCTTCTTTGCTGTATTGTGAGTGATACATCATATATGTAATCAAAGCAATTACCAGATGCCCAACTGCATTCATAATTTGGAGAGTCGAGTTTAGAAGTCTTTGAGGGATGTCATCTATTATGATTTGACATAGATAGATCAATGTTACTAGGTTGATTATAAAAATAATCGCTCCAAGAATAAGCAACAAATACCTCAACTTTCTCAAGCCATTTTGAACTTTCGATTGTTGAATCATCAATGGAATAACAAAAAAAGCCGAAATAATAAGAGCAGCAAATCTCAAAAGAAGAGATGCCTCTGCTGCATACTGTATAAATAAATTTATCATCTAACTGCTCCCATCGCTCTACCTATATCATAAGTTATATCTTTGTTTCTTTTCAATGCTCGATCAACTTTTCTCAAAGAACTTAGTGTCTCTTTGCTCTGGCTGTCCAAAGCCCTCTTGCAAGCTGCAAGCTCTTCAGTATTTGGCCTAGTATTAAACACTTTTCTCAAAACCTCCATAATGTTCATAATTTATTTAATCAATTTAATAAGCAATTGATTCATGCCCTCCATCCTTTCAGCTATTCTGTCAGATGTGCCTTGTAGTTTCTGCAAGGGTTCTGTTAAAACTTTGCTAGAATCTTTCGCAAATTCAAGATACTCTCTATTTAATTGTTTATTTTCCCTATACAAAAAAACAACTGCGCCTATCAAAAGAACGATTATTGCTCCCAAACCTCCTTCACTCAATATAACCTGTAAGGCATCATTTACTATATCCATTATTTATATTTGTCCAAAATATCATCTGCATCAATATCTCCTCGCTTGAACCTGACAATCAAATTTTGAGCCTCCTTTTTGCTTATTTTCCCGGCTTTGAGCGCCCTTCCAAGAGCATTTTCAACAGGAGTGTATTTCTTCCATTCTGCATTTGTAACGATTTTCAGATTGCTTGAAGCATTTGAGCCTCCGAGCTGAAGAGGGATTGTATGATCGAGCTTCACTTGTGGATTGTTAGCATTTCTCTTGGTCTTCTCAGCCTGAGATTCTTCAACAGGCATCCTTTCAACAATAATTGCTCCATTGTCTATCTTTCGAATGGTTTGACCTGTAAAAATGCGATTGAAAGCTGTTTCTGGATCTGTTCCGATGGCGTTGGCATATAACATTGTCATTGCGATGAAATCATCATTGTTGACTTTTGTATTTTCTGGAATAAGTTTTGTATCTTTGTTAGGCGCAGGAGTTGTGCTTGTTGAAAATCCAATTCCTTCAAGAATCATAGATCCAAGAGGAAATGACGATGCTGGATCTTTCAAAAGATCTTGAAAGTTTTGAATAGAAAGAGGAGTCAAGAGATTCTGAGATGCACTGATTGGATTCACTGGCTGACCACTGAAGTCCTGCCCTCTCCAAATATCTCGGAAGAGTCCGGCTGCAGGAGAGAGCTTATTCGAGAAAAGACCATCCACTATGAGGTCAAATGCATCCTGTTGGCCATATTCTCCAGCAATCAGGTTTGTATATTTTCCAGTGCCTGACTTCTTCCAAAGTCCCAATTCTCCATCATGCATTGTTGGAACGATTGTCCTTGCTGCTAGAGTAGTCAATCCAGCAAGCCCTCCTGTGATATCAGTCCAGTGGCCAAACACCTTCACTTTTCCAAAGTTTGTGCTTCTTGGATCTTCGTCAACACTTTCAGGATCGAGCAATTTTGCAACAGTCAGGATCGTTGCTGTTGTTGAAACTATCTTCAAAAGATTGAGTGCAGCCTCGCGCTTCACAAATGCATTTGCTTTTGAATCGAATTGATGTGCTGTCAAAATATCAATGTTTGACTTCAAAAACTTAATAGAGAAGAAAAGCACATTTGTTGATTTTGCTTGTGATGGAGTCATTGGGATGTTTCCTCTTCCAGTAAGCGATGAAACAAGGCTTCCCATTCCTCCAGCTTCTTCAGGACTTAGGGTATTGACTCCCATTCTTTCCGCTTTGGCAATAAGTAGATCTGCAAGATCAGCTCTGAGTCGTAGAGCTGCACCATTGTAAGCACTTTCTGAAGCTTTGAAGAGTCTTCCAAGAAAAGGGATTTTCTCAGGTAGTGATGATGGATAAGCTTCCTCATTTAATACATTGAGTCCATAGCCTCCTGCTTTATACTTCCCATTCAATGCATTTGGTCTTGAATAGATGTCTGCTTTTATTGAATCCATAACAGCATCATCCCCTGCCTTATACCACTTTCCTTTGGCAGTTGCTTGTCTCGCTAGATCTCCCCATGACTTAATGAAATTTTTTGTCCAGATTCTTGGATGAGTGTATAGGGTTTTTATTCCCTGTCTTCCCCAAAATGAGTTATCAAGAGAAGCAACAAGAGACTTCAATGTTCCGGGAATTTCTTTTACTGCATTAGCAAGATATTTTGCTCTTCCTTCAGAAAATCTGAGACTGGTTGTGTCGAGTTTCAATTGATTGAAGAAGTTTTCAAGTTGCACCTGAGCTGCTCCATATTCTAATCTTTCAGAGTTTGATGGAAACTTTCCTTCAGGAGTAGCTTTTTGCCTCAAATCCTGCGCTCTTTTAGAAAGATTTGCGAGAACTCCTGCCTCTTCTTGTGTAATGTTTACACGCAATCTCTGTGATGCGAGATCTGCAAGAAATTGTTCTTCCTCTTTTGGATCGAGGACTTTTTGCATGTTTTCAATACGAGAGATCATGTCTCTTCTTTCTTTTGGAGAAATTCCACCAACTTTTTTTGCCCATGAAATATACCCTTGTTGTTTATTTTTCAAAAGAAGCTTGCTTTCAAATAGTGCATTCACTCCCTTGGCGTTGTCTTTTCCAACAAAAGTCTCAAGATAAGCCCTTCTGTCTGCAGAGGACATATTTGCCATTTTCTCAGGATTGATAGAGCCTTCCTTGAGGCCTGTCAAAAACTTCTGAACCTGTTTTGGTATTAAACAAAAAGCTGCCATATTAACATTCTATAGATTTTATAAAAGAACTCCAATCTTGTTTTGTTGGATTCTTTTTCTGCGTTTCAGCCTTGATTTTCTTTACTTCTAATTTCACAGATTCATCCACTGACTTTCCAGTCCTTTTCTTGATGCTTGCCTCTCTGAGATCTTTCAGCTCGCGCATTCTAACAGTCAGTGAATCAGGAACTCTTTCTGCAGCGAGGCGAAGTTCCTGAGCAGCAAGAGATGTCCTTGAAACCAGTGGAGAATTTGCCAATTCATAAGCAAGTTTTCCATCGCCTGTTGCTTTGATTCTTGCTTCTGTGGCTGCAATAAGAGCAGTCCCTCGGAGGCCTTCAGGAAGTGGCTCTTCTCCTCGAATGATTCTTCTTGTGCGCTCAATATCTTTGAGGACTCTCGCAGCTCTGGCTGCCTGATCTTTGATTGTGATTTTGTCATATCCTGCGAGATTTTCAAATCCTTTTGTGAGTTCTTCTTCAATTGCCTTTCTTTCAATAGATTTTGCAATCTTTGAAGGAGTTTTGCCTTCTGCAACTGGTTTTGGCTTGGGAGGCGCAGGAGTGGTTCTCAACACCTTGTCATTGATGACTCTGAGTTCTGCTTCTCCTTTTGCTCCCTTTGGAAGATCGAATCTAACAACATCAATTTTGTTATCTTTTAGAAACTGAGGAACATCTTTTGCATTCAGTTTTTCCAGCGAAGAGTGATTTATTATCTTGGCATTTGGATCAATTGTATATCTCGAAACTGTTCCACCTTCTCTTGTTGCAAATCTTTGAGCAACTGCGCGATCTGTAGAGAAGGAAACTCCTCCAGTGATTCCATTCTCTCTTGTTGTGTCAATGGCTGAACTTTTTGCTCCTCTATATACTGTGATATTTCTTCCTGCAGTCTCAACATTCGCAAATGGAACTTCTGTTGAAGTCGTAGGCCTGACATTGATTTTTGCAGTAGGAGCAACCTTTTCTCCTGTTATTGGCTCAACTCTGAATGATTTCTTTATATCTGCCCAATAAGGTCTATCAACAACTTTCACAACATTTTGAGAAGGAAGCTGGATCTCGACACCATTTTTTAATGCAGTCTCAATTTGTTTGTCAGTGAGTCCAAGATCCTTGAAGGCTCTTTTTTGCTCTGAGGTTGTCATTTTTCCATTGTTCACAATATCATTGACAGCTTTTGAATCTAGGGACACTTTTTCTGGCAACTTATACTTATTTATTGTTTCTTTTGTAAAAGCATCAAGGAGTTTTCCGGGCTTTATTCCATGAGAAAGAACTGCTTCCCCTAGAAATTGGAGTCCATCAGTCGCAATCTGAATTGGCATAGGAGTATTCTCTGGAAGAAGCTCTGAAAGACTATGTTTTCCAGTCAATTTTTCCATTGCAGCGTCAAATGCGACAGTTACTGCAGTAAACTTTCCAAGAGCTAGAAGCTGGCTCAAAATACCCGGAGCTAATCCAGCAGCTCCAGCACCCAAAGAAACAGGAAGAGAGAGTGCAAACATTATGTCTGTGAATCCCTTATTTGTTGGCTGAGTATAAATCCCAAGCTCTTTCATCGCCTCTCTTCCAACCTGCTCTGCAGGAGACTCCCGGAACGGATTTCCTCCCGGCTTTGTAAGATCAGAGAGAGAAAATGGCTCGCTCAACTCAGGGAAATTCTTTTTCAAAAAATAAGCATTTTGAGATGTGGCAATTTCATCATTCAGATCGAGTCTTGCTCTTTCTTCAGGAGAGATTCCAAAAAGAGAATCAATAAACTTTCTAGCAAGAGAAAAAATGTTCTTCTTTGGTTTTGAAGCTTCAATCTCCTCTTTTGTTGCTGATCTGATGACAGAAGGCTGAAGAGTTTGGCCATTTGGAAGAGTGATTGCTTTTGCCTGTGATAATTGTTGATCATTGAGCTTCTTTTGCTCAGGTTTGAAGTCAAAATGCAGTCCTGCACTTGTATCGAGGTTTGTTGGCTTTCTTGGAGTAGTAAGAGCCTTATATATATTGACTAGCTGTGCTGATGATGATTGGGCAGGTTTTGTGTCAAATGTAAGTCCTCCAATTGTCATTTTCTTTGATGTGGAGACTATTGGAGAGATATTCGAAGTTGTCTTCTTCTTTGGTTCACTGAATTTGAGATCACTGAAATATCCTCCTCCACTACTGACTGAGGGAGAGGAAGTCTTTGCTGAAGAACTTGCAAATAATGAGTCGAAATAAGCCATAATTATTTAGGTTTTGAGAATCCATAAGCGCTTGAGAAATCTCCTCTGTTCGTGTCAGCATATTGGCCAAAGTTGTCAATGAAATCATTTTTCTTGAATCCTGCAGCGAGCCATGCAGAAAGAGCTGAGTTCCAATCAGCAGGAGAAATGTCTCCATAGGAATTGAGTCTTGAAATAACTTTTGGAGTCATCTCTGATAATGCATAAGAAAGAGCTTCTGTGCTTCCAGCCTTTGCAGTGCTTCCGCTACCACTTGCAGATGGTTTCGAAGATGCAACAACTTGTTTTGAGATGATTTCTCCAGTTTGAGTGTCAACAACAGCAAATCCTTGATTTGTTCCATCATCGTAGGAGATAACAGATGTTTGCTGATTTTTCTTCTTATTCGCTGAAACTGCTGACATAATAGCCTGAGATGAAAGACCTGTTGACCGCGTGATATTTGCAATATCTTCTCCCGATGCGTTGTCCAAAGCTCCACTTTGCAGAAGAACATTGAAGCGCTCCAGAGCATCTCTGGCAACCTGCGAGTTGATTTCAAATTGTTTTGATTGAAGATTAAGCTGCATTTCAATATCAGCCTTTTTCATAGCAAGAAGGTCTTGATCATTTTTAATGTCGTTGTTGTAGTCAATCGAAAGCTTTTGAACTCTTCCAACTCTTGAAGCTTCTGATAGATAAGGATTGTCATTGATTTTGCTTTGTGCTTTTGCATAAGCATCAGCTTTGTCAGCCATTTTCTGCTCAAGATCAGAGATCCCTGCATTTGAAGAAAGCGTGTTGTATAGTCCCGGAAGATCTATTGGAGCAGGAGCTGAAAATCCAACACCAGAACCAGATGGAGATGATCCAAATGAATCAGCCTTGAAATGAGTGCTTGGCGATGGAGCTGGAGCGTTGTATTTTTGCTGTTGTTGTTGAAGATAATCCCAATTATTTGGATTTGTCTGTTGAACAACCTCTTTTGACACATATTGGCCTGCTCCCTGTTGATTTGACTGAGAGTTGATTTGTCCCGGAGCAGAAAGAGTCCCTGCCCAATACTGTTGGCCATCATACCAACCACCTTGAGCAGCGCTCACTATTTGTCCGCTATCTAGTTTGACTTTTCCGTCTGATACTACTTGTGCCATATTCTAAAAATTACCTATCCTTTCTCCTCTTGGATTTCTCCCAAAGAAATTTGGAACATTAAACTGTGGGAGAGTCTTTTCGTATTTTGCTACTTCTTGTCTCAATTTTCCCCATGCTGTAATACATATTTGTTTTGCTTCTGCACTTGCAAATTGAGATGGATCTAGTTCTTCTCCTTTTGCTTTCAATATGGCCTTTGCTTCAAGAGCTATGGCCTCATTGAGTTCCGGCATGTTATATGAAAAGATTGTGCAGTCCCCATCATCCACAAGCTTTGCAGGAATTCTCTGTCCATGTATCTCTATATTATCATCTCCGTCTGCAGTTGGCGTTGGAGTGATGAAATATCTGAGAGCTTTATTTGACCAAATCTTTTCTTTTCTGGAAGGAAAATCGTGTTCTTTTTCATATTCATAGTCCTTGAAAGCAAGTGGCTCTTCATAGTCAACACCATTGACAACAAGCTTCCAGATGGAATTTGGCCTCCACCAGTCAGGATAGTCGTAATACTCAAGATTTGCAATTGAATCAGTTACTTTTGCATCCTCAGTTTGAGGCCATCTAAAAAGAGGCGAGACTTTATTGATATAAGCGCGATTTATAGCTCTTTTTACTGTAGCAAGCGGAAAGAGAGAACTTTCATCTCCAATAGTGTTGTCGTCTTGAACTGCTTCAATTATCTCAACAAATGTGTCCATGAATTAAGCTTACCCAATAAAACTACACGAAGGCAACTATTTCTCTTGTTTCTCTTCTTTTTCTTTGAGAATAAAAATAACTGAGAGGCCATGTTCATGTAACACATTCATTGCAAGCTTCACTGAGTCAGGCAGAATTCTATATTTGGCAAAAGAGAACTTATAGCTAAATTTGAGGCCATGCTTGTGCAAAACAGCTTGGATTTCTTTTTCTGCAATGTCAACCTTATCCATTTTTGATGAGTTTTTTTGTCTCAAGATCTATTTTATACTCATGAATCTTTGGAGGATATTTCTCGATCTCTTTTAGAAGCTCCGCTTGCTCATGATCAGGTTCAAACATCTGATAGTCTCCTTGCCCTTCAACATTTATGACCTTTTTCCACTCAATAATGATGCGATCTGTCTTTTCAGGATCTCCAATCCACATATTTAGATGCTCTTTCCCATGAAGCCTCCCATTTGTCGCTCCCTCAATGTGGCCTGTATCTTTATTAAAATAAATTATCATAGCTCTAGGTCAT
>Ga0172380_10002564_pt1 | contig 27416 bp, 31 predicted proteins | sample Leawe162metaG_FD_119747 | JGI IMG/M metagenome (GOLD analysis project Ga0172380, IMG submission 119747) | Leachate microbial communities from a municipal landfill in Southern Ontario, Canada - Leachate well 162 metaG | ecosystem: Engineered > Solid waste > Landfill > Unclassified | place... | reverse complement strand
GCGGCGCTCGCTCGGGCCCGACTTTGGATACCGTTATAGGCAACGACGACCAGAGCCGCCAGGATACCGATGATGACTATCACTATGAGGAGCTCGACGATGGTGAAAGCAGATGAATGTCTAGATCGAATGGCCCGTCTCATAATCCCGTCCATGGTCTCCACCCTAAGCTCGTGCCGCCCACAACTGGATTTTTATATCCAGCCACGCCGTAGTTTGTGACGTTACTTCCACTCGTTATCACACTAGAGCAGATAGTAGCCACGGGATCCGTGTACCAGTTGACAACACCTGTGTACTCCTTGATACCACCACCCCCTACAGCATACAAACGCTTTCCAGAGCGCGAAATGGCGAGTATGGCAAAATTTTTGAATGTATCTTCAGAACAATAAAGAACATTGTAATAAACACTGACTGTATCGTAGTAATTTGCGCTACTCAATTTGATAGAGTAGTCGCCGGCGAATTTGCTTGTATCGTCGGGATAAATCCCATTCGCAGCGTTGTAGAGACTCGCCTTTTTCGCAATATGCACAAGATCAGAACTAACGGTCGCATCGCCCGCACGATTTTGAATACCATTGTAGGAAATGATTGTAATGGCCGCCAATATACCTATCACCACAATGACGATAAGAAGTTCCACAATCGTAAAACCGGCTCGACTTTTGAAGTGTGTACTCATTATCCTCTCATTATAGTGGAGATCCACCTAAGCACAACCATCTTGAATACGCTATAATATGAACATGCCAAAACGCTATACGACTTTGCTCGGCAAGACCGTCCGTTCTATCGCGCGGCTGCGCGGCGGCGGCTCGGCTCTCCCGGGGCTCTTCGTCGAAAAAATCGACAGTTCGTTCGTCCCTGATACACTCGCTCAACTGCCGCGGGGTGTGGTGATTATTAGCGGCACCAACGGCAAGACGACCACAACGAAGATGGTAGCCAAACTGCTGGAAAGCCAAGGCCTCAAGGTGTTTACTAATCGCACCGGCAGCAACTTTATTCGCGGCGTGGCGGCAGCACTGCTCGGCGAAGTCGATATGAAAGGAAAACTAGATGCCGATATCGCCGTGCTGGAACTCGACGAAGCCCATGCTGTTCATTTCGTGAAGGCCGTTGCCCCGCGCTATAGCCTGCTCTTAAACGTCATGCGCGATCAGCTGGATCGCTTTGGCGAGATCGACACCACCACCAAGATGTTGGCTGCCATCGCCCAGCAGACCTCGGAGCGCGTCGTGTTGAACCGTGAAGACCCCCGCATTGTCTCGATCGGCGACAGCCTCCCCGCGCATAAAGCGACCTATTTTGGCCTCAACCCCTCACTTACCCACCTCTTCCCTAACGACGATGAGCTCCATAATGGCCCGAGAGCACCGCAAGTGTCTCGTCCTCTCGCCAATGTAACCCTCGAGGCCTTCAAAGGCGACACAGCCACCTTCAAGATTGCCGGCGAGTCACTTTCGACATCGTTGAAACTGCAGGGTATCTACAATATCTTTAATGCAGCAGCGGCACTCGCCTTGGTTCGCACCATCCTTGGCGACAAGGCTGATAGTGCCAAACTGGTCGCGGCTCTTGCTGAAGTGACTCCTGCCTTTGGCCGCGGTGAACAGCTGCTAGTCGGCGGCCAGCCGCTTGAGCTCGTTCTCGTCAAAAACCCGGCCGGTTTCCGCCTCGGCTTGGCTTCATTTCCAGCCGAAACCTACGCCACCATGATCGCAATCAACGACAACTACGCCGATGGGCGCGATATGAGCTGGCTGTGGGACGTAGATTTTGAAAGCCTGCGAGTAAGCGGCGTCGGCGAAATTTCGGGTATCCGAGCCTACGATATGGCGCTTCGCTTGCAATATGATGAGGTGGAAATGGCCCACGTGGAACCCAACCTCAAAAAAGCCCTCACGCATTTCATCCATAAATACCCCGACACTCCCAAGCGTATTTACTGTACCTACACCGCCATGCTGGCCCTGCGGCGCGAACTTGGTACCATTACTGCTGTGGAGGTTGTCTCGTGAGTGGCAAAACTATCCATATTGTCCAGCTCTATCCCAAAGACATGAATATTTACGGCGATTGGGGTAATGTGTTCACCCTTAAGCGGCGGCTTGAATGGCACGGCTATACACCGGTGCTGACCGAGTACAACCAAGGCGACCCGTTCCCCAAAGATATCGACATCCTCATTGGTGGCGGTGGGCAAGATTCGGGCCAGACCCTTATTCAAGATGACCTACTGAAGATCGCGCCGCGTCTTAAGAGCTTGGTTGATGATAACGTACCGATGCTGCTCATCTGCGGGCTGTACCAGCTCTTTGGTAATTTCTTTAAGACACTTGATGGCACCATGATTAAAGGTGTGGGCGTGCTCGATCTCGAGACGCATGGCGGCACCGAGCGGCTGATTGGCAATATCGTCACGAAGAGTCACGAATTTGGCGATATTATCGGGTATGAAAACCATAGTGGTCAGACATACCTGGGTAAAAGTATGGTGCCGCTTGGCCTCGTGCAAAAAGGCGCCGGCAATAATGGTCACGACGCCACCGAAGGCGTCCGCTACAAGAACGTGATCGGCAGCTACCTACATGGTTCACTGCTCCCCAAGAATCCAGCGATTGCCGACTTTCTGATCGAACAAGCCGTTACGAGGCGCTACGGCGAGTTCACCCCCACCGTGATTGACGACCGCTTTGCCCAGCTAGCTCGCACTGCTGCCCTCAAGCGTCCGCGTTAGCGTCTCATATTTTCTATGCTTATTAACCAGGTATGCTTATATAACAGAGAGTCTTGCCTCCTGAACTCCCCGCAGTGTATCCATTTGTTGCCGTAACCGCCGTGTCCCAAGTATTCATAACGTTACTTAGGCCGCACTGTTGACTTAGTCCGTTGAGCCAATAAAATATCATCGCGGGCTGCGCCTGACCATTAAAGGTCCTCGTCGGCGTATAGTTATACATTATTCCATTTGCTACTGTCCCCACTACTGGTACACTAGTGGGCTGTGTCCCGATGCTCGCAATATTATTATTAAATGTAGCATTGCTATTATCGACGACACCCGTATCACGTACGCAGCCCGACACGATCGTTATACAAGCGTTGCCCGAACCAGTATACGGGTAATCGTCCTTGGCCGCATGATATGCCTGGATAACTTTTACCGACTGGTTGGCTGCACTTATAATTGCAGTATTATTGGCTCGCTGTTGTATGCCATTATATGCCACGATCACAATCGCGGCCAAGACGCCGATGACGACGATAACTATCAATAGTTCAACAATCGTAAAGCCGCTTGTGGTTTTCTTCATATAATTAATACTACCAGAAAATAGGCAAGAACAGACAGATCATATATCCTGGTCGGGGTGATCCGATTTGAACGGACGACCTCACCGTCCCGAACGGTGCGCGCTACCGAGCTGCGCCACACCCCGACGCTGCTTTTTATTCTACGCCTGCGCTTGCAGTTTTTTCAACTCTTCGACGACTTGATTGCCATGACCTAGTGGCGTCACGCGGCCATAGACTTTTTGCACCATGCCGCTAGGGTCGATAATGAATGTCTTGCGCAAGATTCCTTCTTTGCCAAACATTTTCTTGCCCCATGCTCCGTAGGCCTCAATGGTTTTGCCGTCGGGGTCGCTCAGTAGTGTAAAGTTGAGCGAGTGCTTGGCTTTAAACTTTTCATGCGCACTGGCATCATCTTTACTTACCCCGATAATCTCGGCTCCAAGCTGCGCTAAGTCATCGCGGGCATCGCGGAGACTACAGGCTTCAACCGTACAACCAGGAGTATCATCCTTGGGGTAAAAGTAGAGAACGACCCAGCTACCTTTATAGTCAGCTAGCGAATGAACGCCATTATCACTACCAGATAATTCAAAAAGCGGAGCAGGGTAGGGAGGTTGTTTCATATTCCCTATTGTACCCTACTTCGCCCAGTACCATATGACGCCAGGTGCTACTTTTTCTGGCGAAATATATGGTGCCGGACCCCAGGTAGTACTTGCTGTCGCCAGAGTTCCGTACCAGTTGCCAGCCCCACCCCAGGTAGAAAGTAGCTGGCTACTATTCCCTATCCAAGGCATTACATTTGTCAGTGCAGTGGTACTGTCCAGTGCGGTATCGATTGTCCACGCATCATATTGTTCAAGATTTGTCGCATTATTCTGCTGAGAAGTGGCAACAAACGTATTAGTGTAAGGGGCCTCCCACACCCCGCCCCACCGTCCGAAACTGACCGCATCTATTCGATAACGCAATTTCCCGCTAAAGTTTGTTTTTATAGAATCAGCTTTATCAAGAATAGAATATGGCTGTGAGATAGAAGGTGAGCCACTATTTAATGAGCGGATGTTACTCGTGCTCCACGCCGATGGTGGTCCTGGGTTAGAAAAAATCAATGTCCAACCCCCGCCCGATGTCACCATGTCGCAGTATGCAAGCATCTCATTTTGCCCAGAAGGATGAATCCGATAAATGCCATTCCCGTTTGAGTACCCGGCCGTCAGAATTGCGTAACAAGACGCTGCTTCGTAGCCATTCTGGAAATCTCCAGGACACCCACCGGCAGTTAGTGCTGTAGTGTTGCCAATAAAGTAGCTGACGTTCCCGGCCGTTGCTGTCAGGCAGTAACTCGTAGCGTCTGAGGTATACTGAAATGTTACATCACCGTCCCTCACCCCAGCATCGGCAAGGTTGCTGGAAGTAGGATAAGAGCCATTTTCCGCCTGATAGAGGGCAAGCTTCTTTTTTGCCTGATTTAAGGCAGCGCTTGTCTGCGAAGCACGGGCACGTAACTGGATTCCGTTGTAGGCAACGACCGTAATAATTGCGAGAACTGCAATGACAACAATTACGATAAGAAGTTCGACGACCGTAAATCCTGTTTGTTTCTGCTTCATAAGGCAATGCCCTTCATATCTACCCTGTGTGTCTTTACTGACAATGGTAGCATAAGCATAGCCGTATTAAAATAATCCCCTCTGTACGCGCTGGATAAATTGGAGCGTTTAGGCTATAATCATTCAGGAATTCACCATCGGGGTGTGGCGCAGTTGATAGCGCGCTCGGTTTGGGACCGAGAGGTCGAAGGTTTGAGTCCTTTCACCCCGACCATAGAAAATAGGACACCATTTGGTGCCCTATTTTCTATTATTGGTGTTAGGCTTGGATCTTCGACGCAGCAGCTTTAGCTGATGCGAGTCGAAGGTTTGGAGAAGCGCAGCGAAGCCAGAAAAGCACGAAGTATTTTTGTTTCAAGCAAGCGAAGGAGGCTCTAGTCGATGCCCTTTCACCCCGACCAATTGAACAAAATATTATATAAGATGCTTTTTAAGCATCTTATATTTTAGTCTGCAAATTATAATAGCCCCTTCGCGGAGCGGCGGACCCCACAACTTTCGTTTAGGGGTCCACCGCTCACGCGCGGGGCTTTCAGAAGGTCGGTCGTCGATCGAGCGACGATCGTGACTTCATGGCGCCGGAACGCCGTGGTGCAGGCGCCTCCGACTGCTCCTTCTCGATGGCGGCGATGCCGTCGGGCAGAGTCTTGCCGAAGCGCTTCTTGACCTCGGCCAAGCTCGAGCCGTCGGCGAGGGCTGATCGAACGGCTGCCTCCTGCATCGCAGGTGTCATGTCACTTGCTGCCACTGCTTTTCTCCTCTTCGGATAGGCGAAGCCTCAGTGCAGGCATCACCAGGGATGGGTGGAGCGAACGAAGCATTCGAAACTGTCGTGCTGAGATACGGTGGTATCTCGAGTTTTGCGATTGACTGACCTCCTTTAGAGTATCATGAATGATCCACTGCGAGTTATCATATCGCACTAGCTCAATCACTGGCTGCTTCGTATGACCACCGATATGATTGATAGTCATAATGGCAAGGTGATACGAAGGGTGCAGAACCTGAATCAGTGGGTGCTCCGTTGTACGATCGTGGTATGCACTATAAGCCATCGCCAAATACTTGCGATAACCGTAGTACATCACACGAACGATCGCTAGATGCCGATCTCGTCGATGGGTCTTCACCTTTTCAAGTCGATGTCTCAACGTCCCTCTTGACGGTTCTTCCTGTGAAAGTTGAGAAAACTCCTTGTGCGTAAGGAGCGAGTAGTACAACGTGTCGTGCCATGACTTCTGCGAGGCATCAGCACCTACCTTAGCGTCGTAGGGATGATCAAACCAAAGAATCAAGCTCGCGGCTTCACCAATGACTTTCAGAAAGTTTACTGGCTTACCGGTAGCACGACTATTGTTCTTCAAAGCCTTGAGGCACACACGAAACGCGTCAAACAGCTCCGATCGGGTGACGTCGTAGGGATTCTTTCCCCGAGTCGTCACCGTCCGTCGAGGCTCCAGCAATACGCGCGGAAGCCACCTGGTGAGCATCGAGCTCACCCCACCCAAGCTATACAGTCTGCCCAGGTAGGGGTCGACGACAACCCACTCATCACCAAGCTGGATCGCCAACGCATGGTGTGCTTGTCGTCGCTTTTCGTGTTCAACCAGAGATCGAAGACAATCCCTTCTCCTCGTCTCGAGTTTTGACTTCAACGTTCGAAGGTGCGGATCATTTCCGCTGCCAACCTCCAGAAGCTTAATCAGTCCGTCTACTACTATGAGAAGTTGTTCGTCTGTCGCTTGGTCATACTGGATGACGACGTCAACCATCAGATGATTAGCTCCCGCTGCGCGCGCGTAACCAATCAGAGACTGAGAAACGCCCAAACAGTTAGGGATGTGCGGACCTCGAGCCCAACTTCCACGCTCATGCGGCAAAGCATTTGCGATGTGATCATCATCAATCGAGGCGTCTTGGATTTTTCTGATCTTCCTCCAGTTCTTACTTCGAAGTGCTTCAAAAAGCCTTTCGAGCTTCTTCCACTGCTCCTCTTCTGTCGAAGTTGACCAGCTCATCGCATCCTGTCGAATGCGGTAGGGTAGTCCAGTAAATGCCTTATCTGCCAAACACTCACCAAGATATATCATCTCGGCAATCTCCGACGACGAGACATGCGTCACCTTGTGCGAGGTATCGAGAAGTTCGTGATAGCGAGTACTTTTCAGTGCCCGAGATCTCGTAATTCCACAACCCCGCTCAAATGCGACGTCTAGCAGGGTCGTGAAACCCATCTCCATCTCCTATCTTTGAATGTGCGCCACACCTCATATTTTTATAACATATTTTTCAATTTTTTACCACCTTAGATAGCTTTCGTGTTTACATTATTTTGCTCAATATATAACCTCTAAATCTGGGGCGATACCCCTTGCACTATCTAATCCTGCAAAAGATAATGCCCAAATAGTCCCATCGTCATGTTGAATAATATAATCGAGTAGTTTGAGTAAGAAACGATTATCTCAGCCATCCCCTACGCCCCTGGCCCAGGAATATTGATCCAACACACTGTTTGTCCGTTCAGGTCACCTGCCGTATAACCGGTGCTGGAAGATTGGTAGGTAGGCCAGGTGTATGTTTGTACACCCGTGATACCACACTGCTGGTTTGTACCAAATAGAAAATAGGAAAGACGAGCTGGAGCCGATACACCATTGTACGTTGCATTGAGATGGTATGACATATAGATCCCGTAGGCAGGCGACCCCTTTGGTATAGATCGTGGCACTGTGCCGACCGTTGCAATGGCTGTATCAAAGGCCGAACTACTGGTGACTGAGGCGGTGCCGACATCGCAACCTGTCGTAGATGTAATACACGCATCAGCAGTCCAGGCAAAGGGATACGTCCCGTTTTGTGCTACATATACATTAATCATGCGCAGCGAGTTGTTGGCAGCGCTTATAATAGCTGCGTTATTTGCTCGCTGCCGCATGCCACTGTAAGCTACAACCGCAACCGTGGCTAATATACCAATAACCACGATAACGATAAGAAGCTCTACGATCGTAAACCCTGATAATTTCTTTGTACTCATTGCCCTATCCCCCTTTAAGTTGTTGAGACCTAAGCGGTGAACTCTGAATACACAAAACCCGCCGCTAGGCGGGGCCGAAGCCCCCATGGAAGTTTCCAACCATGGCCAGTACAGCACTCCTAACGACGGGGTTAGTATGCTGTACTGGTCTTTACAACCATGCCTTTCGCCTAGGGCTACTCAGGTTAGGTTGGGTTTGCCGAATTGTGATCGCACCACATAGTAGTGCTTAAGGAAAGTGTAGCATAAAACAAACTGCGTGACTATGAGCTGTCATTTGTTTTGAACGTGCTTATACTTGCAATCTTACCCTCTCAATAACATAATTACGGTAATCGCAATTCAACTTCGATCCGATGGGAGGTGGAGGGCGATGCCCTTCAAAGAATTTCCGCGTCCCAGCATCAACACCTGGGGACCGGATGATGACTTCGACTGGGCGGAAGACCGTCTCTACGTCGAACTCAACTGGCATGATGACTCGCTGATCTTGGCGTGGTCGTCTGATGATGACGCCGGTGGTCTGGTGATTGCTCACGAGGCCGTCCCGGACAACTTGCTGCGTTGGGTATACAACATGACGGACATGAGAGATCACCCGACCGAACTCATGTTCTTTGTGCGCCAGTCGCCAGACACCAACGTGCTCATCATTGAGCTCATCCACCCTGTCTACTACGGCAAGTTCGTGACAAGTGGCGGTGTCTGCAACGTCCGACCCCTCGTGGGTGGTGAGTTCTACAGCGACGAACTCGCTGGACACTGGCGAGTCGAGCCTGGACTTCGACGACACCGCGTACAAGCCTGAAGGACTCATGAGTCCCGCCTCATCCGCATCGAGCGATAGCTCTGCGTCGATGACGTGGGGCTATTTGCTTTTTTGAGGCTAAGAGTAAGTTTATTATTCCATTGAAAATGAGGAGGGCACCGGCGGCGTCTGCCGCCGGCACCTCTCCTCAGCTGTTCACCACTCGACGTCGGTGGGCCGCATGCTCAGCAGGATGTCGATATCGCTACCCTGCTCCTTGAGGCGGCCCCGCAGTGTGCGCAGATCCTCAAGCAGGAGACCGAACGCTGCCTTCCGCTGTCTGATCTGCTCCAGCACCTGGAGGCAGTCATCACCGGCATCAGGCTCGCTACTCACCCTGAGTGCGTCTTCCTCATGAGCGGTCAACTCGCACTGTGCTCGTTCGAGTGCATGGGTCATGTCGAAGTACGTCCCCGACATGACAGCCCCGTAGACCGCCGGATCGGAATACTGCTTGGCCGCCTTGGCCAGATCCCGAAGCTTCGTACGAATCTCCTTCACGATTTCCGCCATAGCGGAGGGCACAACCATTTTATATACCTCGACTCTATCGCTCGGTGAAACAGTTATACTATTTTATAATTTTTAATCATATCGGTCAATAGTTGGATAATAAAAATACCTGCCTATAGGCAGGTAGCTATTTAATCGTCAAGTTGGGAGTTGGGGGCGACGACACTGTGTCGCCACCCCCAATCCCTACACGCCCCATGTCAGAAAGCTGCTCAGACCGAGTTGCACCAGACGTTGTACCCGTGCAGGTCGTTGACCACGAACTGATCTGTGCCTTCTTTGATCGCGCGGGTCCAGACGGCCGGGCTGTCGCCTTCACCGCTCGCCGTTGAGCGAATCGAGACAGCAATTCCCCGGGCGTGAGCCGCACGGACATAGCTGGCGTACCCGCCGTAGCGGCGGAACGCTGCCCGATACAGCACGTTGGCCTGGTCGATCTTGGTGCCAAACTTGGCGAGCGGTGGCAGATCCTCGTTGAAACCGATCCACTCTAGGCGCATGCCCGGCGTGATCACGGCCATCTGTAACAGAAGCCGGAGCGAGCCAGACGACCATGCCACCTGGTCTTCGATGCCAGCCTCGATGACCGCGTCGCCGAAAGCCTTCAGCTCCTTCCATGTCCAACCAAAGTCCTTGAGCTCCCACTGCCCTTGGACAGTGGGATGGTGCTTCATGAACGAGATCAGTTGCTTACTGGTGAGCAGTTTCGAGCCGTGGGGTGTGCGCAGCCGACGAAGCTGCGCGTCGGTCTTGCTGCCCAGCGGGCCATGGCCGTTAGTGACGCGATCGACCAAGCGGTCGTGCACGTACCACGGCGTGCCAGTGCGTGAGGGTTGAAAATCGCCCTCGATGATGTCCGCCTTGTGCTTGACAGCTAGGCGGATGCTCTTCATCGTGTTCTCGTCCACGCGAGGCGTGACGTTACCACGGTGTGAGGCAACAGGCGTCCTGTGACAAGCCTGCCACAACCGTGAATGCTGTGTTCCATTGGGGGCAGCAGTCGAGACTGCCGTCAGCCCGCTGAGCATCAGCACGACGACCAGCACGAGGGCTAGCCTGTTGAGCAATTTCATGGCTGTTCCTTCCAGGATGGGTGTGTAGGGATGTAAAGCTACGAGCTCACGCATTTCTTCCGAGATAATGAACCGTATGCCCACACGATACCATAAAAAGTGTTTTTTGTCACTACCTATAAAATAAACGGGGCTTTTGCAAAAGAATAGTCCCAGCCCTAGAGAGGTGGGTATATGACTAACTCTTGCTTTTTTATTATGTTAATGCTATAATAAGGATATTCGAGTTCTCGGGAACATTCGTTCTCGCTCGCGCACATCAGAGAGAAGGTGAACTGTGTGACCCGCAACAATAATGTCGCGGTGATTGGTCCGGCAGTGACTACGATCATCGTCCGTCTCCCATCCACGATGGGTACCAAGGGCAGAGACCGACTACGTCGCGCTGTCAACAACGTCGATGGCGTCGACTACGTTCAACTGAACGCGGGCAACCTCATCATTCATTGTCACCTCGTACACTACGACGCGACAATGGATGTGCTGCGTAAGCGTCTCATTGTTTTTATCGAGGAGGAGACGAACGGAAAGTTCACGGCGAGGCTCGAATCATGAGCCCGCCCCGAAGTGGAGCATGCTGGAGTCATTCCAGCACCGCCCCTTCGGGGGCGGGCTCTATTTCTTTTGAGGCGAACTGTTACTTACGTTTTCCTTCAATCGAAATATGCGGCAAATGCTTGTCGAGCCACTTTGGAATCCACCACGCTTTGTCACCAAGCAAACTCATGATAGCTGGAACGATCGTCATGCGTACAACGAACGCATCAATCAGAATACCGAACGCCAGTCCGAAGCCGATTGATTGAATGGTCGTATCGTGGTTGCTGATAAAACCGGCGAAAATCGAGACCATAATCACGGCTGCCGCGGTGACGACTTTGCTACCGAGACTAAAGCCACGCAGCACGGCTTTTTGGGAATCCTTGGTAGCTAAGTGAGCTTCGTGCATGCTGGAAACCAGAAAGAATTCATAATCCATGGCGAGACCAAACAGAATACCGATGGCGATGATCGGCAAGAAACTGACGATCGGCCCCGGCGCATCGGTAATACCGAACCAGCCCCATTGGAACACGGCTACCATAGCGCCGAGCATGGCTGCGACCGATAGCAAGAAGCCAAGGGTAGCCTTGATCGGCACAATGATCGAACGAAAGGCTACGATAAGCAGTAGTAGCGACAACCCGACGACGACTGCCAGGTACACAGGCATGGCCGCGGCGAGCTTGGCATTGATATCGCTCTCGAGGGCAGTCTGGCCGGTTACGCCAATGGTCAGCTGGGCGCTATCGCCCAGTTTCTTTTGGTTGTCCGTATCGCGCAGATAGGCGATGAGATCGCGCGTCGCTTGATCGGCCGGGGCTGATTTCGCGATCACCTGAATAATCCCCTTCGTGCCGTGATCGGTTACTTTCGCAGGCAGAGCCTGCTTGACATTGGCATGCTCGCCGATTTTATCTGCCACCAGTCTGAGCTGGTAGAGAGGTGCATACTGCTCGACTTGCTTCTCTATTTCAGCGAGGGCAGCTTGTTGCTGCTTGGCGCCCTCGGCTTGGGCAAGAGCCATCTGCTGCTGCAACGCCATAGCCTGCTGGGGTGTGCGCACCAGGGTTGCCTGTTGCTCGAACATAGCTTTTTGCTGGGCGGTTGCTTCGGCTACCTGTTGCTCATACTTTTCCATAATACCTGCGCGGACGGCTGCTCGGTCGCCGTCACTGGTCGCAGGAAGTCCCTCCACGACAAGCAGCAGCGGTCCGTTGGCGCCCGGCCCGAAGCCTTTGGCGACTAAATCGTACGCCTTGCGGCCGGTGCTCTCAGGACTCGCGTATTGGTCGGTCGGTAAGCCCAGCTTCAAGCTAAAGGCCGGCACACTAATGACCGCGATCAGCACAACCGACAGGACAAGCGCCCATACCCGATGTCTGACAATGATCTGCCCCCATTTGTACCATCTGGTTGAATGTTTGACGTGCCCGCTATGGTGAGGCCCCCGCTCTTGGGCCGCCGTGATCATCTGCCGCGTCTTAGTGCCAAAGATGCGGCTGCCTGCGATTCCCATGAGTGCCGGAATAAGCGTAATGGTCACCAGCGCAGCCAGCGCTACGGTAGCCGCCCCAGAGAGTCCCATGGTGGTCATAAATGGCACCTGGACAACGACCAGCGCCGAGAGTGCAATCACGACAGTCGTAGCCGCAAAGACGACGGCGTTGCCGGCGGTCGCGATGGACCGAGCGGCTGCTTCTTGATACTGATAACCTTCCAGCAGGAAGGTCTTGTAGCGATTGATCACAAACAGGGCGTAGTCGATTCCCACAGCCAGCCCCAGCATGATGGCAAGCACCGGCGTGGTGGTATCGATATCGATCACTTGGCTGAGTGCAAACAGCCCGGCAATGCCGATCCCCACTGTCAGCACAGCCGAGAATACCGGCATGCCGGCTGCAATCAGCGAGCCGAGCGTGAGGGTCAATACTACCAGCGCCAGCAGCACACCAGCTAACTCCCCGATCCCGATAATCTCGCCCGGACCTTTGGCGACCAGGTCGCCGTTCATTTCCACCACGAGGCCGCTTGAGTGGCGGGCTTCTTCGACTAATTTCGCGATGTCGCTCGTCTTACCGGAGTCGGCATCGAATGATTTTTGCTTCAGCTGCACCGATGCATAGGCGATCGTGCGGTCTGAAGAGACAGCCGTAGGATTATCAAACGGGCTCACTACTGACGCAACGCTCTTTTGGGCTGCAACTTGATCAAGCAGCGCAGCGATATCCGTCTTGTACTGATCGAGCTTGTTGCCACGAGGAGATTCAAAGACGATTTGGGCTGAGCCTTTGCCGGTGGAAGGGAATAATTCACCGAACCGATCGAGTGTCTTTTGTGCTTCGGTACCCGGAATCGATATTTTTGAAGACGTCGGCTTCATAAAGTAGCCTGCCGCCAGGCCAGCCAGCACCAAGATTACCAGCCACAGAGCGACCACTTTCCATTTGCGTTTGAAGGCACCGGCACCAAGTGCGTAGAGTATATTTCCCATCGATTTTTATCGTTCCTAGTCGTTATATATTATGTAATTCACTTCTTAGTATAGCAGTAAGCACAGGCAGATTTGAAGCGCCTGGAGCCGCGGTCTGGTATCATAAATCTATGGCAACTCACTCCAAACGTGCCTTACTCGCAAATATCTTCGGAACTCTCGGTTATCTCTCCTGCCTTTTTCAATGGCTCTTTGTCGCCCTGCTCTATCTGCCGCTCCTGCTCGATAACGAGCAAATCAAAGGCTTCCTGCTACCTGAGCCGACCAAAGACAGCGCACCCATCGTCGCAGCTGGCGCGCCCTCACCCCTGCTAATTGGTTTCGCGATTATCTTTACTGTTTTTATGCTTGGCCTAACGATTTTTCTACTACTACGTGCGCCGATTACCATCGCACGGACCGGCAAGACCGCGACGACTAAAACCGCTGGCGCCATCGTGCCATTGGTTGTCCATCACCCGCTGAGCCCTGCTAAAAAGCGACGACTCACAACTCAGCTGGTAAAAGCGGTTAAACTCGCTCTTATCTTGCTGCCCTTCGCTCTCGCCTTTATCAGCCTCGTGGTATCTACTACGCTTCCTTTTGATATCATCATGTTTGGCAGCGCAGTTCTAACGATTGGCTCACTGCTCTGGTTTTCGGCGCAGTACATCTGTGCGCGGTTACTTAAGGTACCTATTGATAAGCTCGTCTGATGACCAATACAATCGTCTTGCTCCATGGCTTTGTGGCATCCTCTCGCTATTGGAAGCGGTTGAGCGGGCGGCTGTCCGCTGCCGGATATCAGGTCGTAACGCTCGACCTGCTGGGGTTTGGAGCCGCTCGCCGCGAAACTGCCGCGAACTATACGTATGATGAGCATATCGCCTACATTCACCGCGCACTAAGCGCCAAACGAGTGAAGGGGCCCTTTATTCTCGTCGGTCACTCCATGGGTGCCATCCTCGCGGCCCGCTATAGTACGATGTATCCTACGAACGTCAGCCAGCTCTTTTTGCTCCACCCGCCACTTTATGTAGATGTCGAGCAGGCGCGGACTACCCTGCGCAGCACTGGCTGGCATTATCGCTTCTTGCTTGACTCCCGTTACGGTGGGATTGGTTGGGCCCTACTTCGACTGCTGCCAAAGACATTTGTTGAGCCGCATGCTCCGCGCGCCCGGGAGCACTCGCTGAAGGACATTATTGAAGCTGCAGAGCTCGTGACAGACCTCGCCAAACTCCAAATTCCTACAGTCCTTATCGTTGGCAAAAAGGATCGTCCCGTCTACCGACAAAACCTACCGAAGATAGCCCTGAGCCCGCAGGTTCGCGTGCTCATCGAAGACGTATCGCACCACTCACCGATTACAAAGCCAGAGCTCGTGGCAGGTGTTATTGCACGCTACACTTGAGCAGTCACGTCCTATTTGGTTTCGAGTGCTGTTTTGAGTGTTGCGGCCGCATCGGCGACGCTCTTTTTAAATGCAGCGTCTGCTGTCTGGACAGCCTGGTGACGAGTGTCAGCGAGCTGTTTAATAGTCGACTTGACGGCTTCGGTCTTTCGCGTTAACTGGAAGGAATCGCGAGCAGTCTTGATCGAGGCGCGAAGGGAAGCGACCGTAGCAGTGTCACCGCAGTTGGCTTGAGCGGTCGTAAAAGCGGCTTTGACAGCTTTTTGGAAGACGATGGCTGCATCCGATAGCGTGGCTTGATGTTCGGCCACAACTTTATCAAGCGCCTCACGGTAGGTGGCGCGGGCAGTGTCAACCGCAGTTTCACGGGTCGCTTCGGCTGTTTTGATGGCTGTTTCGAATTCATCGATTGCCGCGAGCTGAGCTTCGGTAAGATCAGCTTTATTTCGCAGCACCGCTACTTTTGTGTCAAACTTATCGCTACGTTCAGCGCGGAACACAGTAGCCTTTTGGTCAACCGTATCATGGCGGCTCGCGATATTCGTCAGCCGTTTTTGGAAATCGAGCTGCATAGTACTGAGCCGCTCATTCATCTTCGCTTCATTTGCAGTAGCGAGTGTTTTTATCCGCACACAGCTTTTACTATCCCCAGTTACAATACGACTCGTAGTGATGGCACCGACAGGCGAAACCATCACCATAAGGACAAGTGCGCTCAGGGCACCGCCGGTTGTTACTCGTTTAAAAGTTGTTTTCATTAACACTGTCTCCTACATTACTTGCTGCCTGTGAGGCGTCATCCACATCGCTGCTGTCGTCTGTGGCGGTTAGTTCATCTTCCGTCGCCGTTCCGTCGGTCATGACATTAGCCGCACCGTCCACGGGCGAGACAGTTGTGGGAGCAGGTGTTGGTGGGGTCGTTTCGGTCGTTACGGCGTCATCGCTCATCTGAGAATAGACGAGGTAGCCCCCGAGCGCGGCTATAATTACGATCAGGCCACTGGTTGCGATAATAATGGCACGTCTGTGGCTCTTCTTTGGCTGCTCCTGTACCGGCTGGAACCGCTGGGTTGGTCGCTCTTCGAGGTCCGGCGGTAAAGGTGTTTCGTCAAATTGCTCTTGGGGTCGGGGTTGCTGTGGATCCATATCTACCTTTATCTACGCTAGCTAATAATATTGCTAGTGGTTATTATGCGCCCCCATCTGTCGTTTGTAAACATGCGCTAAAAATACTAGACAATCATTCCGGTTGTGCTATATTGAAATTACAAGCGAGGGAGGAAGCGACTCATTCGTTTGGCTGACCCGCAGGTTCCCCGGAGTGTATGAGACGCCGGGGCCCTGCGGGCATAATAATGAGCAGCCTCTCCCTTCTATCTACTTAGCAAACTCGATCGCCCGCGTCTCGCGGATGACATTCACTTTGATGGTACCTGGGTACTGCATGGTGCTTTCGATCTTGGTGGCAATATCGCGCGCCAGCTTGATAGCCGATAGGTCATCGATGGCTTTATTATTGACCATGACTCGGATTTCGCGGCCGGCGCTAATCGCGTATGCCTTGTCGATACCGTTGAAACTGGTCGCGACGTTTTCGAGGTCGCGCATGCGCTCCCCGAAGTTCTCAGCACTGATATTACGGGCACCCGGACGGGCTGCAGACGCGGCGTCGACCACCCGGACCACCAAGGCTTCGGGCGTGGTGGCTTCGATATCATCATGGTGGGCTTCAATCGCGTGAACAATATCCTCTGCCATGCCGTATTTCCGAGCTAGCTCAGCACCGATGTGGTGATGTTTGCCTTCTACCTTGTGAGTGACAGCTTTACCGACGTCGTGTAGCAACGTGGCGATCTTGGCGACGCGCACATTGGCACCGATTTCTTCAGCAATCATCCCTGCGATGTGCGCCATTTCGGTACTATGCATCAGGACGTTTTGCCCATAACTAGTACGGAATTTAAGCTCGCCCAGCAGTTGCAGCATCTCGCGCGGAATACCGACCACCCCGACTTCACGGGCGGCATCTTCACCAGCCCGCGTGACTTCTTTTTCGATTTGCTTTTCGGCTTTTGCGACGACTTCTTCAATACGACCTGGGTGGATACGGCCGTCTTTCATCAGACTTTCAAGACTCAACCTGGCTACCTGACGACGGATCGGATCAAACGAACTAAGAATAATCATGCCCGGCGTGTCGTCAACCAAGATATCGACCCCTGTGGCGCGCTGCAGAGCCTGAATATTGCGGCCTTCTTTACCGATAATCCGGCCTTTCATCTCTTCGTCGGTCAGCTTCACGGCCGTGACGGTGCGCTCGGCGGTCACCTCGGAGCTCATGCGCTCCATAGCGCTGACCAAAATGGTCTGAGCCCGCTCTTCGGCATCATCCATAGCTTCTTTTTGGAGTTTATTCACCAAACCCAGCAGATCATTTTTGATATCGCGCTCGGTCATCTGCATGAGTTTATCGGCGGCATCACCCTTAGAGAGCTTGGCGATTTTTTCCAATTTCTCTTGTTGTTTGGTGCGGATATCACGAATTTCGGTTTTGAGCTCTTCGACTTCGTCTTCTTGCTTGCGGAGCTTCTCGGCGCGTTTATCGAGTTCGTCGATTTTGCGATCCAGCGATGTCTCGCGGTCAGCGAGGCGATCTTCAGTCTTCTTCCATTCCCGGCGGCGTTCGTTTTCGAGCGCCAAGGCTTCATCTTTAGCTTTTAAGACGATCTCGCTGGCTTTTCGCTGGGCTGACGCCAGCTCTTTTTCGGCTTTATGCTTGCCATTTGTTTGTTGCTGGCGGCTATAAACCACCGTTCCGCCGGCACCAGCTAAGACACCGATCACTGCGGCAATAATTCCCTCTATCATGGTTGTTCCTTCCTCGACTACCCTCGCCAAGTGTTCATCTTGGCGCACAAGTTGTATCAAGAGTAATCGAAATATCTAAAAATTAACTATAGTAGTCTGTCGTAAACGGACTTGGTTCTATTGTAGCGCTTTTTCTAAACACTGTGAAGTAAGGTCAGCTTTATGATCCACCAACAGCAACACGGTAATTACTCGAGGCGAATGGACCAAACGGGTTAGTGACACATTCACCATTGAGCGTATTCTGCTGAGCCCCATTTTCTAGGCGGTAAACTAATATATACATTTGTCTCAGCGCTGTGCCACAATAAGCGTTATCATTCGAATAGTAACCATAGCCGTAGTTCCCTGAGGTAAGGGGACTTGCCCCCATTGTAGGCTTCGGGTCAGACGGCAGCGTACTAATGTATTTTGGAGCTAACTGGTTAGCTAAATTCTGCCAGCTTCCATCATTTGTGTCACTCCACACCCCATTGATAGCACAAGAACTTGCGCATGAGCCTGCAGGATACTTCCCATTATCGACGTAGTAGAGCTCAAGCGCTTTCGCTATTGCCTTTACATCACTCTGGCGTTGAGCATCGCGGCCGCGCTGTTGAATACCGTTATATGCAACGACAGTAATGGCAGCCAAGACTCCAATCACAACAATCACAATGAGGAGTTCGACAATTGTAAACCCCTTTTGTTTTGCCCACGATTTCATGCGGCTATTATAGCATCACTTGCGTGGCTTGGTGACATTGGCCTCGCCGCCATAGAAGGGCAGGGCAAGGTGGTCATTTTCACCAGCCTGAAGTCGCGCTAATGCACTTCCCTGCCAGTTCTCCCCTTGCACCGCGACAATGGGGATCGCCAGGCTATCGGCCATGGTATTGAGGACTGTCATGCCGATGCGTAATCCCGTAAAGCTACCCGGGCCCTGAAAGACACCGAGGCCAGAGATATCATGCCAGGTTTTGGCATGGTCATCTAAGGCCTGCTGCAAGAACCCGAGCAACCCTTTAGCCAAGCTACGATCCGCTTCCCATTCTATGTGAATGCGCTGCTCCCCATCAATCAAGGTCAGTTTACAGACAGGCGTTGAGGTATCAAGAAGAAGGATCATGCCAGTGCCTCTACAATTGCTTCGCACCGAATGCCATGCGGCGTTAGCTCAAGCCGTCTGTGATCGATGGATGGGGCTGTAATCGTAATTTGCAGGCGATCCGGCGGCAGAACATGATCAACGGCCTGCGCCCATTCGATAATCGTAATCGTTCGGGGGTCATGCATAGCCTCGTCGATCTCATGCGACATAATACCAGCGTCCTGCAGGCGATAAAAGTCGTAGTGCGCCAGCCTGAGCCCGCCAGACAAATCATACACACGACTAATCGTAAAGCTCGGGCTTTGCACATCCTCAGTGACACCAAGGCTAGCCGCCAAACCTTTGGTAAAGGTCGTCTTACCCGCCCCCACATCGCCAATCAGTTCTATCACTTCACCACCCTTTAAAAGCGCAGCCAGCCGAGCGCCAACGCGCTTCGTCATCATTTCACTAGGGACCTCTATAATCATGCTTCCATAGTATACCATCTGGTAGTTTTGGCGTAAGTCATTTATAGTAGAGCGTAAGCAGTATGCGTATTTCCGATATAACCATGGAAAAGTTGCTCGAGCGCAGTGGTGTGGCTACTCCAGAGCAAATTAAAGCCCTCAGAGATGAGAGTGCACGTTCAAGGCGCCCCTTGCAGGATGAGGTTATCCAGCAGAAGCTGATGGATGAGGAGACCCTCACAAAATTATTTGCAGACTATGCCGGTATTCCGTTTGTCACTCTAGATCCAAATAGTATTACCCACGATATTCTGGAAAAAATTCCAGAGCGAATTGCCCGCCAATACAATACCGTTATCTATAAGATTGATGAAGATGGCACAATCCACCTGGCCATGGATGACCCCGATGATGTGCAGGCGCTCGACTTTATTCAAAAAGAAATTGGCGAAAATACTGCGGTAGCTATTGCCACGCATGAAAACATCCTTGCCTGCCTCGAAAACTACCGTGGTGACGTTAACAAAGAGCTCAACGAAGTTATCGATATCCAGCGGGAAGATGACGGTGCTAATCAGACCGTTAGCGAAGAGGACGTCGCCGAAGACTCCCCAATTGCTCAGACCGTGAACCTGCTCCTCGAATACGCTATTAAGAGCGAGGCGAGCGACATTCACATTGAACCGCGCGAAACCTTTGTGCAGGTCCGCTACCGGATCGACGGTGTCCTCAAAGAAGTCAACCAACTACCCAAGAACGTACTCGGCGCCCTCGTCAGCCGTATTAAGATTCTCGCTAACCTCAAGATCGACGAACGGCGCGTCTCGCAGGATGGCCGATTCAAGATTCGCCTGTCGGGACGTCAGTTTGCCTTTCGTGTCAGCACTCTGCCCGTGACCGATGGCGAAAAGGTCGTCATGCGTATTCTCGATGAAAGTACTCAGGCGCTCACCCTGCCCGAGCTTGGCTATTGGGGGCACTCACTTGACGTCATCAACGCCGCGCTCACGGAACCAAACGGTATGGTGCTCATCACTGGACCAACCGGCTCGGGTAAGTCAACCAGCCTCTTTAGTATCCTGTCGCGCATGAACACGCCTGATGTCAACATCTCGACCATTGAAGACCCGGTCGAATACAAGATTCCCGGCGTCAACCAAACCCAAACCAATTCGAAAGCCGGCATGACCTTTGCCTCAGGCCTCCGCTCACTGCTGCGTCAAGACCCAAATATCATCATGGTCGGGGAGATTCGAGACAGCGAAACGGCCAACCTAGCCGTGCAGGCCGCCCTGACCGGTCACCTGGTCTTCTCAACCCTCCACACCAACAATGCCGCCACCAGCCTGCCGCGTTTGCTCGATATGGAGATTGAGCCATTCCTGATCGCCAGCACGGTGAAGGCTGTGGTTGGCCAGCGTCTGGTGCGTCGCCTTTGTACGATTTGCCGCCAGCAGTACACGCCGTCTGCCGAAGAAATCAAAGCCATCACCCACCTCTTTTACCTCAAAGAGGGTGAGAATTTCAGTCATATCCACCAGCTTGAGCTCCAGGCAATTGAGCAGCATATTGGTGCCGATGTTCCCACCGGTACAACTGACCAGACAATCAGTATCCTCTGGAAAGCGAACCCCGAAGGCTGCGACGAGTGCAGCCATACCGGGTACCGAGGACGAATTGGTATTTATGAAGTGCTTAATAATACGCTCTCGGTTCAAAAGTTGATTACCGCCAACGCCACCAGTAATGAGATTCAAGCTCAAGCCATCGCCGAGGGCATGGAAACCATGCAAACCGATGGGCTCATAAAAGCTATCCGGGGTAGCACTACGATTGAAGAAGTTTTAAAGGTAACGAAAGAGTAATATGGCAAATTTTAAATATATCGCCACTAATAGCCAGGGCAAAACCCTAAACGGTACCATTGACACCACCGACCGTGCGGCAGCCCTCGCCGCCCTCACAAAACAAGAGCTACGTCCTATTAGTGTCAAGGAGGTGTCAGGTCGTTCTGGCATTAGTTTGAAAAATCTGCTGGGCAGCAATAAAGTGAAGACCAACGATCTGGTTATTTTTACGCGCCAGCTGAGCACCATGATTAGTGCGGGCGTTCCGCTTGTCCGCGGGCTCGGCTCGCTCGCAAAACACACCGAGAGTCAGGCTCTCAAGAAAATCCTTGACGGGCTTATAAAAGACGTGGAGGCCGGGGCGCCCTTTGGCAACGCGCTGGCTAAATACCCCAACACGTTTAGTGATGTCTACGTCAATATGGTGCGCGCTGGTGAGTCGGCCGGTATTCTTGATGAGATCCTCAAACGCCTCGCGCTCCAGCAAGAAAAAAATGCCACTATTCGCAAAAAAATCAAAAGCGCCATGGCCTACCCGAGTGTCCTCGTCGTTATTATGATTATCGCCTTCTTTGGCCTCATGTTGTTTGTTATCCCGCAAATCGGTAAAATTCTTAAAGATCTCGGTGGCCCAGATGCCCAGCTTCCCCTCCTGACCCAGGCCATGCTTGGTCTTAGCGCCATTCTTATTAGCTATTGGTTCATTATCATTCCGGCAATCGGTGGCGGCATATTCCTGCTGCTACGCTACATTAAAACACCCCGCGGTAAATCACAGCTCCACCACCTCGTCCTGCGCATTCCAGCCGTGAAAACGATTATTCGAAAAGTTGCGGTAGCCCGTTTTGCCCGTACGTTCTCAGCACTTATGGGCGCCGGTGTCGCCGTACTTGAAGCGCTGAATGTCACCGGACACGCTATCGGTAATGTCGTCTATGAAGAAGCGTTGCTTGAAGCTGCCGAACAAGTTAAGGGGGTCAAACAACTCTCAGAGGTCATTGAATCGTACGAAGATCTTTTTCCAGCTATCGTTGCCCAAATGCTCTCCGTCGGGGAGGAAACCGGCCAAACCGATACGGTACTTGTAAAAGTGGCCGATTTCTACGAAGAAGAAGTCGACGTCGCCATCGACGGTCTCAGCGCTATTATTGAGCCGGTTATGATCGTCCTGATGGGAAGCATGGTTGGACTTATCGCCGCCAGTGTGATGGGGCCAATTGCCAGCCTATCTCAAAACATCAAGTAGCAAAAACATGTTCATCTTCATGACGCTCATGCTATAATGACAAGAAGAATTATACTAGTGGGCATCAATGGCAAGATTATTTTATAAAGACAAACCAATCATCGGACTTGATATCAGCCAGACTGGCATTAAAATCATGGCAGTGAATCCCAAAAAATGGCTCGTCACGGGTTACGGTTCGATTGATCTTGATCCGGTTAAGGTCCAGGAGTCACTCGACGATGAAAGCACCTATTTAACGGAAAATCTCCAGCAACTGCTCAATCATAATCTGGTCGGATCACTCCCAAGCACGCAAACGGTCCTGGGTGTACCGACAGGCCGAACCTTCTCTCGAACCTTCACCATCCCAGCTTCCGCCGAGAAGACGCTCAAAGACGCCGTAGAAATCGAAGTCGATCAATATATTCCCATCCCGATGACTCTGCTGTACGTTGACTACGAGATCATACAGCGTACAAAGCAGGAACTAACCGTACTGATGACCGCCGTCCCCCAAAGCCTGGTTAATAGCTGCATGCAGGCCGCCAAGCGGGCTGGCCTTGATGTCGTCATGATTGAGCCTGGCGTCAGCGCCGTGGCCCGTGTGCTTGAAACTACCGAGGAGGGCCACCTTCCCACCGTGATCGTCGATATTGGGCCTGCCAGTACTGATATCGCGGTGCTCGATGGCGCGATCCGTGTTACCGGTGGGCTTGGAGTCGGAGGCAACACCTTTACTCTCTCAATTGCCAAGAAGCTCAATGTCCCCCTCGAAAATGCCCACCAATTAAAGGTCTTAAACGGACTCAGTGCTGGGCCGAGGCAACTCAAAATTCAAACCGCCCTCAAACCTAACCTTGATCGCATCCTCGCCGAAACCCGCAAAGTTATCCGTTACTACAACGAGCGTATTACCGATGAGCGCAAGCTCGAGCAAGTTTTGATTGTTGGCGGCGGCAGCAACGTGCCGGGAATTGGTGATTACTTTACCAACGAGCTTGTCATGCCTGCCCGCGTAGCTAGTCCGTGGCAAAAACTGGATTTCGGTAAGTTGCCACAGCCCGCTAAGCAGTTTCGACCTCGCTATATTACCGTCGCCGGTCTCGCCAGCGTCACCCCGGGGAGAATTTGGAAATGATCAATCTCTTGCCCGCCGAAGAAAAAAAACAGATCAGAGCCGCTCGCATGAATGTTGTGCTGCTACGCTACAATCTCCTGCTTGTCGGGGGTGTCATCTTCCTGGTCGCCGCCACCGCTCTGGCGAGTTTCTATCTGGTCAATATCAAGCAAACTGCCGAGAAGTCTATCCAGGAAAACACCGCCCGTGAGGGATCCTATGCCGAGATTAAGACAAAGGCGGATCAATTTCGCTCAGAGCTAAGTAATTCGAAAAGTATTCTCGACGGGCAAATTAGCTATGCGAAAGCAGCCCTGGCCATATCTAAGCTGCTGCCGCAAGGGACTGCTCTTACTGAGCTCAAGCTGAGCGAGCAAAGCTTCTCGACACCGCTCGTCATGAACGTCAATATTACGGACGAGGCCTCTGCCCTGGCACTGATTAATAACTTCAAGAATTCTCCCCTCTTTTCCAATGTCACCAAAGGCAAGATTAGTATTGGGTCGGGTACCTACCCCTATATCATGGAGCTGACTGTTACGATGAGTAAGGAGGCAGCAAAATGAGCAAAAAGAAGCGCACGCTAAACGCCAGCACACTCCGGACGATCTTTTTGATTCTTCTCCTGGCTACGGCCGTTGGAGGTGCAGGTCTATTCACCTACACGGTCGGCCTCCTAAAAGGCTACGCGGTCGAAGTCAGCCATAAAAAAGCCGATGCCGCTGCCAGTACCGGCAATGTTCGGGCACTCGTCACCACCCAGAAAGAACTCGAAGCCAATAAGGATGTCCTTGAAAAGGTAGGCCTGTTAAAATCATCCAGCCAGTTCCCCGAGTTCCAAGTCGTTGATGAAATTAAGGCGATCGCCAGTCGTAACAACATCCAAATAGCTAGTTTTAGCTATGGGGCGACTTCTAACACGGGTGCGGCGGCGGCCCCTGGAGCTGCCACGACGCCTACCACACCAACGCCTGTGAGCACGGGTGGTAAAACCATCGCTCTTTCGGTCACGTTCACAAGTCCGAGCTATCTTGATTTTCTGCAGTTCACTTACGATATCGAGCAGCACCTCCCAAAGATGAAAATTCAAGGTATTGATGTATCAAGCAGCGGTGCCTCCATCGCCCCATTAAACGTAGAAATGTATATACAGTAAGGAAGTATGATGAAACTGGATATCTCTCCCCTCATAAATAGCATCTCGTCATTCCTCCGGCGTTATCATTTCCTTATATTTTTCGTATTTATTGTCGGTAGCCTCTGTGTGGGCGTGCTCATGCTCTACTCGGCCATCCAACTTTCGGATGAGGCCAATGGCTACACACCGCCCACAAGTGATACGAGCTTCGACCAAGATACCATTGACCGCCTCCGAGACCTTAAGCAATCCAGCCAAGAAACACAGAAACTGCCTGTAACAGGGCGCGTATCCCCCTTCTAATGGTGCTGGCCAATCGTTTCGTAAGCGTTTATACTTAAACTATGTTAGTCCTCGGATCACAACTCCTCCATACCGCAGTCATGAGCCTGCAAACGGGTGCTGAGCTCGCCCGGACCAAGGTACCGGTTATCGACCCTCGTACGCTGACTATCGTCGCTTACGAACTTGAAGGTCAGCTACTCGATCAACACCCCTCTCTGCTTCGAATCGCCGATGTCCGTGAACTCAGTGATATTGGCATGATCGTTGATTCTAGCGATGAGTTTGTCGGCGTTGATGATATTATTAAGCTCAAAGAAACCTACAATTTACACTTTCCACTCGTTGGGCTATCGGTCATTGATGATAAGAAGCATAAACTCGGCAAAGTCGAAAATTACTCGGTTGAGGTGGGCGGCTTTGTCATTCAGCAACTCACCGTCCGCCGTCCGCTCTTTAAGAGCCTCGGCGATAGTGAGCTTTTGATCCACCGTTCACAGATTATCGAGATTAATGATACAACTATTACGGTCAAGTCAGCTTCTAATGAGGCTAAAGACCCAATCCCCCACGCCGTCAGAGCTTACGCCAATCCGTTCCGCCAACCGGGCAGTGCTCAGCCCGAGGCCATTCAGGCCGATAAAGACTAGTCCTCAGCAAGAGCTGCTTTGATATCGTCATAGCTGAAGCCTTGTCGTGCAAGGTACTGCATGAGTTTTTGCTCATCTGGGTAGCGACTGCGCTTTTTCGCTATAATTTTCTTGATTTCATCGTCATCGCTGCGTTCTGATTCAGCTAAGAATTTTTCAATGATAGATGATTCTACTCCTTTGGAGCGAAGTTCAGCCATTAGCTTACGCTTGCTCACCCCTTTGGTGAGACTGCGATTTTCGACCCAGTAACGGGTAAATTTTTCATCGTCAATGTAACCTTTGTCGACCAGCCGATCAAATACTCGCTGGATGACCTCCGGGCTAACGCCTGGTTTGTCATAAAACTCGCCGGTTTTTTTGCTGCGTAACTTGGTCGTACGGGTTTTCTTGTACAGGTAATCGCGCACCTCTTTGGCACTGTGCGGCCGCATCAGACAGTATTCAAGCGTGCGGGCGTAGAGCTTGCCAAATTGGCTCTCGGTTTCAAGCGCGGCCAGCTCCTCGTCGCTATATTCTTTCCCAAGCTTGATACCCAGATCACCAATCTGGTAAACATCAAGTGAGAATCGATACTTTCCATCGACCGAGATATTCACTCGGTTTTTGTCGCGAACCTGGAGGGAGATGTCGGTGATCTTCATAACCGCTCTTACTCTCCCCTTACTGCCATGTGCGGGTCAAATTTTTGGCTTCTTTGGAACGCATCGCTGCTTCCAGATTAATGCCAAGCCCATTACATACGCATATAAGTAGCCAGAAGACGTCAGCGGCCTCATACTCGATCTGATTCTGCATTGAGTCAGTCGCTGTTTTGATGCCATGCATGGGTCGCAAAGCCTTCGCTAACTCACCCACTTCTTCCACAAGCAACATAAAGCTGTCTTGGGTGGTTTCTTTATCGAAGCCACGTTCCTGTGTACGCTGAGCAATGTACGCTTGAATCTCAGCCAAAGTCGGATTAGGTTTGAGCTGAGTTACACTCATAGGGGTTACGCCGCTTCTTCAACAACCTTAGCTCGTACCTTTTTCTCAATTTCTTCCAGAACTTTTGGATTTTCTTTTAAGTAAACCTTCACGGCTTCACGGCCTTGGCCGATTTTGCCATCGTTATAGTCGAACCAAGCGCCTGATTTACCGACGATACCGTGCTCGACGGCGAGGTCAAGTACATCGCCCGTCCTCGAGATACCTTCGTTGTACATAATATCAAATTCAGCAATTCTGAATGGCGGCGCAATCTTGTTCTTTACCACTTTCACCTTGGTGCGGTTACCGACAATGTCCTCGCCGACCTTAATCTGTCCGGTGCGGCGAATATCAATACGTACCGAGGCGTAGAACTTCAGCGCATTACCACCAGTGGTCGTTTCGGGGTTTCCAAACATGACGCCGATCTTCATACGGATCTGGTTGATGAAGATAACGGTCGTCTTGCTCTTATTGATAATGCCGGTCAGCTTACGCAGAGCCTGGCTCATCAGACGAGCTTGGAGTCCCATGTGGCTGTCGCCCATATCACCGTCAATTTCGGCTTGTGGTACGAGGGCGGCCACAGAGTCTACCACGACGAGGTCTACCGCACTGGAACGAACCAATGTTTCGGCAATTTCGAGGGCCTGCTCACCGTTGTCTGGCTGAGAGACGAGCAGATTATCGGTATCGACACCGAGGCGCCTGGCATAGGCTGGATCCAGGGCATGCTCAGCATCAATAAACGCCGCCGTCCCGCCTTGTTTCTGGACTTCGGCAATAGCATGCAGTGTCAGCGTGGTTTTACCAGAGCTCTCTGGCCCATAAATCTCGATAATACGGCCCTTTGGATAGCCGCCACCGAGGGCGAGGTCCACACTCAGAGCGCCACTTGAAATCAGTTCTACATCGACGCGCTGGGTATCGCCAAGCCGGCGGATCGAACCATCGCCAAATTGCTTGGTGATTTGATCCATCGCCAGACCCAGTGCCTT
>Ga0172380_10002563_pt1 | contig 27417 bp, 34 predicted proteins | sample Leawe162metaG_FD_119747 | JGI IMG/M metagenome (GOLD analysis project Ga0172380, IMG submission 119747) | Leachate microbial communities from a municipal landfill in Southern Ontario, Canada - Leachate well 162 metaG | ecosystem: Engineered > Solid waste > Landfill > Unclassified | place... | reverse complement strand
TAGCCTCCTTATCATCCACTTTGTTGATTACAAGAAGTTTTGGCTTATCGGATTTTTCGATTAACTTAAAAGCCTGTTTTTCTTCATCGCCGATGGCTCGCGTAGGATCGACCACATAAATAATGGCGTCCACGTCATGGAGCGAATCCTTGGCGTACTGGAGAAGACGCTGGGTGAGGCCGTCTTTAGCCTTCTGCATGATGCCCGGGGTGTCCACAAAGACAATCTGCCCCTCATCACTCGTTAAAACGCCCTGGATAGGCTGGCGAGTAGTCTGCGGTTTGGGGGTAGTAATGGCGATCTTTGAACCCACAAGCGAGTTCAAAAGGGTAGATTTGCCTACATTAGAGCGGCCAATGATAGCCACGAAGCCTGATTTCATAGAGGTGGTCGAGGTAGTCGGATTAAGCGTTTAGTATATGTTACATTGGCGTTTTCGTCAACGTATGGTAACCTACGGCTAAATTTAACCTACTGATCATTTTATGGATTCATCCACAGAAGTTCAAGGAGCATTTGAGGTGAAAGACGTGCTCGTACAGTCATGGCACATTGCTAAAAAGTATTGGCTGCAGTATCTCGCGCTTGTTGCCATCACTTTTGTCATCATGATCGCTGTAGGTATTGTTACCGGGATTGTGGGAATACTTCTAGGGTTCATTTTTTCTAGAGCACCGATGATCTTGGGACTTTGGCAGCTTATTTCCATGGCTGTTCGTTATGCGGTGCTCGTGCCTATTGGCATAGCGCTTATTCGTCTCTCCCTGATTGCCGTGGACGGTGGAGTGGTGGATTACAAGAAACTCTTTGAGCACAAGGATGCCATGATGGCGCTCTTTTTTGCCGGAACCATTATTCTCACCACCATCATTGTTGGTGTAGGGGCCATGCTCTTTATTATCCCGGGAATTTTTGCGGCTATCGTCCTTGGATTCGCTACCTACGCAGTAACGGATAAAAGCATGAATCCTATTGATGCTATCCAGGCAAGCTATGCGCTGACGGAAAATAACCGCTTGAACGTCTTCCTGCTCATGCTCGCAAACTTCCTGCTTGGCTTTATTGCTTTCCTGCCGCTCGGATTACTTGGCGGTGGAGCGTTTGTCCTTCTTGCGATTGGCGGTGGAGACGGAGACTTGGCTGAGGTCATGGTGCCGCTTGCCGCTATTCTTGGCGTCATTGCGGTAACGTTTGGTGGAGCTATAGCACTTGTGGGTGGGTTTATTGCAAACCTCATCCGTCAGATCTCCATGGCGAAGGTGTATCGCATTCTTGCAGCTAAGAATCACGGCGCGTTCAACGTAAACAAAACAGCGTAGCTTTTCATTTTAAAGAAAAGCGAGGATTCGTCCTCGCTTTTCTTGTCTCTATGAAAGCATTTCTGAAGCGCCTCATTTACGGAGCCTACGAAAAGAAACTATCGTTAGGCGTGGCTGAAGGCCCGTTGCCAAAACATCTTGGCGTCATCCTAGATGGCAATCGCCGGTATGCTAAGGCGCTCGGTCTCCCCGTTGCTGAAGGGCACAGATACGGCGCTAGAAAAGTGCGCGCGCTACTTTCATGGTGCGTGGAGTTTAACATTCCCGTGGTCACGCTCTGGGTGTTCAGTTTGCAGAATTTTGCACGTGACCCTGAGGAGGTGAAAGCTTTAATGGAATTGTTTGTCGAACAGGCCGAGGCCATGACGACTGATGAGGAATTCATCAAGCACGGCATTCGCGTCCGTGTGCTTGGTCGTCGCGAAGGTCTACCAGAACATGTGAAGACCGCGCTCGAGAATCTTGAAGCTACTACTAAGGATCGTACCGGCATGTTGGTGCAGATTGCCCTCGGGTATGGCGGTCGCGAAGAGATCGTGGACGCCGCCAAGGCCTATTTGACAACCGCCGCCAATGAAGGGAAGTCGATGTCTGAAGCGATCGACGGTCTAACGGAAGAAACCATCTCCAAAAACCTCTATAATGGCGGGGTACCTGATCCGGACTTCATCATTCGTACTTCTGGCGAGGTTAGATTGTCGGGTTTCCTCCTTTGGCAGGCAGCTTACAGCGAGTATTATTTCCTAGACGTGAACTGGCCGGCTTTCAGAAAAGTGGATTTTCTCCGCGCGCTTCGATCGTTCCAAGCTAGGCAAAGAAGGTTTGGAAAATAGCTAATATTAGCATATAAACAAGACATCCGGCTTGACAAAGGCCGGATTTTTTGCTATGATACTCTTTGTAACCTGATGCACGACTACTCGTAAAGGGTTACTTGGCGAAAGCCAAGCGCAGGAAAATGGACCGTTGATCGTGCAACGGAACACACAGCTGGCCCGAAACGGCTGTGAAAGAAAGATCGGGTGTTCGGGAACCCCCAGGAACCGCTGTCTGACGGGACTCGCACGTTAAGATGGTAGAACCTGGACGGAAAGCGCATTTTCAACGCTACGTGAAGGGGCATGCGAGTTGCCCCGCCATCTCGCAGTTCGGCGAGTGACGCTCTGGCTAACGCCATTGAGCATCGCAAGTGCGAACTAAACAATTTAGGAAAAATGAATGCTTCTCGTAAGGGAGGCGTCAACGTGTAACTCACACGTCAAAATTTCCTAACGGACCCCTCGGCATCTGCTGAGGGGTCTTTGCTTTATAAACTTAAAAAACACCCCGCAGTTTTGCGGGGTGTTTTTTTACTGAGCTGGTTCTTCGACAGTTGGTGTGACTTCGGTCTCTTCAGCCGGCGGGCGGCGGACGAGTTTGGTGACGAGCTCTACGTGAGGAGTGTGAGGGAACATGTCGATTGCTCTGATTGATTCGACCTCGTAGTAAACCTGGAGCATGACCATTTCACGGGCAAAGTTTTTGTAATTGCAGGAGATGTAGACAATGGTTTCGGGCTTGGCGGCAATGACGTCTTGAAGTGCTTTGTCATGCATGCCGGCGCGTGGGGGATCCAGAATCACTACGTCAGCCCCAATTTTCATCCAGTCGAACTTTTCTGTAGGAGCATCGTGGAATTCGACTTCGACATTATTGAGCTCTGCGTTAACACGGGCGTCTTTGATGGCTTCCGGTACGAGTTCTACGCCGATGGTTTTCTTTGCATCCTTAGCCAGGGCAACTGCGAAGAATCCTGTGCCGCAGTAAAGATCGAGCAACGTCTTGTCTGTCAGATCTCCGGCAAAATCGCGAACGGTCTCAAGGAGACGTGCAGCGCCGTGAGGATTGGTTTGGAAGAAGGCGTTTGGTGAAAGGCGATATTTGAAATCGCAGATTTCTTCCTCAATAACGCCAGGACCAGAAATGACGCGCAGTTCATCACCGTAAGAAACATCGGAAACTGTATGGTTGATGGACCAGACCACCGTTGTCGCTTTGTCCGACAATTTCTCGAGAGCGGCTTTGATTGTAGACTCCTCGACCGCATCGGCCGGAGCGCTCGTCACAATAATGAGCATGGTTTCATTCAGCGTGGTCGATCGAATAACCGCATAGCGGAGAAGCCCGGTGTTTGCTTTGCGATCGTAAAAAGAGAGGCCGCAAGTTCTTGCCCAGTCGCGAGCCACCACGAAAAGGTCATCAATCTGCTTGTCCGCTAAGAAGCAAGGATGATTATCAATCACCTTCCACCACTTTCCCTTTTCACGCAGTCCCACAGCGCCCTGCCAGTCAATCACAAAGTCCATTCGGTTGCGGTAATGCTCAGTGACCGGGGAGGGGAGGATATCATTCACCTGAAGATCCAGCTTCTTAATAGCAAAAGAGCCATTAATGTCAGAGAGCTTCTGCTGAAGCTGTTTAGGATACGGAATGTGGGACCAGCCGCAGCTTCCGCAGACGTCCGGGTTAGGGCAAAGAGATGGCATAAGGGACGGACTGTACTGTAAAAATTGCTTTTGAGCAAGGAAATAAAGGAATGCGCGGAATTTCACGTAAGGTGCTTACGTACGTAAGTTGCTTAAGTTGTTTAGGACCTTACGTACAGGCCTGGTTATAAAAGTACGAATGCCCGGCCGTGGAGCGTTCTCCTCGATCGGGCACCGGTGCGTCCTGGCGCATTGCGTGAACCTCTCATATCGCCTCGCCGATCAGTTTAGCGAGCGCGTGAGGTGGTCTGCTCGAGTAGAAGAGATGGAACACTACCTGGTTCACCATCCAGTCTACGTCCGCTCCTGCGGTTTTTTTGTGCAGGAGGATTTCCCGAAGAGCCTTTATCGCGGTTTCCTCGGCCGGTATGAGCGGCATGAACGGAGGGATTTCTGCGATGTTCTCTTTCAGGATTTTCTGAAGCTGTCCGGCGCTGATCGCCGCGTATTTCAGCTTCCTACACAGTCGCGCTGCCTTGCTCACGTCCCCGTATGAGCTACGGGGATCAGACGTGTCGGTCATTACCGTGCTCACGTCTTCAGCCGAATGGCGGGCTTCATGGCATTGACCTCTCCTTGGGGGTCAAGGCCATAATACACGGAGGCGTATACTCTCGCCATACACGCTCTGCTGTGATAGATTTCCGCCGCATGATTGTTATTGCTCACAATATTAGAAGCCTTCATAACGTGGGATCGATTTTTCGAAACGCTGCGGCTTTTGGCGTGGAGAAATTGTATTTGACGGGCTTTACGGAAACTCCGCCCAGAAAAGAAATTGCCAAGGTGGCGCTTGGCGCGGAAAATCTCATTTCTTGGGAGAAGGGGGATATAATGGAAGTAATTGCGAACCTTAAAGAGAATGGGTACCATGTATACGGTTTGGAGACGGGAGGGGAAGAGATTGAGAGGAAGGTGGAAGGAGGAAAGAGGAAGGTAGCACTTGTACTTGGAAACGAGGTGGAAGGGATTGACCAAGAGACGATCGGAGCGCTCGACGGCCTAGTATCCATCCCTATGAAGGCCAAACAGTCACTGAATGTTTCCGTTGCTTCCGGAATTGCCATGTATCTTTTTACGCACCTATAGCTTAGCTGGATAAAGCGCCTCCCTCCGAAGGAGGAGACCGGACGTTCGAATCGTCCTAGGTGCACCATGATATTTCTATGCCTACACTTTCCGTGGTTATTCCAACCATGAACGAAGAGAAGTACTTGCCGCGCCTTTTTGCGACGATAAAGACCCAGACAAGGCAGCCGGATGAAATTGTTATTGCGGATGCAGGCTCCACGGATGCCACAAAAAAGATTGCGGAGGATTTTGGAGCGATTATTGTGAAGGGGGGACTGCCGGGACCGGGAAGAAACGCAGGAGCAGCTGCATCAACGGGGGAGATCCTCTGTTTTTTGGATGCGGACGTGGTGCTGATTGACGATCACTTTTTTGAAAATGCGTTAGCGGAGTTTGCAGAGCGCGAGCTCGACATTGCAACGGCGGATATCACGCTCGTGAGAGAAGATCGGACGTTTGCAGATGAGCTTGGACACATTGCGTACAATAAATACGTTCGGCTTCTTGGCAAGATTCACCCGCATACCATTGGCGGCTTCATGCTCGTGAAGCGGGAGATCCATGACAAGATTAACGGTTTTGATCCCACGGTTATTTTTTGTGAAGACCATGATTATGGCCTGCGAGCAAATAAAATTGGCAAGTTTGCTTACTTGAACTCCGTGCAGATCGGTGTCACCGACCGCCGAATCAAAAAAGAGGGGAGAGTAAAGATGGTTCTGAAGATGGTTTTGGCAGAAGCGCACATCTGGACCATTGGCCCCATTCGCCATAATGCTTTCAAATACGAGTTTGGATACACGAATGCCAAGAAGGAAGAATCAAAGGAAAAATCGATTTAAGGAGATGCGAGATCGTGTTACAATGACCGGTGAATAGCCGGTTTTTGTATGTCTCGTCCCATCCCTGTAGAGATCATCCCATCCCACGTTCATCTCTCACATGAGGACCATGTGAAGCTTTTTGGTCCCGGGCACGCGGGAACTATCTCTCATGCACTTTCTCAGCATGGGCAGTACGCCTATGAAGAGACTGTGGAAGTGTGCAAGCTTAAACGTTCTCTTGTGCTCAGAGTGCTGGGGCCTGAGCGTGCGCAAACGCAAGTAGAACTGACTCCAAGCGAGGCGCTGCTTTTGGATATGAAGGCTCCGCTTGCTCGGTCCGGGGATCTTTCAGAAGCTGCCGAATGTACCCTAAAGGGCCCCAAGGGAAAAGTGAAAATACAGGCGGTTATTGTGCCAAAAGCCCACATACATCTCTCTGATGTGGAAGCAAAGCAGATGCAACTTGAAAATGGTGATACCGTGCGGGTAGACATTATGGGCGAGCACCCCGTGGAACTTTCTCACGTGGTAGTTCGTGTACATCCTACGTACCGTCCGCGCCTGCATGTGCATGCGGACATTGCCCGCGAACATTGGTTGACTGGCGTGCTCCACGCAAGAATTCGAGATACTCATGAGTAATTTTATGCGCAATTTTTTTCTTGCCTCAGTTTTTCTCGCCTCTCTCGCATTGGCAGTGAATGTACACGCTGTGAGCGGCCCAGATCTGTCACTGAAAGCAGCGAATATTCGTTTCAATAAAGAGGTGCTGTACACCGGGGATACGGTCCGCATCTACGCAACCATTAAAAATATTGGAGACACGGATGCGGTTGCTCAGGTTTTTTTCTATCAAGGCGCCATACTTATTGGCAGTTCCCAGGCGGTATCTGTAGTGGCTGACGGCGCAGGGGATGATGTGTTTGTGGATTTTACGGTGCCAAAAGGCGCCTTTAATATCCGTGCAGTGATCCAGGGTTCAGATCCGCAGGATATCAATTCGTCAAATGATGTGGCCACCACCCCGCTCTACGAACCCAAGGTGGATGCCGATCGGGACGGAGTAGGTGATGACACGGATAACTGCCCTGCGGACGCGAACACGGACCAGCTTGATACGGATCATGATGGCAAAGGGAATGTGTGTGATAGCGATGATGACAATGACGGACTGTCAGATAGTGATGAGGCAAGGAAGGGGACTTCGCCCACGCTTTCAGATACGGACGGGGACGGTGTTTCTGATGGGGCTGATGAGTATCCTACGGATGCCACAAGATCCAAGAAGCCTGTAGCGCCTGCACCAGCACCGGTAGTGAAGTCTGAACCCGCCAAAACGCCTGCTCCGCCGCCCGCTGCAATAGTGAAGGCTGCTCCCGCGGCAACGGAAAAACCCGCAGAACCAAGCGCGCCTATCACTATTGCGGTAGCGGAGGCTCCGGGAGATGACGCACCACTCGTACTTGGCGCTACCAAGGCTTCACCTTCCGCGCGATTCACGTACAAGCAGATAGATTGGCGGACGTATGAATTTGAAGCCACACCGCCTGAGGGGCAGGGTGGACTGACGTATGGCTGGGATTTTGGTGATGGCGCCACTTCCGTGCAAGCAAAAATCACCCATGCCTTCCCGCGCGCCGGAGACTACACGGTCACGCTCGGCATTGTGGATGCAGACGGAAATGTGAAGAGCGACGCGCAGGTGCTCGACATTTCTTTCTTCCATCTTGATAATCCGCTCGTCCAGTTGACGCTCGGGCTCCTTCTTGTCATTCTCCTCGGGCTCTTAGTCTTCCTCATAAGACTTCGCCGCCACGAGGTATGATCAAAAAACTCTTTCAGGCATCTTCTACGGTAGCTTCTGCTGCCTTTATTGTTGGATTCTTTTCTCTTCTGTCTCGTTTTGCGGGCGTGATCCGAGACAGAATCCTGAATGATCTTTTTACTAAAGGGACGCTGGATGTGTACTACCAGTCGTTTCGTTTGCCTGACTTGTTGTTTCAGCTGTTCGTGGTAGGCGCTATTTCCGCAAGCTTCATCCCGATCTTTACCAAGGCCTGGAAAGAGGCAGACAAGACCAAGGCCTGGAAGTACACCAATAATGTTCTTCATGCCCTGATCTTCATTTTTGGCATTCTGTGTATTGTTGCCATTCTTGGCGCCGATATTTTTGCGCCACTTCTTGCACCAGGATTCTCTGCTGAGAAACAGGCTGCAGTAGCGCAGATGACGCGCGTGATTTTTGCCGGACAATTGTTCTTTGCCGCATCCATGGTCTTTGGCTCCGTACTCCAGGGCGCCAAACGCTTTTTCATTCCGTCCTTTGCGCCGATTGTTTATAACGCGGGCATCATCATTGGAGCGGTTTTTTTCACGCCCATTCTCGGGCCGATGGGTATTGCCTGGGGAGTAGTGCTCGGCTCATTCCTCCACATGGTTATCCAGTTTGTGGGTGCTTTTGCGCTCGGCTACCGGTACCAGCCGTATCTCCGGTTTAGAGATCCAGAACTGTTGCATACGCTCTGGCAGAGCACGCCAAGATTGCTTGGACTCGCCGTGAACCAAATTTCTTTTGTGGTCATGAGTGCTATTGCGTCTGGACTCGTGGAAGGTTCAGTCCGAAATTTGAACCTTACCTATAACCTGAATTTTCTTCCCATAGGCGTGATTGCCATTTCTTACGCCATTGCGGCATACCCTACGTTTTGCGAACGGGTTGCGCATAAGGATATTCCAGGGCTCCGCGCTTCCTTTTCTCTCACCATCCGGCAGGTTTTGTTCTTCATGATTCCGTCTACGATCGTTTTTTTGCTTCTGCGGGCTCAGATGGTGCGCGTCATCTACGGATCAGACGGACTTGATTGGGTGTCTACGATTGAAATCGCGAACGCGCTCGGCATTTTTGCCCTGAGCTTCTTTGCGCAGGCGAGCATCTATATCCTGGTGCGCGTGTACTACGCGCTTGATGACACCATGACGCCGTTTGCTATGGCGCTCATTGCCACATTCGCCAACCTAGCGCTCGGCATACCGCTTGCACAGCAGTACGGAATAGTGGGCCTCGCCATTGCTTTCTCTCTTTCTCAGATGTTCCAGATGGCGCTTCTCTGGGCTGTGCTTCGCATGAAGACGGAAGGGTTGGACGAAGGGAGAATTGGAAAATCACTCCTTATTCTTTCCGTTTCTGGCTTGGTGGCTGCTTTTGCCGGACAGGGAGCGAAGTATTTTATTGTAAACTTCGTTACCCTTGATACCTTCCTCAGTGTGCTGCTCCAGCTCGCGGTTACTACTTCCGTTGCAGTTGGACTGTATGTGCTTCTGGCCTATCTTTTAAAGAGTCCAGAAATGAGAAGTATTGTAAGCGGTGTTTCTGCCAGATTCTTAAAGAGCGCTGAACCAGCCGAGGTGGCTGATGTAGCCTGATGATTGTGAAGAAATTTTGGCAAATACTTTGGGAGATGGCAAAGGGCATCCTGCTCGCAGGAAGTATTTTTTTCGTAGTTACTCTTTTTTCTTACGTTACGGTGCATCGGCTTGCGGACAGCGCTATAGTGAAAAGTGAACTGGCTCCGGAGGCAGAGATTATCATGGTACTCGGTGCAAGCGTGAAGGTGAGCGGTGAACCGTCAGACATTCTTCGTGATCGATTAGACACAGCGCTTGCTCTCTATCATGCAGGCAAAGCAAACACGTTTCTTCTTTCTGGAGATAACGGAAGTAGGGATTATGATGAAGTGAATGCCATGAAGAAGTATTTGCTTGACAGAGATATTCCGGCACAGGCAATTTTTTTAGACCACGCAGGGTTTGATAGCTATGACAGTATGTATAGGGCTAAATATATTTTTGGCGTAGAGAAGATGATTGTGGTAACCCAGGAGTATCATCTTCCGCGTGCACTCTATATCGCTCGCGCGCTCGGGATAGATGCGTACGGCGTGCCTGCAGATTTGCAAAGCTATGTGAAGATCACGTATTTCATTGCCCGTGAATGGCTGGCGGACGTGAAAGCGGTGCTTGATGTGACGTTTATGAGTAAGCCTGCCTACTTGGGGAATACCATTTCCCTAGACGGTTCCGGAGAGGTAACATGGGATTAATATGTTTCAGCCCAAGAATATTTTCCCCCCAGGCTACGTTTCAAAAAGTCAGCAAGAGCGGGAGCGCCGGCTAGCTTTGCTTGATTCTGATCCGGATAAGCTCGAGCAGGATGCCCTGGAGAACACCATCACAGAAATGAACGGCGGCAGGTTTGAGGAGTAGGAAAGGCTTGACTTTTCCTCCGTTTTCTGCTATTATAGGGAACGGAGGTCAACATGTTCACTGTCGTTAATCCCACCTTCTCGTACCTTAGCCCGGACAACTATTTTTTCGCCGCCACCATCGCCGCCCTCGTGGGGTTCGTCCTCATGCCTGGCGTGAGCTGGCTTGCCGCGAGAAACCGATCGTCGCTCCGCTAGCGGAGTTCGTGTGACCGAGGCCTCGCCTCACTGAAGCCACCGTACGGGTGGCAATTGTGTTTTTAAGGGGTAGGCTTTTCGCAGGAAATGACAATTTCAGGGGGGTGTTTCATGGATGAGCTTCTGTCCGTTGCCGATTACAGCGACCCTACTGCCCTGCAGATGGGAATGCTTCTCGGCATCCTCGGACTCGTAATTCTGGCCTATAGGTTTCTTCGCATCCGTGAGCCTTCGTAGGTTTTCGCGGGTGCGCACGGCCGTCCTTCGGGACGGCTTTGTCTTTTTTTCAGATTTTCGGTACAGTTTTCACCATCTATGATTACGGCTAGCGACGTCAGAAAAAAGTACTTGGAATTTTTTGCCCGCCACGGGCACCAGATTGTTCCTTCCGCGTCTTTGGTGCCGGAGAATGATCCGTCCACGCTATTCACCGGTTCCGGCATGCAGCCCATGGTTCCGTTCCTTTTGGGCGAAGTGCACCCCATGGGAAAGCGTCTGGCTGATTCCCAGAAGTGTTTCCGTTCCCAGGATATTGAGGAAGTGGGGGACAATCGCCACACCACGTTTTTTGAAATGCTCGGCAACTGGTCTTTGGGCGATTATTTCAAACAGGAACAAATTCCGTGGATGTTTGAATTTTTAACTAAGGAGATTGGACTTGATGCCAATAAACTTTTTGTTTCTGTTTTTCGTGGAAATGACACGCTTGGTATTCCTCGAGATGAGGAAGCTGTAGCGCTTTGGCAGAAATGTTTTGCTTCAGTCGGTGTGGAAGCTCCTGCGGTCGATTTCGCGGAGCGTGACGGCATGCAGAATGGCCGCATCTTTTATTATCCTGAGAAAAAGAACTGGTGGTCACGCGCCGGCGTGCCGGACAACATGCCGGTGGGCGAACCGGGTGGTCCTGATACGGAAATGTTCTGGGATTTTGGTGAGACAGGAAAATTGCATGAGCAGTCGGCCTGGAAAGACGAACCGTGCCACGTGAATTGCGATTGTGGTCGCTTCATGGAAATTGGGAACAACGTTTTCATGCAGTACATGAAGACAGAAAATGGTTTCGTACCACTTCCGCAGCAGAACGTGGACTTTGGAGGCGGAGTAGAGCGCATGGCCGCCGCGGTGAAGAATGATCCGGACATGTTCACCATTGAGTTCTTTGATGGCGCTCGTGCCTCAATCGAAAAGGCTTCAGGTAAGAAGTACGGGGAGAACCCGGACGATACCTTCGCCTATCGAGTGGTGCTCGACCATATTCGGGCTGCTACGTTCCTGCTTGGTGACGGTGTCCTTCCGGCAAACAAGGACCAAGGATATTACGTTCGTCGCCTTATTCGTCGATCTGTTCGATTTGCTCGCCGCCTTGGCGTAGCCGAAGCCCTTGTTCGCGAGGTCTCTTCGGCATACATCAATACGTACGCTGATGCATATCCAAATCTTGCAGAGAAGCGCGAGATGATTTTAAGCGAAATTGAAAAAGAGGAAAGTAAGTTTGCAAAGACGGTAGAGCAGGGACTGCGTGAGCTGAAGAAGGTGATCGATAAAACCAAGACGTTCACCGGAACCGATGCATTCAATTTGTATCAATCCTACGGTTTCCCATTGGAACTTACGACTGAGGAATTATCGCGCACGCACGGCATGACGGTGGACGAAGCGCAATTCAAAGCCGACTTTAAGCAGCACCAGGAGCTCTCACGTTCGAGCAGCGATCAGAAGTTTGCGGGAGGACTCGCCGATCATTCTGTTGAGACTACCAAGCTTCATACGGCCACACATCTTCTTCACCAGGCCCTCCGCGATGTGCTCGGCCCTCACGTAGAACAGAAGGGAAGTAATATCACGGCCGAGCGTTTGCGTTTTGATTTTTCTCACGGACAGAAAATGACACCGGAGGAAATTAAGAAAGTAGAAGACATCGTGAACGAGCAAATCAAAAAAGCCATGCCCGTGCATGCTGAACAGCTGACGGTAGAGGAAGCTAAGGCGCGCGGCGCGATCGGATTATTTGAAGATAAGTACGCGCAGATTGGCGGGAAGATTAACGTGTACTTCATTGGCGACTACAGCAAAGAAATTTGCGGCGGACCGCACGTAGCGAACACGGCTGACCTTGGCGGCATCAAAATTCAAAAGGAAGAAGCGGTGTCATCCGGCGTGCGCCGCATTAAGGCGATTCTTGGTTAATGTGAAGATCGGCATCCTCATTGCCTCAGAGAACTTTGAAGTTTTTTCTGGTGGGCAGCGAATAGCAGAAGCGGCGGTAGCGCTCGGTCATACCGCGGTGAAGCTTTTTGAGCGCAAAATTTCTTTTGAAGAGACTACCGACGCGGGGATCATCGTAAAGTACAACGGTCAGCCGATGCCGGAACTCGACGTCATTATTGTTCGGCCGAACTTCGTGGAAGAACCAACTCTCCATCAGTACATTTACGATCTTCTTGTTCGAGCTGGATACAAGGTCGTTAACGGATCAATGGGAATTACCAGGACGAAGAATAAATTATTACAACGATCGGATCTTCGCTGCGCGAATATTCCTATGCCTCAGTGGGCAGCAGCGTATGACGCGATAGGTTGTCTTACGGCCGTGAAGTCCCTGGGCTATCCGGTGATGCTGAAGATGGCGTTCGGTACTAAAGGGAAGGGAGTATTTTTTGTAGATAAGCGTGAGACGCTTATTCCGATTATCGATTACTTGTCCGTGCGCGACGGCAACCCGGTCATCATCGAAGAGTTTATTGAAGAAGCCAAGCACGCGCACGTGAGAATTTTTGTTATCGGTGGCGAGATTGCGGCGGCTATGAACGTTGTCGCACCGGAGGGGGAGGTACGTAGTAACGCCGGAGGAACTTACGAGAAGATTGAGCTGACTGATGAAGAAAAATCGATCGCGCTTCTCGCTGCAAGGACGATGAATCTCGACATCGCCGGAGTCGACATGCTCCGTTCTTCCCGTGGCCCGCTCGTTATGGAAGTAAATGCAAATCCAGGTTTTACCGAACTCGAAAAGACAACGGGAGTTGATGTAGCTAAAAAGATTGTCGAATTTTCTCTGAAATAAAAGAGCCCGCCGCGTGTCGTACGCTGGCGGGTCTACGCGCGGCAGCAGCCTAGAGAGCCGCCAGTTCTTCTTCCAGGCTACCGATAGCAAATTCTAGGTCTCGCTTTTTATTGAGTGGTATTGCCAATTCATCGAGTTCTTCATCGGTGATCGCGACCTCTTCGTAGCGGGTGAGATCGAACGCCTTGAGCTGTTCTTCCACCACTTTAATTTCAGCCTGCGTCTGCTCGAGATCTGCCAGGATGACTTCCTTCTCCCTTTTGGGAAGGGAGTTCCGTTCATCCACGAGTTCCTGAATGCGCCTTGCGCGGCTGTCACGAGCCCAGCGTTCCATTTCGTGAACGCTGACGTCGAGGGCGCTCGCGTCATTCATGTTGAAGCCGTACCGGCTTTTCGGCCGCTTGGCATTTTCTGCCTCCCTGTGCTGTTTTTGGATGTGGTAGATCTGGCTGAAGATCTCCCGGCGGCGATTCTGCACTGCCGCCGGATCGGTGAGATCGATTCCTTCTGACATGTTTCCTCCGAGGAACGATTGGACGCAAGAATACTCTGATTTCCGCTAACTTTTGTCAAATACTCGCCTAAATCCACGGTTTTCATAGATATCCCCGTGTTTCTTGACAGGGGAAAGGGGGCAGGGTAGACTAATGCCGATTTCCTAGGAAGTCTTTTATCCGCTAACCTTCGCATCTTCTGGCAACCCCTTCTTCGGTCAACACCGAAAAACAATTCCTTGAGATGCGTGGTGAAGTATTAGAAGCACTACCGGGAAGCACGTTCCGCATCAAATTAGAGAATGACATGGAAGTCATCGGACATCTGGCGGGTAAACTCCGCAAGAACCGTATCCGGGTAATGCCGGGTGATGACGTCAAGTGTGAGATCAGTCCTTATGATCTCACCAAGGCTCGAATCACGTTCCGCTTCTAGCGAACGGCATCTCGAACTTATTTAAAATCATCCTTGGAGCTCCCGGATGATTTTGTGTACTCATTTAGAATCACTCTATGAAGGTCCGTTCCTCAGTTAAGAAAATTTGCCGCGATTGCCGCACCATTCGCCGCGAAGGTCGGGTACTTGTGATTTGCAAGATTCCTAAGCATAAGCAGCGTCAAGGTTAAACTTTATGGCACGTATCGCTGGAGTAACAATTCCCTCACAGAAGCGCATCATTATTGGCCTTACCTATATTTACGGTATTGGCGATATCCGCGCAAAACAAATTTTAAAAAAGGCTGATGTGGATGAAAGCATCCGCACTAAGGACCTCACCCCTGACCAGGAAAACGCTATTCGCGTGATCGTGGAAAAGGAATTCCGCGTGGAAGGTGAATTGCGCCGTGAAGTCATGGGCAACATCAAGCGCCTGAAAGATATTGGCAGCCGCCGTGGTATCCGCCACATGAAGCAGCTCCCGGTTCGCGGTCAGCGCACCAAGTCCAATTCCCGCACCACCCGTGGCAACGTCCGTAAGACTGCCGGAAGTGGCCGCCGTGTTCTTACCAAGACCTAGTATCCTCCTATGATTGACGAAGAAATAAAAGTAGACGCTCCGGCAACTGCAGAAGTTGCAGCAGTGGCTGAAACTCCTAAGGCTGGTGCAAAACCCGGCAAGCCGGAAAAGCTCATGACCGCGAAGGGCAAGAAGCGCACGGCTAAGCAGGTTCCCCAGGGCCGCGCGTACATTCACGCGAGCTATAACAACACCATCATTTCTCTCACGGATCCTAACGGCAACTTGCTCGCTTGGGCATCCGCCGGAAACTGCGGATTCAAAGGCCCTAAGAAGGCCACTCCGTACGCGGCTTCAGTAGTCGTAAAGAAGGTTTCTGAGAAAGCAGCAGTTTACGGCCTTAGGGACGTGCACGTGCTTGTAACCGGAATTGGTAACGGTCGCGACGGCGCTCTCCGCGCCCTGAACGGCAATAACCTGAACGTACTCTCTATTAAGGACACGACCCCTGTAGCCCATAACGGCTGCCGCCCACGTCGTGCACGTCGCGTTTAATCTCAACCTATGGGAAAGACATTAAAACCAATGGGAAAGATGAGCCGACGCGAAGGCGTTGCGCTCTCCACTTCTTCCAGCATCTTGAAGGTGATGCAGAAGCGCGCCTACGTACCAGGCGTTCACGGCAAGCCGGATGGCCGACCGCCGAAGGTTTCTGTTTACGGCACGCAGCTGCGTGAAAAGCAGAAGGCTAAGCGTTTCTACGGCATCATGGAAAAGCAGTTCCGCAATTACTTTGAAAAAGCTAAGAAGCTTGAAGGTAATACGGGCCAGCAGCTCTGCCGATTGCTTGAAATGCGTTTGGACAACACGGTGTACCGCATGGGCTTCGCCAAGACTCGTCCGCAGGCTCGTCAGATGACCACGCACTGCATGTTCCTCGTGAACGGTGAGAAGGTGAATATCCCTTCATACCAGGTTCGCGTGGGTGATATTGTGGAGATCCGTGGAAACAAGAAGGACAAGAAATTGTTCCATGACCTCACTGATCGTCTGAAGACACACACGCCCCCGAGCTGGGTAATCCGTGAGGCCGACACCAAAGGCAAGGTGGTAAGTATTCCGGAGGGTGAGGACCTTAAGGAAGCGTTTGATCCGACACTCATCGTTGAATTCTATTCCATGCGCTAAGCCCTTTAGGCTAACGCTTAACAATGATGTATGGAGACCATTTTCCTTCCCTCAAAGATGTACTTCACTCCTGGCGCGCATGAGCACGAAGCTTTGCTCACCATTGAGCCGCTTCACCACGGGTACGGTACAACTATCGGCAACGCCTTGCGCCGCGTGCTTCTGTCATCCCTTCCGGGTGCAGCAGCTACGGCCATGAAGATCAAAGGCGTTCAGCATGAATTCTCTGCTGCAAACGGCATCAAAGAAGATGTGCTTGATATCATGCTGAACTTGAAAAAGCTCCGCATGCGCGTGCACTCAGATGAACCGGTGATCCTCAAGCTTACCCGCAAGGGAAGTGGTGAAGTCACGGCTGCAGCCATTGAAAAGAATGCGGACGTAGAAATCATGAACCCTGATCTCGTCATTGCTACGATGACGGATGACAAGGCTACGCTTGAGATGGAAATCACGGTTTCTAAGGGCCGCGGCTACCTTCCTACGGAAGAACGGGAAGAAGCTCCGGTAGAAATTGGGGTGATCGCCATTGACGCGTTGTTCTCTCCTGTACGTTCCGTGGGTCTCAAGATTGAGAACACGCGCGTAGGAGAAATTACCAACTATGACAAACTGCTCATGACGATTGCCACAGATGGCACGGTCACTCCGCAGGAAGCCGTAGAACAAGCTACAAAAATTTTACTTAACCACTTTACCTGGATCCAGGGGCAGCTGAACCACGCTTCCCTCACGGAACAGATCGTCCGCGCATCGGGGGAGGCCGGCAAGGAAGAATAAGGTATGCGTCATAGAAATAAAACAAAAACGCTCGGCCGCAAGCCGTCAGCTAGAAAAGCGCTCATGCGTGATCTTGCTACGGCACTTGTGACGTACGAGCGCATTGAAACGAGCTTGGGCCGCGCAAAAACGGTTCGTCCGTTTATTGAGAAGCTCATCACCACGAGCAAGAAGGGGGACCTTACGGCCCGCCGCACGCTTTTGGCCTACTTCACCACGGAGCAGCCTGTGAAGAAGCTTCTTGAGGTGATTGGTCCGCGCTACAAGGATCGCCATGGCGGATATATTCGCTTGACGAAGCTTGGCACGCGCCAGGGAGACGGTTCAGAAACCGCTCTCATTGAACTTGTCTAATATGGCTACTCCTACTATTACTCGCAAAACCTACTCCGTAGACGCAACCGGCAAAGTGCTCGGACGCTTGGCCTCTGATATCGCTCGTCACCTCATGGGGAAGACGAACGTGAATTTCCAGCCGCACATTGATGCTGGAGACGTGGTCATTGTCACGAACGTGGCCAAGATTGTTTTCACGGGCAACAAGATGGACCAGAAGGTTTATCATCGCCACACCGCGCATCCAGGCGGTCTCCGCACCACGACTCTTGCCACCAAGTGGCAGAAGAGCCCGGCTGATGTTTTGGAAGCTGCAGTTTCCCGCATGCTTCCTAAGAACAAGCATCGCACGGCAAGAATCCTTCGCTTGAAGATCTCCTAATATGGCAGAAAAATATTTCCAAGCTCTCGGCCGCCGCAAGACCGCTGTAGCTCAGGCCCGCTTGACCGCAGGCGGCAAAGGAACCATCACCGTGAACGGTTTGGCGTTTGAGGATTTCTTCTCCACCGCTACACTTCGTCAGATGGTGCTCCGCCCGCTCGCTGAAGTAGGAAAGACTGAAATGGTAGACATTTCTCTCAAGACCTCCGGTGGTGGCCGCATTGGCCAGGCTGATGCCTCCCGCCTCGCTATTGCCCGCGCGCTTATCAAGCTTGATGAAGCCCTCCGCCCAGCGCTGAAGGCCGCTCATATGCTGACCCGCGATCCTCGCAAGAAGGAACGCAAGAAGCCAGGTAAGCACGGCGCTCGCCGCTCACCACAGTGGAGAAAGCGTTAATTTCAAAACAAAAGACGGGGCAACCCGTCTTTTGTGTATACTTGAAAAAATAATTACCTAATATGAAGAAACGAGAAATCGTTGGTGCTGGACTTATTGTAATGCCGTTCATTGGGCTTCCGTTGACGCTTTCTGCTTACGCGATGGCGAATTTTATCATCACACAGACGGCTTATAGTCAGGGTCAAAGGATTGATGAACTGGCGCAGTCAGAAATTGTTCCGCAAATGGTAAATATCGTTTTGGGATTCGCGGGAATATTTTTTCTCCTCAGTTTCTTCATCGCGATTCCGATCGGTATTTATCTCATAGCCGTTCCGAGCAAGCCAAAAGCAAAGTAGCGCAAAAGAACCTGCAGGGGGTTCTTTTGTTTCACTATGGTCAATTTGTTATGTTCTGCTATTATATTTCTATATGAAGAAGCTTCTCAAAAAAGTACGAACCTTTTTTCGTAAGGAAGCAGCTGTAAAAACAGCTGCTACTTCACTTTCTTCTGCTGAACTTGAGCGTGAAGCAGGAAAATTTGTTGAGAAGTATGGCGATGTACTGAAGAAGCTTGCTCGCGAGTAAGTGTGTCTTTGGTATATCCTGACAAGAAAATTATTGGACGTTGGGCCGAGCTTGTTTCGAAGATGGAGCATCTTCGAAATTATTTGCCGAATATCAATGATACATGGATCTCTACGATAGAAGGAGAGTTTATTCTTACATCGATGCATCCTGATCGAGATGATCTCGCAAAGAGTGCGGCGAGATTATTTTATCGAATTATTAAAAATCACCGTTTCGTTGACGGCAATAAACGTTCTGCTTTGCTGAATACCTACCTGTTTATTATTTGGAATAGACACGGTCTTAATTTATCTCCTGAGACCTTATATTTGCGCTCAAAAGATGTGGCGAAGAGCAAAGAAGCTCAGGAGGAGGTGATTAGAGATCTCGCGGAGCTCTTTAGAGATCATTTTCTAGATGAGAATGGTGATACTTGGACCTAGATTTGATTTGTGTATACTGCTTCCATCTATGAAAAAAAGAGAAATAGTAGGAGTGGGATTGATAGCGTATCCATTTGTGATGTTGCCGGCGGCGCTTTCCGCTTATGCCATCATGAGTTTTGTGATAGCGAGTCTCATCATAAAAACTGATGACCCAAGCGGCGGCCTGCTTCTATTGGCAAAGGTGATTAGCATCATTCTCGGGCTCGTGGGCGTAAGCGCAATCCTAGGATTCTTCATAGCCATCCCGATCGGTATTTACCTCATAGCCGTTCCAAGCAAGCCAAAAGCAAAGTAGCTCACGATGTATGACTAAACGTGAAAAGGTTGGCGTGGGACTCGTGGCTTCACCGTTTGTACTTTTGCCCTGCGTGATTTTGGGATACGCCATCATGGGTTTTTTCATCAAGCGGGCGATTGAAACGGGAGCAGTACTGCCGTATGCCGACATCCTTGGGAGAATTGCCAGCGTCCTTTTGGGATTCATGGGAGTTTCGGCCATTGTTCTTTTCTTTATAGGTATACCGGTGGGAATTTATCTCCTTGCAGTACCAAGGAAATTGAAGGCAAAGTAGCGCAAAGGTCCTCCGGAAGGGGGACTTTTGTTTTTGACAGGAGGTTGCCAGCTTGTTAAGCTAACTTGTCGCATAGGAGGATTCATGCGCGCGTTCTTTACCTGGCCGACGGAAGAGGATAAGTGGCGTTTCGTTGACTTCGTCATCCTGCTCGCATTTTGCGTGTACGCAATGCAAATGCAGCTCCGCAAGATCGGGATTGAACTCCCTTACGTCTACTGGGTGGTGTTCATCCCCCCGGCGACGCCCTTGGCCTACTGGCTCTCGGGCAAGAACGTAACGGATCCAGACGCGCTCGAGCGCTACGATGCCTACGTGCATGAGGAGATCATGAACCCGATCATCACCTGGATTCAGAAATGGCTCCACGTGAACCGGTATGATCTTCTCAAGATCACCATCGCCCTTGAGTTCTTCTGCTACAACGCAGCAGGACTTATCTTGGTGGTATCTCTCGGAGTTGCTTTCAGCTTCTTGCTGCTTCTCTCGACGGCGTGCATCATCATCTGTCTCGGGCTGTACCATCGCTCCATCATGAGGTTCGGAGGAATCCACAACCTTGTGGCTGAGTGTACAAGCTCCTCCTACGCCTTTGAGGAGCACGGGTGGGCCAAACCCGGAGCGGGAACGCTAGCCTACTGCGGGCAGCGAAGGAAGATTCGTCGGGTCATCAGCGCACTCGTAACGGCATCGCTGATCTTCGAGGTAGGGCATTTTCGGAACACGTATCCATACGAGACCCTGGTGGGAGTCATGTTGCAGATCTATCTCTTCATGATGTTCTGCGCGTGCCACCTGGCGGACGCGGACGACCTGCACCCTCGTAACCGCAACTACTTCGGTGTGGAGGAGAAGAGGACGGTTCGGTGAGCCCCTGGGAGGAAATCGCCGCGCGCACGGATGCTCTCCGGGCGCGCGTCTTCGTTTTGCGGAATTACTAGGATTAGCGTATTCTAGCTCTAACTAATATGTCCCAATTAGCCAGGAATACGGCGCTTTTGACGGCGGCATCCATAGGGCAGAAGGCGGTAGCCTTTTTGTATTTTGCCGCTATTGCAAAGACCATAGGGGACTCTGCAACGGGAGCCTATTTTTTGGCGCTTGGGCTCACTACGACCATTGGGGTACTCGACGATCTCGGCCTCACATCCGTCCTCATCAGAGAAGTGGCGAGAACGCCGGAGAAAGCAATTGTCTATACGCGGAACATCATGGGGCTCAAAATGCTGACCATGCCGATCACCGTTCTCTGCGCATTCATTCTTCCGGGACTCCTCGGTTTTGATGCGCAAGCAAGTACCCTGGCCTTCATTGCGGTTATTGTCATGCTGTGTGACACGGTCTCTCTCACGTTCTACGGTGCGTTACGCGGACTTCATGTTTTGAAGTACGAATCGATTGGTATCTTTGTAGGGCAGACCATCACCACTATTATTGGCGTCTTTGTTTTGCTCGAAGGAGCAACGGATTTACGTTTCCTCATTTTGGCGCTCATTGCCGGCAGTTTGTGGAATGCCTGCTTTGCCGTTTATAACGTGGTCAAACGTTTGGGCATAAAGGCACTCGCGCCGAGTTATTCCTTGGGGTTAGAACCCCTCAAGATGAGCTTCATGTTTTTCCTGGCAGCAATTTTTGTGAAGGTCTACTCCTATGTAGATTCTTTCACGTTGAACATGGTCATGGGTCAGGCCGCGGTGGGTGTTTACGCGGTGGCCTATAAACTGACCTACGCTTTCCAGTTTTTACCGCTCGCTTTTGTGGGAGCGCTGTATCCGGCCATGAGTGCGCAGGCGGGAGACAAAGTAGCGCTCAAGAAAACATTTTTGCAAGCCGAGTGGTACGTTGCTCTCCTGGCGGCGCCTGTCGTCTTTGGGATATTCGCAATCGCTCCCGAGCTCATTCATACCTTCTACGGATCTGATTACGCAGAGTCTCCGGCGGTGCTGCAGATTCTTATTTTCGTCCTCATTTTCGTCTTCCTGGATTTCCCGATGGGTTCGTTCATGAACGCTACAGGCAATCAGCGGATTAAGACGGGGATCATGGGGGTAACGATGGTTATCAACGTGGTCTCAAACCTGCTCCTTATTCCTGTTCTCGGCATTCCCGGTGCCGCGGTGTCTGCGCTTCTGTGTTTTGCCTTCATGTTTACGGCCGGGTTCTTTGCGGTTCGTCACATTGCAGGCGTTACCACCTTTGACATCATCCTGAAGGTGGGTGGACTGTTTGCTGCCGGTGCCGTTATGTCCGCGGTGGTGATGATTCTTAAACCCTTTATGTTTTGGGCGCTCACCATACCTGTAGGTGCACTTGTCTTCTTTATGGTGGCATTCCTGACCAAGGCCATCACCGTGAATCACCTCAAGCTCTTCCGCGGCCTCATTTCCCGAAAATCCTATGCTCCGAGTCCTGCTTCCAACGTTTGAGAGCACAGCTTTCAACGGGGGAGTAGCTCGGTATATCCGCGCGATTGGTTTGACGTACCCGCACGTGAAGATTGTCGATCTTCCGGCCGAAGCACAGTATCCAAAAATCTTTTCGCTCTTTTGGAAATATAATCAGAGCATAGATCTCTATTTCATTTCTCACATTCTTCCGCTCGGAACCGTGGCTTGGATTTTGTCCTACTTGGGCGGGAAACCGTATGTCATTTTTCTTCACGGGACGGATTTTGATCTTGGGAGAAGGAATTCTTGGAAAAGATTTTTGACGCGTTCAATTTTACGGCAAGCAAAACGGGTTGTTGTTAATTCTGACGCGCTTGGAAAAGAAGCGCAAACACTCACTGGTCGTGAAACTCTGACGGTTTATCCAGCGGTGTCTGATGAATTCGTGGAAGTCTCGCGATCAATCCGCCACGGGGTGGGTCCTGTTGATTTGAAAGAGCTTGGGAAGCTCGCTGTTGGCCTCGCCCCCTCCGGCTCCCCCCTGTCGGGGGGAGTGAAGCTTGTGGAAGGAGCGCGGGGATCAGAGAAGGTGCGTTTATTGACCGTCGCTCGTTTGATAGGACGTAAGGGACACATGAAAGTCCTCGACGCTTTGAATGAATTACCGAACGTGAACTATACGATTGTGGGTAGTGGGCCGAGAAAGGATGAACTGATGGAGGAGATTGGCAAACGAGGTTTGAGTGATCGAGTGAAGTTGATTCTCGATGCCAAAGATGATGACCTGCCAAAGATTTACGCTGCGTCAGATATTTTTGTCATGCCGGCAGCGAAATCCGAACAGGATCGTGAGGGCTTTGGCATCGTCTATCTTGAAGCAGGGCTGTTTGCATTGCCGGTGATTGCTACAAACCAGCCGGGAGTAGATGAGGCGGTGGTTGACGGTGAGACAGGATTGCTTATCGATGATAATCCGGCAGCACTCGTGGACGCCTTGAAGAGACTCATCGCCGACTCTGGACTGCGCGCCCGGATGGGGAGTAAAGGGAGAACGCGGGTGCTCGAACAATTCACGAGAGAGGAACAGATGAAGAAACTGCTGCAATTACTGATGTAAATACAAAAGTTACGTAAGCAGCTTACGTAGTTAAGTTACTAAACAAGTTAAGTTGCTTACGTGACTTACCTCCCTACGTGCGAACCACTATGGAACCTCTTATCTCTGTCATCATCCCTGCCTACAATCATGCGCAATCGCTCCCTTTTTGCATTGAGTCCATTTTTGCGCAGACGTATAAGAATGTGGAGATCATCGTTGTTGATGACGGTTCGACAGATAACACTGCAGGTGTACTTGATCACTACAAGGAACGCATTCGTGTCGTGACTCAGGAAAACAAAGGAGCCAATCCGGCGCGCAATAGAGGACTCATGCAGGCGAAGGGCGACTTCGTGATTTTCTGTGATGCCGATGTGATCATGAAGCCTTCCATGCTTGAAGACATGATGAATGCGCTCACCGAACATCCAGAAGCGAGTTATGCGTACAGCGGATTCAAATTCGGTTGGAAGACATTTCACGGTACAGAGTTCGATGTAACACTTCTCGAATCAACAAACTTCGTTCATACCACCTCACTTGTTCGCCGATCTGACTTTCCGGGATTCGATGAAACGATTAAACGACTCCAGGATTGGGATGTGTGGCTGACCATGCTCGAGCAAGGGAAAACGGGTATTTTAGTACCGGATGTGTTGTTTTATGTGCGGATAGACGGGGCTTCCCGGATAGGCTCGTCATGGCTCCCTAAAATCGTGTACCGTATTCCTTGGAGACATCTCCCCTGGAGGCCGGAGAGGATAAGGAAGTACGAAGAAGCTCGAGAAATTATTGTTAATAAACACGGATTATGATGACAAATGATACAAGTGGATCGGCACAGAGGCCGACCCCAACGGCGGGTTCAGATGTATCCGTCATCATCGTAACGTACAAGACAGACCCGGACGTTCTCCGGCAGTGCTTCATGAGCCTATCCGCCGCGCGGGACGTATCTATCGAAACATTGGTAGTTGATAACGCAGGAGAGGAACATGTGGCACGGTTTGTAAAGGATATTCTTCCTGACGCCGGCGTGACCATCAATAAAGAGAACAGAGGATTTGCTGCGGCGGTCAATCAGGGCCTCAGACAGGCGACTGGCCGATACTACCTGCTGCTGAATCCTGATACCGTTATTTCGCCGGACGCGTTAAAGAAAATGGTGGATCATTTGGATCGGGATCAAGATGTGGGGATTGCGAGTTCCATAATCCGCTATCCCGATGGCACGCATCAGGAAAGTATTCGCAGATTCCCGGGATTGCTCGATCAGCTGGCAATTCTGTTTAAGCTGCCGCACGTTTTTAATAAGATTGGTGTCGTAGACAAATACATGATGCGTGACGTGGATCCGTTTAAAACGCAGGACGTGGATTCCATCATGGGTGCGTTCATGTTTATTCGTCCGGAGCTCGTAAAGAAAATCGGTTTATTAGACGAACGGTATTTTATCTGGTTTGAGGAGGTGGATTACTGCAAAATGGCGGTTGATGCCGGGTTTAAGGTTCGCCAATATGGGGATGTGGAAATTATTCATCACAAGGGGCACAGCTTTAACAAGGTTGCGACTATCAGGAAGCAGAAATGGATCCGGACATCGCTTCGAAAGTATATGAAAAAGCACCATGGCGTAGTGGTTTGGGCATTCCTGTGGGTTCTCACGCCGATTTTTATTCTTCTTGCGTACGGTGCGGCGCAAATTAAAAAGTCATAGTATGGTTTTTATTCTTCCGATCATCGCCGTACTCGTTCTCGGCTGGGTGGCGCTCACCTTTAATACGTTAACGCGTTATCGTAATAGGACGGAGAACGCGCTTTCGGATATTGATGTGCAGTTAAAGCGCCGCTATGACTTGGTGCCGAATTTGGTGGAGACGGTGAAGGGTTACAGGGAACACGAAGCGGGAGTGCTTGAAGATGTCACGCGAGCGCGATCGGCAGCTATGAACGTGTCGAATGGCGCCGTTGCACTTCGCGGTCAGGCCGAGACTGCACTGTCCGGAGCGCTCAAGAGCCTATTCGCGGTAGCGGAAAATTATCCTGATCTCAAGGCTTCGGGGAACTTCCAGCAGTTGCAGACCCAGTTAGCCGCGCTTGAAGACGATATTCAGTCCGCTCGGCGTTATTACAACGCAGCAGTGCGCGAAATGAATAATGCCGTACAGGTTTTCCCAAGGAACATTATTGCGCCTCTCCTTGGTTTTAAGAAAATGGACTTTTTTGGCGCAGCAGAAAATGAGCGTGAGGCAGTGAACGTTTCCTTTGATAAGTAATATGAACCTCCGCCGCTTCTTCGCAATTCCCGTCCTAACGAGCTTTCTTTTTCTTGGGGTGTTCGGTTTTTCGGGAATAACGCGCGCGAGCGATGAGGTGATCAATTCGTTTGATTCAGACATCACGATGAACAAAGACGGTTCGGTACAGGTGACGGAGACGATTGTTTATAACTTCGGCAGCAATGAGAAGCACGGCATCTACCGGGATATACCGCTCACCGCAAAGGACGGGCCTCGCATTCAGGTCAATATCTGGAACGTGAAGGATGAGAAAGGGGAGGACTATCATTATGCCGTTTCCACAACGGATGGAGCTGCGCATATAAAAATTGGTGATCCGGATGTACTTGTAAGTGGGGTGAGGACGTATGTGATCGATTACACGGTCACGAATGTTATCAGGCCGTTTGAGGATCATGATGAGTTCTACTGGAACGTGACGGGGAATGACTGGCAGGTGCCCATCACTCGCGCTTTCGCTACAGTGAGCTATCCTCCGGGAATTTCCCGGGATCAAGTTCGGTCTGACTGTTTTACGGGGCTGTTCGGAAGCACGGAAAAGAACTGCTTGTCTGATGTTTCTTCAAGTACGAGCCGTTATCAGACGGCTATAGGCGAGAAGCCTCTTGGTGCAGGGGAAGGTTTGACTCTTGTGCTCGGTATTCCTCTTGGCGTAGTGGACGATACCGTGATGGCGACTCCTCCGGCGGACGATGACATTTTTTCGAACATGCCGTGGTGGTTCATCCTTTTTCCCGTAGCGTTTATTTTGATAATTTTTGGGATGGTTGCTAGCCTCTTTGCTTGGTTTGCTCGGACAAGAGGGTATAGGGGGCCAGTGGTCACCGCGTATGAACCACCGGACAACCTGCGGCCGATTGACGTAGGTACGCTCTTGGATCAGAGGGTGGACCAGAAAGATATTTCTTCGATTATTCTTGATCTGGCGGTCCGCGGTTATCTTAAAATTCGCTATACCATAAAAGAAATTCCGTTTTGGCCCGATAAAAAAGATTTTGAACTGGTAAAACTGAAAGAGGGTGTTGACCTGACTCACCCAGCGGAAAAAATCTTTTTCGATATTTTGTTTGGCGAAGGAGACACGACCACGGTCAGTTATCTCACTTTGCACGCTACAAAGTTCCAGCAAGAGTTTAAAAACATTGTTAAAGAGACGGAGAACTATCTGCACGAAGAAGGATATTATGACAAGGAAGCGAAAGTAAAAGCCGATGCTTTAAGCAAGAAGCTTGGCGCCACCGCGCTCGGTATTTTCATCGTCTGTTTCTTTTTAACGTTCGTATTCCCTTCGGCCGCTTTCTTCATCGTGATCCCGCTTGTTATCCTTGGCGCCATTCAGGCCAACACGGTCAATGGTCTAGCTCATCAGTTTACGCAGAAGGGACAGGATGCGCAGGCAAAGGCTGCTGGTTTCCGCGAGTTCCTGTCACTGACAGAAAAGGATAAGCTTGCTCTTTTAAACGCACCGGCCCTACAGCCGGAGATGTTTGAAAAGTTCTTGCCGTACGCCGTGGTGCTCGGTGTTGAGGAGAAGTGGGCGAAGAAGTTTGAGGGGATCTACGCCGCACCGCCAACCTGGTATGAAGATTCTCGTTCTCACACTTTCTCGAGCCTGCTTCTCATGGAGAATATGCGTCTCATCAATACGTCATTTACGAATGTGGTGGCAAGTTCTACTCCGCATTCGAGCAGCGGTTTCTCTGGCGGCTCATCCGGGGGAGGGTCCGGCGGCGGGGGAGGCGGGAGTTGGTAAAATATATCTATGTTGAAACAATTCTTTGATAAAAAGTTGTGGTACGTGTGGGGAGGGCTCGTGCTCGCGCATCTTTTGGCATTTCTCGTCCAGCACAGCGTCTGGAGTGTTATCCCTCTTACGTTCGTCGGCATCGCCGTTTTCGTTCTCACGTTCAAAAAACTTGAATGGGGACTTGCAATCGCATTCCTCGAAATATTTATTGGCGGGCACGGACATTTATTTGATCTCTCAGTGGGCGGCTTTTCGCTCTCCGTTCGCATGGTCATTTTTGGGGCGGTCATGCTCGGTTGGCTTATTCTGCTCTTGCAGCGGAAAGTGAAGCTGGTGTTCCGGCCGCGCCGAGATATTCCGTGGGTACTTTTTGCACTCGCACTGACCATAGGCGCGGTGAACGGATTCTTGTTTAATGATTTTCACAACGCCTTCGACGATTTCAACTCCTACCTGACGGCGTTTTACATTCTGCCCCTCATCTCGGTGCATTGGAATCAGGAAAATAAGCGTTT
>Ga0172380_10002562_pt1 | contig 27420 bp, 28 predicted proteins | sample Leawe162metaG_FD_119747 | JGI IMG/M metagenome (GOLD analysis project Ga0172380, IMG submission 119747) | Leachate microbial communities from a municipal landfill in Southern Ontario, Canada - Leachate well 162 metaG | ecosystem: Engineered > Solid waste > Landfill > Unclassified | place... | reverse complement strand
TCTTTCCAGGCATCGGCCGGCAAACCCGCTTTATTGGCGCAAAGAACCGACAGGAATTTTTCCTTGTCCCACCCGGTTTCCTCGGCCACCTGGGGTAAAAATACACCCTGACAATTGTTCCGTCGCACAATAACACCATCCCGCATCATTACGATTGCTTCCGGTCCGGAAACTTTAACCGGCTTAGTAAGAACCGAAATCTCAATCCGGAGACCGACAAGCTCGGAAAGAGAAACCGGCGGGAACCTGGGGTCGTTGACAGCCGATTCAACCGCCATCCGACAAATAGTATCGCACAAAGGTTGCCCGGATTCCAGGAGTCCGATACAACCGCGCAGTTCTTCCCCCTTGCGCAGAGTTACGAAAGCGCCCCGGCCTTCTTTCAGTAAAGGGTCTGCTGTTGGTATAGCCTCCGCTTTGCCGGTCTCAAGGTAGGTTTTAACCGCGTTCCGCGCCAACCTAAGTAAAAAATCCCGTTCTTTTTTATTCAACATTCGCGTTTCTCCCATACGATAAAAATAATACAGGCGGTTAATGCCGTAACACTACCGAAAATAAAGGGCGATCGCGGACTGACGTACGTCCACAAAAGACCGGCAAGCAGCGAAGCGAAAAATATGCACACCCCGGTTACAGTCTGGTAAAATCCAAAAGCGGTCCCGGCCTTGGCCGACGGAACCAGGCCGGCGATATACGCTTTGCCGATTCCTTCGGTGAAAGCCATGTAGATTCCGTATACCGGAAAGAGCAGCCAGAGAAAAAAAGACCGGGTGGCAATCCCGAAAAAGAGATAGACAACGCTAAAAATCAGAAAACCCGAAACCAACACCTTTTTGGGTCCGATACGGTCGGAAACAATCCCGGCCGGAAAAGAAAACAGGGCATAAGTCAGATTGTAAAGAACATAGGCGAGGATGGTTAAAATGGTTGATAAACCAAGATTTTTTGCCCTTAAAATCAGGAAAACATCCGAACTGTTTCCCAGGGCAAAGACAAAACTGACCAGGAGAAATACCTTGAAAGAACGGTCCAGTTCCCGCCAGCGGAAGGTAAAAATAAAACGTTTTGTCTCTTTCTTTTTTTCCTTTACGAAAAAGAGTAAGAATAGAATACCGAGTAAAGCCGGAATGAACGCCAGAAAGAAGATCGGCCGCAGGTTATCTTTAAAATGTCTGAGCAAAAGAATCGTAAAAAGAGGTCCCAGCGTTGCGCCGGCGGTATCCATACCCCGGTGAAAACCAAAAGACCTTCCCTGTCCTTTCCCCACCTTGGTGCTCTCCACAATCAACGCGTCCCGGGCCGACGTTCTGATTCCTTTTCCGAAACGGTCAACGAACCGGGCAAGCAAAACCAGGGGCCAGCTGTAGGCCAGTCCCAGTAAAACCTTGGAAAGGGCCGAACAGGAATAACCGCCGACCAGAAAAGGTTTCCGGCTTCGGAAACGGTCCGAAAACCACCCGGAAACCACTTTCAGAATACTGGCGGTGGATTCCGCGATGCCCTCGATTAAACCGACAACGGCAACCGGCGCGCCCAGGACGGTCGTCAGGAAAATCGGTACAACCGGATAGAGCATTTCCGAGGCAATGTCATTAAAGAAACTGACGATACCCAGCGCGAAAACATTACGGCTGACTCCAACCTTCTTCCTGAAGAAATCCCTGATGGTCATTATGGGTATTATTTTAGCATAAATCAGGTTGACTCCTGACGCGCGAATATGTTAATCTAAATCCACCATGATAAACGGAGTAAAGGTAAAAAACCTTAAGGTTTTACCCGACGAACGGGGCCGGTTGATGGAAATTATGCGCCGGGACGATTCGTTATTTTCCCGCTTCGGCCAGGTTTACCTAACCACCGCCTATCCGGGCGTGGTCAAGGGATGGCATTACCACAAGAAACAGACAGACAACATGACCGTAGTCAAGGGGATGATGAAGGTTGTGCTTTACGATAACCGTAAGTCCTCAACCACCAAAGGCGAAATCAACGAATTCTTCGCCGGCGAGCAAAATCCCATTCTTATTCAAATCCCGCCCCTTATTTGCCACGGCTTTAAATGCATCAGCCCGGAAGAAGCCCTGGTTATTAACGTTCCCGACGAACCCTATAACTACAAGCAGCCCGACGAATTCCGGGTTGACCCGCACAGTCGAAAAATTCCTTACGCCTGGGAGCGCAAAGAACGATGAAAGGCGTAATCCTGGCCGGAGGAACCGGAAGTCGACTCTTTCCTCTAACCAAAATCACCAACAAGCACCTCCTGCCGGTATTCAATAAACCCATGGTCTATTACCCCCTGCAGACCCTGGTTGAAGCGGGAATAACGGAAATACTGATTGTAACCGGCGGCGTTTACGCCGGAGAATTTCTCCGGCTCCTGGGAAACGGCTCCGAATTCGGCTTGAAACACATCCACTACACTTACCAGGAAGGCGAAGGCGGTATCGCGGCCGCGCTGAAACTGGCCGAGGACTTTGCCGGAAACGACAAGTTAGCGGTAATACTCGGCGATAATATCGTTGAGGGTTCTATCCGCCAATTTGCCGCTGCTTACGAAAAACAGGGTGAGGGCGCCAAGATTATCCTGAAAAAAGTCCCGCATCCGGAACGGTTCGGCTGCGCTAAAATTCAGAACGGAGAATTGGTAAAAATTATTGAAAAACCAAAAACTCCGCCGAGCAACTACGCGGTTACCGGCCTCTATTTTTACGACCGACAGGTCTTTGAAATAATCCGTCACTTGAAACCTTCCGGACGCGGCGAAATGGAGATTACCGATGTAAACAACTGGTACCTGAACAAAGGACAATTGACTTTTGATTTCCTGAAAGGATGGTGGACCGACGCCGGCACCTTCGAATCCCTGCTTACCGCCAATAATCTGGTTGCCAAAAAAATACACTGTCATTCTGAGCGCAAGCGAAGAATCTCGTTGTTAAAAGAATAGATCCTTCGCAACTTCTGCTCAGGATGACATCGCAATGACATTACTAACATGAAAATTCTGGTTACCGGCGGCTGCGGTTTTATCGGCTCTAATTTCATAATCCATACCCTGCGAAAATACCCGGGTGATTCCATAATCAACCTGGACAAACTCACCTACGCCGGAAACCCGGTCAACCTCGCGGAAATTAACGGCAACCCTAACTATTCATTCGTCCGGGGCGATATCTGCGACCGAAAACTGGTTCCCAAGGTTATGGACAGCTGCGACGCGGTGGTCAATTTCGCCGCCGAAAGCCATGTTGACCGTAGCATTACCGGGCCGGAACCGTTTTTACAGACAAATTTTCTCGGGGTCGGCGTTATCCTGGAAGCCTGCCGACAATTGAAAATACCCCGTTTTATCCAAATCTCAACCGACGAATGCTACGGCAGCATTGCGCAGGATTCTGCCGACGAACAGGCGCCCCTGCGGCCCTCTTCCCCGTATTCCGCCAGCAAAGCGGCGGCAGACCTCCTGTGTCTCGCTTACCACACCACCTACCACCTGCCGGTTCTGATTACCCGCAGCACTAATAATTACGGACCCAGGCAGTATCCGGAAAAACTGATTCCGCTCTTCTTCTCTCTGGCTTTCTCCGGTAAACCGGTACCGCTTTACGGCAACGGCGAAAATCAGCGTGATTGGCTCTTTGTGGAAGATAATTGCCGGGCAATAGACCTGGTCTTACGCCAAGGCAAGGAAGGGCTGGTCTATAACATCGGGTCCGGTAATAATTTAACAAACACAGAAGTAGCAAAATCAATCCTCGCTCTTCTGGACGCGCCACTCTCCCTGATTCAACCTGTCACGGACCGGCTTGGACATGATTGGCGTTACGCGGTCAATTGGGATAGAATCAAAGCTCTCGGCTGGCAACCCGGCGTTAATTTCAAAGAAGGCCTGAAAGCCACCATCGACTGGTACCGAACCCACCCTAAATAACAGGAACTCCTGTGAAAAAACTGAAAATTCTGATAACGGGACACCGGGGAATGCTGGGTACCGACCTGATGGCATCCCTCATTCCTTCTTTTAACCCGATTGGCCTTGACCTGCCGGAATTTAATATTACGCAAAAAGAAAACACCCTTAACGCGATAACCGCCGTCCGACCGGACCTGGTTATCCACGCCGCCGCCTACACCGATGTAGATGGCTGCGAAAAGAGGCCGGAAAAAGCTTTCGCGGTCAATACCCAGGGAACGGCTAACGTGGTTGGCGCCTGCGCCGACTTGAAAATACCTCTGGTGTATATTTCAACCGATTTTGTATTCGACGGCAAAAAAAAATCACCCTACCGGGAATACGACCCGACTAACCCGATACAGGTTTACGGCCGCTCCAAACTGGCCGGGGAATTTTACGTCAGCCGCCTGCTCAAAAAATTCTTTATCGTCCGCACTTCCTGGCTTTTCGGAAAGCACGGCAAGAGTTTTCCGGCGGCTATTCTGGACCAGGCGAAAAAGGGAGGGAAACTTCGAGTCGTCACCGACCAGACCGGCTCGCCGACACTGACGACTGATTTATGCCGGGGAATAATAAAAATTATTTCCGAAGGCGAATACGGAATTTACCATGCCGCCAATCAGGGCGGTACTTCCTGGTTTGAGTTTGCAACCGCCATTTTAAGCGGGGCCGGAAAAAAGAACCTGATTCAACCGATTTATTCCAAAGAACTCAAGCGAGCGGCAACACGCCCCGCTTATTCCGTCTTGAAAAATTCAGTCCTGGAAAATTTCCTGAATTTTCAGATGCCGGACTGGCAGGATGCCCTGAAACGTTTTTTAACTAACTAATTAGGAGAGTGAACCATGCGCGTTCCTTTGTTAGACCTTAAAGCCCAATACCAGACTATCAAAACCGAAATAGACGCCGCCATCCAAGAAGTGGTGGAAAGCCAGTATTTTATTATGGGTCCGGCCGTAGCGGAATTAGAAACCCGGGTCGCCCAATACTGCGGATGCGCCCATGGTATCGGCGTCTCATCCGGAACCGATGCCCTGCTTGTTGCGCTAATGGCTTTAGGTGTTGGCGTCAACGACGAAGTAATCGTCCCCGCCTATACCTTTTTTGCCACCGCCGGGTCGGTCTCCCGCCTGGGCGCAAAACCGGTTTTCGTGGACATGGAACCGGATACCTATAATCTAAACCCTGACGCAATTGAAAGGAGCATCACCGCCAAAACCAAAGCCGTCATCCCGGTACACCTCTTCGGCCAATGCGCCGACATGGACCCCATCCTGTCCATCGCCCAAAAACATAATCTCCTGGTAATTGAGGACGCCGCCCAGGCAATCGGCGCAGTTTACCGGGATAAAAAAGCCGGAAGCATGGGAGATGCCGGATGTCTTTCATTCTACCCGAGCAAAAATCTGGGCGGATTCGGCGACGGCGGCATGGTACTGACCAACAACGCTGACCTGGCCGAAAAAATCCGGGTTTTACGCGACCACGGTTCTAAACCAACATACCACCACAAAATCATCGGCGGTAATTTCCGGCTGGATGCTCTGCAAGCCGCGGTTTTAACGGTAAAACTCAAACACCTGGATTCCTGGACTGCCGCCAGACAAAAAAACGCGGACGATTACGACGCCCTTTTCAAAGATGCCGGACTTGTACCGACTCGAATCAGAATACCGGTACGAAAACAAACCGGCCATATCTTTAACCAATACGTTATCCGCGCCGAACATCGGGATGCCCTTCAGACCTACCTGAAAGAAAAAGAAGTAAGCGCTGTAATATACTATCCGATCCCGTTGCACCTGCAGGAATGCTTCTCCGCTCTGGGATACAAGGAAGGAAATTATCCGGCCGCTGAAGAAGCGGCCCGGACATCGCTTGCCCTGCCTATTTATCCGGAACTCACCCTGGAACAAAAAGAGTACGTGGTAAACTGCGTCCGCACGTTCTATGAAAATCATTGACCCACCATCGGTTATCGTTGTATAATTACAAGATGAGTCTACTGAAAAAGATACAGGGAAAAACCGCGACAATCGGTATTATCGGAATGGGCTATGTCGGATTGCCCTTAACTATCAATTTTTTAAGAGCCGGGTTCAAGGTTGTCGGTTTTGATTCCGACGCAAACAAAGTTAAAGCTCTTAACCGGGGCCAATCATATATCAAACATATTCCGGCATCACTGTTAGCGCCCTACTCTTCCCGTTTTTCCGCCACCACCGATGCTTCCCGGCTTAAAGAACCGGACATTATTATTATCTGCGTACCGACTCCCCTGACCGAAAACCGGGAACCGGACATGCGATACGTAGAAAAAGCGGCCCGGGATATTTCGCAAAACTTTAAAGGCCAAAAACTCATTTCCTTGGAATCCACAACTTATCCCGGCACAACCGAAGAACTGATTTTGCCCATCATGCAGAAAAACGGCCGGGTAATCGGAAAGGATTTTTACCTGGTATTTTCGCCGGAAAGGGAAGACCCGGGCAACAGCATCTTTTCCGTTAAAAATATCCCCAAGGTTGTGGGCGGTATAACCGGCGCCTGTTTAAAACACGGGGTTGCTCTCTACTCGCAAATAGTGGAAAGAGTTATTCCGGTCTCATCCACCCAGACGGCGGAATCAACCAAACTCCTGGAAAATATTTACCGCAGCGTGAATATCGCTCTGGTCAACGAAATGAAGATGCTCTTTGACAGAATGGGCATAAATATCTGGGAAGTGATTGAAGCGTCGAAAACCAAACCTTTCGGGTTTCAACCGTTTTACCCGGGCCCGGGCCTTGGCGGGCACTGTATTCCGGTAGACCCTTTTTATCTTACCTGGAAAGCAAGGCAATACGATTTCGCAACCCGCTTTATCGAGTTGGCCGGAGAAATAAACACGTCAATGCCTTATTACGTAATATCGAAAACGATGGAGGCCCTCAATAAAAAAGGAAAGGGGCTCCACGGAGCAAAAGTACTGGTCCTGGGGGTTGCCTACAAAAAAGATATCGACGATTTAAGGGAATCTCCGGCCTTGAAGATTATCCGGCTCCTGCAGGAAAAAGGCGCGGTCGTAATCTACAACGACCCGTACATTCCGGAAATAGGTAAGCTGCGGCATTACAAATTTTCGCTTATTTCGCAAAAACTGACCGCGAAACTTCTCAAAAGTACGGACATAACCTTGATATTGACCAACCACACCGAATATGATTACGCCTTCATCGTCAAAAATGCCAGAATAGTCGTCGACACCAGAAATGCGGTGCCGAAACCGTACCCAAATGTTGTAAAAGCATAAAACAACTTTGTCATCCTGAGCCAAGATTGCGAAGGATATTATCCTTAACCACGAGATTCTTCGCTACGCTCAGAATGACATAATTTATGAAAAAAGCGCTGATTACCGGAATCACCGGACAGGACGGTTCGTATCTGGCGGAATTTTTATTATCCAAGAAATATCAGGTTCACGGTCTCATCCGACGCGCCAGCACCTTTAACACCGGGCGCATCGACCACCTGTACGCCGACCCTCATTTAAGCGGAACCAGGCTTTTCCTCCATTACGGAGACCTTTCCGATTCCGGGCAGATTACGGAAATCATGTACAACATCAAGCCCGACGAAATTTATCATCTGGGCGCGCAGAGTCATGTAAGGGTGAGTTTTGACCTGCCGGAATATACCGGGGACATAACCGCGTTAGGAACCACCCGGATTTTGGAGGCTATCCGTCGCAGCGGCATTAAGACCAGATTTTACCAGGCCAGCAGCAGCGAGATGTTCGGTTCGGCGCCGCCTCCGCAAAACGAAAAAACGCGTTTCCAACCTTGCAGCCCCTACGGCATCGCCAAGGTATACGCCTACTGGATGGCAGTCAATTACCGGGAATCATACCGGATTTTTGCCGCCAACGGCATTCTCTTTAATCACGAAAGCCCCAGACGGGGCGAAACCTTCGTCACCCGAAAAATAACCCGGGCAATCGCCAAAATTCTGGCCGGAGAACAGGATAAGCTTTTCCTGGGAAATTTAAAGGCAAAGCGGGACTGGGGCTACGCCCCGGAATACGTGGAATCGATGTGGCAAATCCTGCGGCAGGACAAACCCGGGGATTATGTCATCGGCACCGGTGAAAGCCATTCGGTGGCGGATTTTCTGGAAGAAGCCTTCGGTTACGCAAACCTTGACTGGCGCAAGTATGTGGGAATAGACCCGAGATACCAGCGGCCGACTGAAGTAAATTTCCTGCTGGCCGACGCCGCAAAAGCCAGAAAAGAACTGGGTTGGGAACCCCGGGTTACCTTTCACGAACTTACCCGAATAATGGTTGATTGTGACCTGGAATTGGCCGGGCTTAAATCACCCGGCGAAGGAAGAAAGATTCTGAAGAAAAAAGGCCTTTCCTGGACGCAAAACAAGATTACAAGCGGATAATGACTTCCTTCTGGAAAAATAAAAGGGTTTTAGTTACCGGCGGCAGCGGGTTTCTCGGTTCCTTTGTGGTTGACAAACTTAAAAAAAGGGGCTGCCGGAATATCTTTATCCCCAAAATTCAGGATTACAACCTGGTGGAGATGAAATCGGTTAAAAAAGTTTACCGGGATAGCCGGCCGGAAATAGTAATACATCTGGCCGCCCGAGTCGGCGGTATCGGCGCCAATCTGAAAAATCCGGGTTCTTTCTGCTACGATAATCTGATGATGGGCGTCCAGTTGATGGAAATAGGACGTCGATACAACCTCGAAAAATTTGTCGTGCTCGGTACTATTTGCGCTTACCCCAAATATACGCCGGTACCCTTCCGGGAAAAAGACCTCTGGAACGGTTATCCGGAAGAAACAAACGCACCTTATGGTCTGGCCAAAAAAATGCTTCTGGTACAAGCCCAGGCCTACCGGCAGCAGTACGAATTTAACGCCATCTACCTTTTACCGGTAAACCTTTATGGCCCCGGCGATAATTTCGACCCCGAATCTTCCCATGTAATTCCGGCCCTCATTCGTAAATGCTTTGAAGCTAAAAAAGAGAAGACAGGACAAATCACCGTCTGGGGCACCGGAAAACCGACTCGTGAATTCCTTTACGCGGAAGATGCCGCCGAAGCCATCATTCTCGCAGCCGAAAAATACAATAGGCCGGAACCAATCAATATCGGCGCCGGATTTGAAATCTCGATTAAAAACCTGACCTATCTAATCGTTAAACTGGTCGGATTTAAAGGTAAAATAATCTGGGATACATCCAAACCTGACGGCCAACCCCGGAGATGTCTTGACATTTCCCGGGCAAAAAAAGAGTTTAATTTTACCGCCCGAACACCTTTTACAAAAGGCCTGGCCAAAACCGTCGCCTGGTATGCGGGATTGCCGAAACAAACCACAACACCCACCTTCCCTTGACGGAAAACGTCTTTAGTGGTAAAATTTCCTGATTAAATTTAAAAAACAAAACGCAAGACAACCGGCTCAGAGATAAAAATGGATAAAAAAGAATTGGAAAAATACCGCAAGGCGCTTGAAAAAGAACATGGGCGCATTTTAAAAAGTCTTTCCGATTTAGAAGACAACGGGCTCTTGAACGCGGAAAGAAATTCCGACTTGGGCGGAATTACCACCCATCCGGCCGACCTGGGCACCGATAATTTCGAGCGGGATTTAAACCTGGGCCTAATTACCGAAGAAAATTCTTCCCTAAGAGAGGTGGAAGAGGCCCTGTCCAGAATCACTAAAGGAAGTTATGGGAAGTGCGAAAAATGCGGCGCGAAAATCGAAATCAAGCGCCTGACCGCCGTACCTCAAGCCAGGCACTGTTTCGGATGCCAGGCAAAAATGGAGTTTTAAGAGCGGTTGCCGTACAATCCCTATGTCTGTGCCACGCCAATCACTGCGGTTATCTTTCCGTTGGGCAATTTTAATTTTATTCTGCGACCAGGCAACCAAATTCTGGGGGGGGAAGTTTCTGCACCCCCAGATTATCATCCCCGGAATTTTAAAACTCACTCCTTTCTACAACTCCGGTTTCTTTTTTGGTTACTGGCACCCTAAATATCTCAAGGTTATTACCGCCGCATTATCCTGCCTGGTAATCTACGTCACGATTGACCTGTGGAAAAAGAGCCGGGGGAAAAACGGCCTTTTAGCGACAGGCATCGGCCTGGTCTGGGGCGGCATGCTTGGAAATCTCTTAGACCGCCTTACCACGGGAAGCGTTTTTGATTTTATCCTACTCTGGCGCATACCAACTTTCAACCTGGCCGATACCGCCTTAACCATCGGCGCCTCACTCATCATCGCCAACATTTTGTTTTGCGAAAAAGAGAAGAAATGAAGTAAAATAAAGATTTGCAACAAACCATTGTCACAAAAACGAGGGTGTTCGGTGAGCAAAACTTGCGTAGCGACAGAGACAAAACAAGCAAAATGAGGAGGTGAGTATCCGGGCTCGCTCTAATTTTGAGCGAGAACACGGAGAGCCTCACCTCCGAATTTCGTAGTTTTATCTGCCGCGTAGCACAATGTTTGCGAAACGAATACCGGAGAGTATGCACCCGATACTTTTTGAAATTAGGGGTTTTGCGGTTTACACTTACGGCCTGTTTGTGGCGAGCGGTATCGCCTTCGCCTTCCTCTTGGGTCTGCGCCGTTCCAAGAAACTGGGCATTCCGGAACAGGTTATTTATAACCTTATCTTTCTGGCCATTCTGGTCGGCATCATCGGAGCCCGGCTTATTCACGTCACGGCTGAATGGTCATACTATCAACACCACTTCTGGGAGATTTTTCTACTGCGACGGGGCGGCCTGGCAATTCAAGGCGGACTGCTCTTCGGGCTGGCCGGCGGCGTGTGGTATTTGCGCCGAAAAAAAATTGCCGCCCGCCCGGTCCTGGACAGTTTCCTCCTTTTCCTCCCGCTGGGCCAGGCAATCGGCCGGCTCGGCTGTTTCTTCAACGGCTGCTGTTACGGTAAAGCCTCAAGCCTTCCCTGGGCCGTAAAATTTCCTTTTCTGACCTGTCGCGTCCATCCAACCGAAATATACTATGTTCTGGCGGACGCCGCGCTCTTCTTTATCCTTTACATTTTCAGCCGCGCCAAAACAAAACCCGGCGAATTAACCGCCTGGTACCTTATTTTGTACGGTTTTACCCGGTCGGCAGTGGACAGCTTGCGCGGTGACTTGCTTCCGGGTTTTCTGGGACTTTACACCACGCAGTGGTATGCCCTTATATTTGCGCTCATCGGAATCGTCACCCTGTTTAAATGCAGACAACACCCATGACGATAATTGTTCAGAAATTTGGCGGTTCTTCTTTATCCAGCATTGAAAAAATTACTCAAGTCGCGGGAAAGATTAAAAACCGGCTGGAGTCAAAAACCAGAATTGCGGTTGTGGTGTCGGCGATGGGCAATAATACCGATAAGCTCATTGCGCTGGCGTCTAAAATCGGCAACCTTGTCCCCGGACCGGAGATGGACCTGCTTCTTTCCACCGGAGAAATGGTTTCGGCCGGTCTTTTGGCTATGGCTCTTCAAAACATAGGCGTGCCCAGCCGCACATTTACCGGCCGGGAAGCAGGCATCATAACCGATACCACCCACACTAAAGCGCGAATCAGATTTTTAAAAACTTCCCGGATAAAGGAAGCCCTGGAAAAAAATATAGTTGCGGTGGTAACCGGCTTTCAAGGTGTAACCGAGGAGGACCGGACAACCACCCTGGGAAGAGGCGGCAGCGACCTCTCCGCGGTTGCCCTGGCTAAAAGTCTAGGAGCCGTTGCCTGCGAAATATATACCGACGTACCCGGAATATTTACCGCCGACCCGAGGATAGAACCGAAGAGCCGTCTCATCCCGCTCATTTCCTACGAGGAAGCGCTGGAGATGGCTTCGGCGGGAGCGGCCGTAATGCAGGCACGGGCGGTTGAGTTCGGGCAGAAACATAAAGTACCTATTCTGGTAAAATCAACTTTTCAGGAAGGGAAGGGAACGATGATTACGGAGAAAACGAAAAAAAGAACAAAAAACAGCCTGGAAGAACCGTTAATTTCAGCAGTCACCGGAACCGACCAGGAAGCCAAATTATCCATCTTCGGCGTACCGGACCGGCCCGGGATAGCGGCCCGCATATTTACCGCGGTAGCCGAACAAAAAATTAACGTAGATATGATTATTCAAAACGTAAGCAAGAAGGGGAAAACCGACCTCTCTTTTACCGTCCCCTCGGGAGACTTGGAAACCGCCCGGAAAATTATCCGGGAAATCGCGAACGAGATCGGAGCGGAAACCACCAGCGACCATAACATCGCCAAAATCTCCATCATCGGCATCGGAATGCAAAGTCACCCGGGCGTAGCCGCCAAGATGTTTTCGGTCTTAAGTCAGGCGGGAATCAATATTGAAATGATCAGCACATCGGAGATTAAGATATCCTGCGTTATCCACAAAAAGGAACATCAGGAAGCGGTCCGCAGCCTGCATAAAGCATTCGGGCTGGGAAAAACGTAACTTTTTTGGACGCAGATTACCGCAGATACAGATTAAAGATTGCTCTAAAGAAGTACCTTGAAATTATCTTTAATCATTAATTTTTATCCCGTAGTTTCTGCGTACATCTGCGTCCTGTTAAGTTTTTATTTGCGCAGGATTTCAGCAGTGGCGTAAAGCAGCGGTTTTAAACCGTTACGAAGCATAGCCGAAATCGGAAATACCTGCTTGCCGAGTCTCCCCATCTCTTTCTGGAAAACGGTTAGCTTTTCTTTTGTTTCCGGCAAATCAATTTTATTGGCAACAATAATTTCCGGTTTCTCAGCCAAACCACAACCATACCCCACCAATTCTTCGCGAATTTTCCAATACCTTCCAACCGGGTCCGATTCGGAAAGGTCAACCAGATGTAAGATTACCCGGGTTCTTTCAATATGGCGCAGAAAACGGTCACCCAAACCTTTTCCTTTGTGAGCGCCCTCAATCAGCCCCGGGATATCCGCCGCCGTAAAACTATAACCGTCTTCCAGAAGCACCAGGCCCAGGCATGGCTCCAGGGTGGTAAAAGGATAAGGCGCAATTTTGGGTTTACTTCGGGAAATTACGGAAAGCAGCGTTGATTTTCCGCTGTTGGGATAGCCAACCAGTCCGGCGTCGGCAATCAACTTAAGTTCCAAAACAAGATGCGCTTCTTCGCTGGGGGTTCCCTTTTTGGCAAACCTGGGAGTTTGCATGGTTGCGGTGGAAAAATGGTCGTTTCCAAAACCCCCTTTACCTCCCTTTGCCACGATAACTTCCTGCCCCGGTTTCTTCAGGTCGGCAATGATGGTACCGTCTTGATTCTTAACCACCGTTCCCGGCGGAACCATTATTACAAGGTTCTCACCATCCGAACCTGTTCTTTGACTCTTCTGTCCGTTTCCCCCGGGCTGGGCACGAAAATGGTGCCGGTAACGAAAATCAATCAGGGTGTTCACGGAAGCATCACTCCGGATAATAACCGAACCACCGTCGCCGCCGTCGCCGCCGGAAGGTCCGCCGCGGGGAACATATTTTTCGCGACGGAACGCCACCGCCCCGTCGCCACCCTTGCCGGAAAAAACAAAAATGTCAACGTAATCAATCATAATAAAAGCCGTGAACGGTAAATGGTAAACAGCGAATGGTAACTGCTAAATAATTCACAATTTACTAATTTTTGGAATCGGTTAAGATACGGCGGGCGCCTAGACAGCGGCTTTTCAGGTAGGAAGACGACTCGAAACTGTCAACGATTACACGATGGGCGGCGCGGCTGGCGTGCAGAATCAAACCGTTGCCCAAATAGATGGCCACGTGTGACACAGACCGACTGGTCTTCGTCTTGGCAAAAAAGAGCAAATCACCGGGTGAAACCTCCGCGATGGGAACCGGTGTGCCTTCCAAAAACTGGGTCCGGGCTGTCCGGGGAAGATCGACTCCGACGGCACCAAAAGCCTTCTTAACCAAACCGGAACAGTCAATTCCTAAATTGCTGAATCCACCCAGACGGTACGGTACATCCAAGAAGGAGAACGCCCGGTCCAGAAGTTCCGCCGCAACGCCTTCCACTGAAATTCCTTTGGGCAACCTGGATTTCGTACCTTCATCCGGTACATTATTGGCAACTTCCAACCTGGGCTCTGTTACCTCGGGCACGCGAACCCGGTCAACCTTAACCAGGAGTCGGCTATTAATCTTAAGCCGATTATCCGAAACATTCTGATTGAGGCGTTTCAGTTCCGTAAGCGTAATTCCATACTTACGGGCAACCTTGGATAAGGTATCCCCGTTATGAATCCGGTGATATGTCTTTTTGGTGCTGTAAACCGAACCGACCTCAGATGCTTTACTCTCTTCGTCTTCCGTACTGCTGACTATCAGTTTCTGGCCCGTATTAATAAGGTTGCCGGAAAGGTTATTAAGCCGTTTTAAATCCGAAATAGAAATATTATGATTTTTAGCGATACGGTAAAGGCTTTCCCCTTTAGCGACGATGTACTCCTGTTGGGCATAAAGCAAAACCGGCAGAAGGAACAGAAAGGTTGAAATCAAAAGTAATTTTAAATATTTCATCTTTTTATACCGTTCCCGCCGGTAATGATCGGGAATCCATTTACGTACGTTTTCTTTATTGTATCTTCGAACTCTGTCATTGTCAAATGGTTATAACCTTATTACGGTAGCTGCCCAGGTCAGACCGGCGCCGAAAGCGAAAAGAAGCACCAGGTCACTGGCCTTTACCTGCCCGCCGGTAACCGCTTCATCCAAACCAACTGCCACCGAAGCCGCCGACATATTTCCGTAATTTTGAATGTTCAGAAAAACCTTTTCCATCGGCAAGGAAAGGTTCTTGACTACCGCCTGAATAATGCGCAGATTTGCCTGGTGCGGAATAACCAGGGAAATTTCCTCCGAGCTTACGTTTGCCCGTTCCAGCGCCTTGCGGGCCGCCTCGCTCATTGATTGCACCGCCACTTTAAAAAGCGCCTGACCTTCCATCTTCATGAAATGAAGACGCTTTTCCACCGTCTCGTGGCTTGCTGGATAACGTCCGCCTCCGGCCGGCATAAAAAGAAGGTCAGTATAGCTGCCGTCAGACGCCAGGTAACTGCCTAGAACGGCGTCTTTTTCGTCGGCCGCCAGAAGAACGGCTCCGGCGCCGTCACCCAGCAGAACGCAGGTACCACGGTCAGTATAATCGGTTACCCGGCTCATAGTCTCCGCGGCAACTAACAAAATGTTCCGACACTGACCGGAAAGAATCAACCCGCGGCCGCAAGCCAAACCGTAAAGAAAACCGGAACAGGCAGCGGATAAATCAAAAGCGAACGCGTTGCCGGCACCCAGCCCTTTCTGAATGATACAGGCGGTTGACGGAAAATGATAATCGCCGGTGATAGTTGCGGTAATTACCGCGTCAAGTTTTTCGGGTAAAAAATTAGCCCGTTCCAGCGCCAAACGGCCGGCGCGTATTCCCAAATCGGACGCAGCCTCTGTCGGCGCCGCTATCCTTCTTTCGGAAACACCGGTCCGGGTGCGAATCCACTCATCGGAAGTTTCAACCATCTTTTCCAGGTCCGCGTTAGTTAAAACTTTTTGAGGCAGGTATGACCCGGTACTGACTATTCTCATCCCCATTTTATGGTATATTATACTTTAAAACCAGCGTAATTGACAAACGCAATTCTTATTGATAAGATGTAACGGGGTATCATGATTGATGAAAATTTGTTTATTGCCGAGGCAAAAAATAGGGATTTAGAAGCATTCAGCCGGATTATTACCGCTCTGGAAACCCGGCTTTACCGCGTTGCCCTTTTCCTCTGCAGAGAACGGGAAGAGGCCAAAGACCTTCTACAGGAAACTTTCCTGGAACTTTACCGGAGTCTACCGAAGTTTAAAGGAAAAAGCGGAATTTATACCTATGCCTACCGCATCCTGCTTAATCTCCACCATAAAAGATTAAGGAAAAAGCGGAAGATAACAGTTTCTTTTAGTGAAGGTATAAAAATTATTTATCACGGCTTACCATCGGCAGCCGAATCGTTCGCGAAAACGGAAAAAAACGAAAAAATACAAAGATCTATCGCCAGATTACCCGCTTTATTCCAGGAAGTTATCGTCCTGCGCTACCTGGAAGAATTATCCTACCATGAAATCGCCGAGATGTTAAAAATTAATGAAGGAACAGTGAAATCACGACTCTTTAAAGCTAAACATCTCCTGCGGAAGATTTTTTTGTAGTTAACGGCGCCGAGCAAGCTCGGCAAATACAATATCTCTGGTATTATTTGTAGTCGCCAACCTTGGTTGGCTCTTTTAATTCTTATTTACCGGGGATAACCAGATATTCGTAATTACCGCCCGCATACACCCGTACCAGCGCCGGCTTGGAATCCGGAATTACTTTAATAACCCGGAAAAAGTCCGAAAGATTGTTAACCACTTGCCGGTTTACCTCTAAAATCACGCTTTGCGGAGACAGTTTTCCGGCCGCCGGGCTGGAAGCGGATACATCCACGATCACCACCCCGTAAGCGACCGAAAGCCCCAGTTCCTTTGCAATATCAGGGTTAATATCCGCAAGCTTCATGCCGCGCCATGATTTCTCCTCCGCGGGCTGAACCGCTCCCGGCCGGGGCGCATCCGCACTCATCTGCGCCGGCTGTTCCGCCAAACGAACAGATATCGGCGCCAGCAATTTTCCGTTGCGGATTACTTGGAGTACAACCGTATCGCCGGGTTTGGAGCTGCCGATTCTATTTTGAATATCATCGGTACCCTTGACCGGAACGTTATTGACGTTTACGATTACATCACCCGGCTTCAAGTTTGATTTTTCCGCCGGCGTGCCTGGGTTGACGTTGGTAATCAAAATTCCGCTGGTCTGTTTTAAACCCATCTCCTGCGCCATCTCAGGGGCAATCGGCTGCATTGAAATTCCCAGATAACCGCGCACAACTTTGCCGGAAGTTCTTATTTGCTCAAAAACGCTTTGAGCCATATTGGAGGGAATGGCAAAACCAATTCCCTGCCCGCTGGCAACAATAGCAGTGTTGATTCCAATCACCTCGCCCTTCAGGTTTACCAGCGGTCCGCCGCTGTTTCCCTGGTTAATCGAAGCGTCCGTCTGGATAAAACTCTCAATCGGGTTGAGACCCAGATGCTTGCCGGTTGCGCTGACCACTCCGACGGAAACCGAACCTTCAAGACCGAACGGATTCCCGATTGCCATTACCCACTGACCCGCCTTCATCTGCGCCGAATCACCGAAGACGGCATAAGGCAGGTTTTCCGCGTTAATTTTTGCCAGAGCAAGGTCGGTCTTTTCGTCCTTACCGACTATCTTGGCGTTAAACTCACGGCCATCCATAATTTTAATTTTAACTTCGGTAGAATTCTTAATCACGTGATTGTTGGTAAGAATATAACCATCGGACGAAACAATAACGCCGCTGCCCAGGGCCGGTAACAAATATTCCTTTGGCTGCTGCGGCTGCGCATCGCCGAAAAATCTCCGGAAAAACGGGTCGTTGAATAAATCCCCGAACTGATTCCCCGACCCTACCACTTTTTGGGTGGTGCGAATGGTGACTACGGCCGGCTTCAACATTTCAGCCACGCGGATAGACGCCTGTTCAAAAGAAGTAACCTCCGGACTAAGGGTGAGGGGCGCCGCGGCATTTCCGGACTGTTTGTCCGCCAACGCCTTACCTCCCCAGAAAGAAAAACCGGCCGTCAAGATAAAAAGAACCGTTACGGTAATCTTCCAAGCAATTGCCTTGCGTTCCATACCGCCTCCTCCGATATCAAACTTCATTACGAGCGTATTTCGCGCCGGCCAGACTTCGCCGCTATCCAGTTTGATGACTTTACAATATTAGATGCAAAAAGTTACTTAAGGGTTTATTTTGGCCCGCAATTCCGCCTCAATCTTATCCCTTACTTCCGTGTGTTCTTTAAGGTAAATCCGCGCCTGTTCCCGGCCCGGACCGATGTTCTGGCTTCCGTAATAAAAAGAATTACCCTTCTTTTCCAAAATCTTCTGGTCCACGCCTATATCGAGAATCGAACCTTCTTTGGATATTCCCTGGTTATAATAGATATCAAACAGCGCTTCCCGAAAAGGAGGAGCTACTTTATTTTTGACTACTTTAACCCGCACATGGTTACCAACGATGTTCTTGTCGCCTTTGGCGTTCTTTTCACCCTCAATGGAACCGATGCGCCGGATGTCAAGACGGACACTGGTGTAAAACTTAAGGGCGCGGCCTCCGGGAGTGGTTTCGGGGTTGCCGAAAAAAACGCCTATCTTCTCGCGTAACTGGTTTATAAAAAGAACCGCGGTTTTGCTGCGGTTAATGATGCCGGTCATTTTGCGCAGCGCCTGGCTCATAAGCCGCGCCTGCAAGCCCATCACGCTGTCACCCATCGCGCCTTCCAGTTCGGCCCGGGGCACAAGCGCGGCCACGGAATCAACCACAATTACATCAATGGCGTTGCTTTTAATAAGCCGGTCGGCAATCTCCAGGGCCTGTTCTCCGGAATCCGGCTGGGAAAGAAGCAAATCGTCAATATTAACGCCTATTTTCCGGGCATATTCCGGGTCAAGGGCGTGTTCCGCGTCTATAAACGCGACCTGGCCGCCTAATTTCTGGGCTTCGGCGATAATATGCAAAGACAAGGTGGTTTTTCCGGAAGATTCCGGACCGAAAATTTCCGTAACCCTGCCCCGCGGAATTCCGCCAACGCCCAGCGCATAATCAAGTGCAAGGGAACCGGTCGGAATGGCATCAACCTTTTCGTGGACGCGATCACCCAGGCGCATGATCGCGCCTTTACCAAACTCCTTTTCAATATCCTTAATCGCTTCCGTCAATCCGACTTTAGCCTTATTTTCCATCTAACACCTCCAGTGAAAAAGAATGGACCTTTTTATAAACTACGCCGGTTGACAAAAGCAATGATTCCATCAAGTAAAATTCATTTACCGAAAAAAAATTAAAATTCCTGGTTTTCCAGGACTCTAATTTTTGATATGGGATAGAACCAAAACCCGCTCCTACCTTAATTCGAGCTACGGTAAGATGAGGCAGGAAAGGACGCTCTTCGGGAAGAAACCCGATTTTGTTCAACGTTGCGGATAAGTTATTGGCCAGGAAAATAATTTTCTTTTCACCCTCGCCAACCCCAGCCCAGAATATCCTAGGCCTTTCCTCGTCCGGAAAGAAACCGGCGCCGGCGATGGCGAGCAAAAACGAATGATGCTTCTCGGCGGTTTCCTGACCGGCTGAAATCAATTCCGCCACCCTTCCCTTATCTGTTTCACCTAAAAATCGCAGGGTAAAATGCAGGTTATCCGGAGCAACCCAGCACAGGGAAGGCGCTGATATTTTCTTGCTCTCCGTAACAATTCCGCCGGTAACTTCCGGCGGAATTGTTACGGCAAAAAACAAACACATTCTATTTTTTCAGCCAAACCATCATGCCGCGGAGTTTCTTGCCGACAATCTCCAACGGATGGACTTCGTCTTGCTGGTTCAAGGCATGATAAACCGGCCGTCCCACTTTATTCTCCAAAATCCATTCCCGGGCAAACTCGCCGTTTTGAATCTCGGTCAGAATCTTGCGCATCTCATCCTTCACCCGACTATCAATAACCCTCGGACCGCGCGTTAAGTCACCATATTCGGCAGTGTCACTTACTCCTTTACGCATACCGGTAATACCCTTATCGTTAATCATGTCAACAATTAATTTTAACTCGTGGCAAGTCTCGTAATAGGCGATTTCCGGTTGATATCCCGCCTCAACCAACGTTTCAAAACCGGCCTTAATCAACGCGGACACACCTCCGCACAGTACCGCCTGTTCTCCGAAAAGGTCGGTTTCGGTCTCTTCCTTGAAAGTGGTCTCAATGATACCGGCTTTACTTCCGCCGAGAGCCTTGATATACGCCAAGGCAACTTTAAGCGCGTTGCCGGTGTATTCCTGCTCCACCGCCACCAAACAGGGAACACCCTTGCCCTGAACAAACATATCGCGTACCAAACTGCCGGGACCTTTGGGCGCAACCATTATCACATCAATTTCTTTGGGCGGAACAATCTGATGGAAAACGATGGAGAACCCGTGGGCAAAACCCAGCGTCTTTCCTTTTTTAAGCGCCGGCAAAACATCAGAGTGGTAAACCTGCGGCTGAAAGTTGTCCTGTACCAACATCATAACAATGTCGGCGGCTTCCGTGGCTTCCCGGGCGGAAACCGGCTTGAAACCGTCTTCCACGGCCTTAGCGTGGTTAGGTGTACCGGGCAGTTCCGCGACCACAACTTCTATTTTGGAATCACGCAAATTAAGGCTGTGGGCTCTACCCTGAATTCCGTAACCGACAATCGCCACCTTCTTGCCTTTCAGGTCTTTCAAATCAGCATCCTTATCATAGTAAATCTTGGCCATCTTCTGTTCCTCCGTTTTTATATTCCGACAGGCGAGATTGTATCCGCCGAAACCAGTTATTGGCGTAGGCGGACGCCTGTCCTACTGTCCCTATTCTCTGCCGATTGCCACCTTGCCGGTACGAACAACTTCTTTCAAACCATAAGGGCGCAGCGCAACCAAGAGCCCATCAATCTGGTGGCTTTCGCCCATCGCCTCCACCATCAGGTATTTTGACGTAACATCAATTACCATGCCCCGATAAAGTTCCACCAGTTTCAGGATTTCAGAACGTTTCTGGGTGTTATTGTCCACCTTAACCAAAAGCAGTTCCCGCTCCAGGTATTTGCCCTCGTTCAAATCAACGGTTTTAATTACACCGATTAATTTGTTCAACTGCTTCATTATCTGTTCGATGATGGGCTGGTCTCCGGAAACCGTAAGTACCAAACGGCTTACCGAAGGGTCCTCGGTCGTTGCCACAACCAGGCTGTTGATATTGTAGCCGCGCGCCGAAAAAAGACCGGAAATCCTGGCCAGCATGCCGAAACGGTCTTCAACCGTTAAACTGATAATATGTTCTTTCATTGTTTTAAGCCAAGCCACTAATCATTTCGTCTAAAGAGGCGCCGGCCGGAACCATTGGAAAAACGTTCTCTTCCTGCTCAATCCGAAAATCCATTACGAACGGAACCTCTGTTTCCTTTAAGGATTCTTTCAGCACCGGTTCAACCTCTTCCGGGCGTGTTATCCGGCGGCCCTTGGCACCAAACGCCTCGGCAATCCGGGCAAAATCAGGACAGGAGCCAAGGTGGGTCCCGGAATAACGCTTGCCGTAAAAAAGTTCCTGCCATTGCCGCACCATACCCAGATAGCAATTATTAAGGATTGCTATCTTAACCGGAATACGGTTAATTACCGCAGTAGTCAATTCCTGAATATTCATTTGAAAACTGCCGTCTCCGGAAATATCAAAAACGACGCGGTCCGGACACCCGAACTTTGCTCCGATGGCAGCCGGAAAACCAAAACCCATCGTCCCTAAACCGCCGGAAGAGAGAAGGGAATTGGGATGATTAAAACGGTAAAATTGAGCAACCCACATCTGGTGCTGGCCCACCTCGGTGGCAATCAACGCTTTGCCTTCGGTAATACGATTAATCTCTTCAATAATAAACTGAGGTCTCAGTTTCCCGTCGTCTTTCCGATAGGTAAGCGGATACTTATTCTTCCAATCCGCTATCTTAGCCTGCCATTCGCGACAATTTACCGAAGAAACCAAAGGTATTAATTCTTTTAAAACCTTCTTAACGTCACCGACAATCGGCACGTCGGCCGGAACTATTTTTCCGATGGAAGAAGGGTCAATATCAATATGAATAAACTTGGTGTTTGCCTTGAATGATTCCAGTTTTCCGGTCACCCGGTCATCAAAACGGGCGCCGACAGCTATGACCAAATCCGATTCTAAAACGCTGTAATTCGCGTATTTTGGCCCGTGCATTCCCGGCATACCGGCAAAAAGCGGGTCGTCGGCCGGAAAAGAACCCAGACCCATCAGGGTAAGAACTACGGGTATCCCGGTCTTGCGCGCGAATTCAGTCAGTTCCTGGCTGGCTTTACCGAGAATCACACCGCCCCCGGCATAAATTATCGGCCGTTTCGCGGACAAAATAAGTTCCGCCGCCTTTTTAATCTGCAGCGCGTGCCCTTCCGTCCTGGGCCGGTAAGTTTTCAGCTCTACTTTATGCGGATAAACAAATTCTGTCTCCGCTCTTTGAACGTCGGTGGGAAGATCGATTAAAACCGGACCCGGCCGACCGGAAGCAGCTACGTAAAACGCTTCCTTTATGGTTTTAGCCAATTCGCGCACATCTTTCACCAGATAATTATTTTTGGTAACCGGTCTGGTGATGCCGGTAATGTCGGCTTCCTGAAATGCATCGTTGCCGATAAGATGGGTAGCAACCTGACCGGTAATCGCAACCATCGGAATAGAATCCATGTAGGCGGTGGCAAGTCCGGTAACCAGGTTGGTGGCGCCGGGTCCGCTGGTTGCCACGCAGACCCCGACCTTACCGGTCGCCCGCGCATAACCATCAGCCATGTGGGCGGCCGCCTGTTCGTGTCTGGTGAGAATTAATTCTATATCCTTCTGCTGATAAAGTTCATCAAAAAAATGGATAATCATTCCACCGGGTATTCCGAAAAGGTGTTTTACCCCTTCTTTTTTTAAAGACTCAATTAGAATTTGGGAACCGTTCATAAGATTAGCATACCGTTTTTTTTAAGCTTCAATTATCTCACCGGCCACTGCGCTGGCGGCAACCGTAGCCGGTGAAGCCAGGTAGATTTCCGCTTTAGGGTTGCCCATCCGCCCCAAGAAATTGCGGTTGGCGGTGGAAACAACAACCTCTCCGTCAGCCGGAACACCGTTGTGGGTCCCCACGCAGGGTCCGCAACCGGGTGCAACCAATATGGCGCCCGCGGCCACCAAACGCGGGATTATACCCTCCGCTATCGCCTCAAGCAAAATTCGCCGACTACCCGGCGCAACAATCAACCGGCAGGCCGGATTAACCTTCCGGTTTCCGATAACCCGGTCGGCTATCCGCAAATCTTCCAGTCGGCCGTTGGTACACGTACCGATAAAAGCCTGGTTAATTTTTATACCCGCCTTCTCCCCAACCGGGCAAACGTTGTCAACTTTATGTGGAACCGCAATTTGGGGAGACAATTTCGAAAGGTCAAGGGAAATCTCAGTAAACTCCGAATCCGAGTCAGAGAAGACCGGCCGACATTCATCTTGGGAAACACCGTGAGCGCCCAACCACTGAAAGGTCTTTTTATCGGCCTCAAAAATACACGCTTTAGCGCCGGCTTCCATCGCCAGGTTGGCAATCGTAAAACGACCGTCTATGGAAAGTTCATCCACAACCGGGCCGGTTGGTTCCAGGCTTTTATAGTTACCACCGCCGGCTGTAAGACTTTTAATTAAAAAAAGCGCCACATCTTTGGCGTAAGTTCCTTCCGGCAGTCTGCCGGAAAGTTTGATGCAAATAGTCTCCGGCACCTTAAACCATAACTTACCGCTGATAATTGTTGCGGCCAAATCAGTGGAACCAACTCCGGTGGCAAATGCGTTAAGGGCGCCGCTGGTCGGCGTATGGCTGTCGGCGCCGACAATCAACCCACCACATTTTACGAAACCTTCCTCCGAAACCAAAATATGGCAAACACCGTTTCCGCCCTCGTAAAACCGGATGCCCTTTTCCGTGGCAAAACGCCGCATCATCTGATGCAGGTTGGAAACACCCAGGTTCGGACTGGGCGCGCTGTGGTCGATAAAAAAAGCGGTCCGGTCCGGACTGGACACCCCTTTACCGGACATCTTTTGAAACGCTTCAATCGCCAGAGGCGCGGTACCATCCTGCGCAAAAGCAAAATCCACTTCCGCCAGGCAGAGTTCGCCGGCAAACACCTTCCGTCCGCTTTTAGCGCTTAATATTTTTTCCGCAATTGTTTGTCCCATGATTTTTTGAATGACGAACCGTTACGGGGACATCGTCATCAGCAAAGTCGCCTCTTCCGGATGAGCGGCAATAAACTTCAGTTCGTCTTCCACCAGAGGTTTCTGTGTGTGGATGTTGGCGTAGCGGACCAGGTCTAAAATACGCCTGGCTTCTTCCTCGTCCTTGAACTCAATCTCCATCTTTCCGTAAACATTGCGAAAGCCTTTAATTCCGCTGTATTCGCCAACGGTAATCATCCGGCCGGTTTCAATTACTTCCGGCTCGCCCCGACCCAGTTCTTCGTAATGGTACAACTCATAGTTACGGTAGTCTTTAAGCGCACCGTCAACGTGAATACCGGATTCATGGGCAAAAGCATTAGCGCCGACTCCCACCTGGTTAATCGGGACGGGAATTCCAAAAGCATACGAAGCGTACTTTGTCAGTTTCCAGGCCATTTTTAAATCAATGGCTTCGTCTAATTGATATTTGTCGGAAAAACCGGAGGCTTTTTTGAGAGCCAGAATTACCGAAACCAAATCGGCGTTCCCGCAGCGTTCCCCCATTCCGTTAATGGTCGTATTGATGTAGGCGTCGACGCCGGCATCGACCGCGGCTTTCGCGCCGGCAATGCTGGCCGCAACCCCCAAGCCTAAATCATTGTGACAATGAAGTTCGATGGGAATTTTCGTCTTTTCGGCAATGTAGGTAATTCGGTCATAAATACTAAAGGGACTGTCGTAACCCATCGTATCGCAGTAACGAAGACGGTTTGCGCCATTTTCTTTAGCCGCGTTGGCAAAATCAACTAGGTAATCAAGGTCCGTTCGGGAAGCATCCTCAGCGTTTACGCCAATCGTTTTTATACCTCCTGATTTGGCGGTTTTCAAAGCCTCCACCATCGACTTGATAATATCCTGACGCGTAACCCTACCCATAAACTTTCCCTGAATCATCTGGTCAGACGTGGAAATGGAAATATTAATGTTTTCAATCGGAACGTTTTTCAGAGCTTCTTCCACGTCCTTTTTAACGGCGCGCATCCAGCCGGAAATAATCATCGGAGACAAAACTCCTTTTTTAACCAAAGAAAGGTTTGCTTTCAGATAATTTATCTCATGTCGGGTAATCGGAAAACCCATTTCACTCTGAAAAATACCCATCTTATTCAGAAAAATGTTGATGAGCGTTTTTTGGAGTTTCGCTAGAGCCAGACGCGACGTCTGAACTCCGTCCCGGTTGGTTACGTCAATGATATAAATTTTAGCCATTGCTATCTTCTTCCCTATGTTAACACCGTTGGATTCTGGGATGCGTAAGGATGGTCGGAACCGGAATAAACTTTTAATTTCTTAAAAAGATTTTCGGCCAGCCGATTTTTGGGCAGCATCCCCTTAACCGCAAATTCGATAACCCTTTCCGGCTTCTTCGCCAATAAATTCTTCAGTTTAATCTCTTTAAGTCCGCCGAGATAACCGGTGTGTTTGCGGTAAAGTTTATCCTCCATCTTATTCCCGGTTACTTTTACCTTTTCCGCGTTAATCACCACTACAAAATCACCGCAATCCATGTTGGGACGATATTCCGGCTTCCCTTTTCCCATCAACAAAGTAGCAATTCTGGTTGCTATCCTTCCCAAAACCTTGCCTTCCGCATCAATCAGATACCAGCATCTTTCCATTTTTAATCTCCGTATTTTAGTGGTTATGTAAATCAAAAATTAATGTAATATAGTTTCTAAATTTTACCCGAAAACCGCTCAACTTGTCAAAAAGCATCGAAAAAAATTATAATTAAAGCGTGCCGACCTTAAAAGCAACAAGCCAAGGTGCCGCCGAAAAACTGGCTCGGGCCTTTCTGTCCGGAAAAGTGGCCATCTTCCCCACCGATACTGTTTACGGTTTGGGATGCATTCTTGACGAAAAAGCAGTCCGGAAAATATTTAAAATCAAAAACCGACGGCCGGACAAGCCCCTGCCTCTTTTAATAGCAGACCTGAATGAAGCCCTGTCTCTGGCTCATTTTTCACCAACCGCCCGGGAAGCGGCAGCCAACTTCTGGCCCGGCGCGACCACTCTGGTCTTAAATGCCAGGAAAAAATTACCGCCCGGGGTCTGCCAAAAAGGCAAGGTTGCCTTACGCATTCCAAACCACCCCTTCTTAAGGGAAGCAATCCGCAGGACCGGGCAGGCTATCGTCGGGACCAGCGCCAATTTCTCCGGAGAAGAACCGGCCGGCCGCATTTCTGGAATATCGAAAAAAATTGTTTCAGAAGTAGACCTGGTTGTCAACGGCGGCAAAATTCCGGGCAAAGCTTCGGTTGTATATGATTTCACCGGCCCGGAACCGACAATCATTAGAACGTAGTTGCCAACCTTGGTTGGCTCTTTGTCTTGGCCTTTCGTAGTGCAAGGCTTTCAGCCACGCTAACAAAATGGGGGAGGTATTATGAAGATTGCAATTGCCAGCGACCACGCCGGATTTAACCTCAAGGTTGAAATTAAGGAAAAATTAATTAAGGAAGGTTATGAAATCTTGGATTTCGGCACCGACTCCGAAAAAAGAGTGGATTATCCGGAATTCGGTCTGGCCGGCGCCAAAGCGGTTATCGCAAAAAAAGCTGATTGCGCCATCCTTTTTTGCGGAACAGGCCTGGGGATGGCTATCATGGCTAATAAGGTAAGAGGAATTCGCGCCGTACCCTGCAACGACCTTTTTTCCGTAAAACTAACCCGCAGCCATAATAATGCTAACGTTCTCTGCCTGGGCGGTCGAATCCTGGGACCGGACCTTGCCTGGGAAATAGTGCTAACTTTTTTGAACACGCCGTTTGCCGGCGGCCGTCACCTGCGCCGGGTCAACGAAATCAAACGCCTGGAAAAAACCTGCTGAATTTCGCCGGTCCGGTCCGCCGGATAGCACCTATTAGTATTTTTAAAAATAAGTGGAGAACCGCAAAAAATAAAGGTAATTTGACGCTTTCGGTGAATTTCGAGTAAGATATTGGCTCGGCCGGAGTGGTGGAATGGCAGACGCGCCGGACTCAAAATCCGGTGAGGGCAACCTCATGAGGGTTCAACTCCCTCCTCCGGCACCATCGTAACTCATTGTCCCGCAATGATTTCCGCGTTTTAAACCAACATGGTTGGATAATCGTTTTTTATTGATGTGTGACATAAGTTTGACGGAAATTAAGCTAAATTTCGAGGTTTATCGGCTAAGCAGTAAATTTTTCCAGAAATGCGAAATCCGTTGATACGCAAAGTGTTGCGGGAAATTATACTAAAAAATATCTCGGGTTAAAATCAAACTCACCGGATTCGCTATCCTGTAAGAATAACCTTCCAGACGCATTCTACCATTCCCTGATTTGCTATGTTTTAGCACGGTGTGACCTTACCCCGTCTTTAGGACCACCTTATTTAGAGTGCAAAGCACTCCCCGCCGGCCAAAATTTCCGCTTTCTGGGCAAATTCCCGGGGTGTTAAATTCCCCAGAGAACTGTGCGGTCTT
>Ga0172380_10002560_pt1 | contig 27445 bp, 23 predicted proteins | sample Leawe162metaG_FD_119747 | JGI IMG/M metagenome (GOLD analysis project Ga0172380, IMG submission 119747) | Leachate microbial communities from a municipal landfill in Southern Ontario, Canada - Leachate well 162 metaG | ecosystem: Engineered > Solid waste > Landfill > Unclassified | place... | reverse complement strand
GCTCAACTCAGCTTTTCACCCTTCGGGTATAAGTTTCGTAGGAGCAGGCAAGCTGCTCAACTCAGCTTTTCACCCTTCGGGTATAAGTTTCGTAGGAGCAGGCAAGCTGCTCAACTCAGCTTTATTAATTTCCATGGCGCGGGACGCATCAGGCTTTCCCGCCAACCTACCCTGTATTGATAAAGGAGAATCATCATGGCGGTAAACATTCTGGCTTTCGGGCCAAATGGCAGCGGCAAGGGCACCCAAGGCGCCATTGTCAAGGACAAGTACAATATCGACCACATTGAATCCGGGGCGATCTTCCGCGAGCACATCAAGGGCGGCACCGAGCTGGGCATGAAGGCTAAAGCCTTCATCGAGCGCGGCGACCTGGTTCCAGACGAGATTACCATCCCCATGGTTCTCGAGACCCTGAAAAAATCCAAGGCCAAGGGGTGGCTGCTGGACGGCTTTCCCCGTTCCCTGGCCCAGGCAGAGGCGCTGGACAAGGCGCTGCAAGAGGCAGACATGCCGCTGAGCTATGTGGTGGAGATCCTGCTCGACCGCCAGATCGCCAAGGACCGGATCATGGGCCGCCGCCTCTGCGCCAACGACAACAACCACCCCAACCACATCGCCTTCGAGGCCATCAAACCGGTGGAAAAAGACGGCAAACTGGTCTGCCGGGTGTGCGGCGGCGATTTGAGTGCCCGGGCCGACGACCAGGACGAGGAGGCGATCAACAAGCGCCACGACATCTACTACGATGACAAGACCGGCACCATGGCCGCGGTCAATTACTTCAAGAAGGGTGGCGGCGCCAAGGTGATCTCCGTGGATGGCTCAACCTCCATTAAAGCGGTAACCGAGTCGATCATGGCCCAGTTGGCCTAGACACCAGACAAGCCCCTTTTGGGCTTTATCTGCAAAAAAGGGTGAGGACGCATGTCTCTCACCCTTTTTTTTACTCTTCATGCCCTTCCTTGCCAAACTCTCCCCACGCCTTGGCATACAGACCATTGAGCCGGTTTTCCATCTCCCGGCGGTATCGCTCGATCTCTCCCCCCCCGAGCTTTTCCGGCACGCTAATGGGTTCGCCATACCAGAGAGCAAGCCGGGCAAAGGGCTTGGGCAGCAGGGTGCGATCCCAGCTGCGAAAGGCCCAGTAACGGTCCGCCGCCACTGCCATGGGCAGGATGGGCGCCCCGCTTTTGCCGGCGAGGAGAATGGCGCCAGCCTGCATCACCCTGGCCGGCCCCTGGGAGCCGTCGGCAACGATGGCCGCGTTATAGCCCTGGTGGAGCAAGGCAAGCAACCCCTTGAGCGCCGACAACCCGCGCCGGTTTCGGGAGCCGCGCACACTGACGACCCCTTGCCGGGCAAGAATCCGGGCGACAAATTCACCATCGTCGCTGGCGCTGACCATGGCACCCCAGCCCCGGTCCCGGCCACGATTCAAGGTGATAACCGGAAAAACACTGTAATGCCAGAATACCGCGACACAAGGCTGAGCCTGCACCTCGCACCGGGCCAGATATTCAGCCCCATGCACCCTGACCCGGCAGGTGGCGAAAAGCAGCCGGCTCAAGCCGGCGTAAAGCCACGGCACCACGGCCAATAAGAGTCTGTAGATCAAACCGTTTTTCACAGCCATGCAAGTTCCATTTCCTTCAATTTCTTGAGCTGGTCGCGCAGGGCGGCCGCATCCTCAAAGGCAAGCTCTTTGGCCGCAGCCAGCATCTCCTTTTCCAGCGCCTTCATCTCCCGGCGCAGTTCCGCCAGGGTTGTGTATTGCGGCCCGGTCTCGCCGGTTGCCACCCCCACGGTAACATAATCCTTTTCATACACCGTATCCATCAGATCCTTGATCCGCGACTGCACGCTCTCCGGGGTAATGGAATGAGCCTCGTTGTAAGCCGCCTGAATGGCCCGCCGCCGCTTGGTTTCTTCAATGGTCTGGCGCATGGAGTCGGTGAGCCGGTCGCCGTAGAGGATCACCATCCCTCTGACATTGCGGGCCGCCCGGCCGCAGGTCTGGATCAGGGAGCGACCGCTGCGGAGAAACCCCTCCTTGTCGGCGTCCAGCACCGCCACCAGGGAAACTTCCGGGATATCCAGCCCCTCGCGGAGCAGGTTGATCCCGACCAGCACCTGAAACTCCCCCCGGCGCAGATCGCGGATAATCTCCATCCGCTCCATGGTCTTGATGTCCGAGTGCAGGTAGCGCACCCGCACCCCCAGCTTGGCGTAATACTCGGTAAGATCCTCGGCCATCCGCTTGGTCAGGGTAGTGATCAGCACCGCTTCCCCGCGCTCCTCCCGCAGCCTGACTTCTTCCAGCAGATCGTCCACCTGATTGGTGGCCGGCCGGACCACAATTTCCGGGTCCAGCAGGCCGGTGGGCCGAATCACCTGCTCAACCACCCGGCCTTCGGCCTTCTCCAGCTCGAAATCGCCGGGGGTCGCGGAAACATAGACTGCCTGGGGGATGCGGGCCGCGAATTCCTCAAACATCAGGGGCCGGTTGTCCAGGGCCGAAGGCAGCCGGAAACCGAACTCGGTCAGAGTTTCCTTGCGGGAGCGATCCCCCCGGTACATGCCCCGAACCTGGGGGATGGTCACATGGGATTCGTCGGCAAAGAGGATGAAATCCGGGGGAAAGTAATCCAGCAGAGTGGGCGGCGGCTCCCCCGGCGCCAGGCCGGTGAAATGGCGGCTGTAATTCTCGATCCCATGGCAGTAGCCCAGCTCCTGCAACATCTCCAGGTCGAACATGGTGCGCTGTTCCAACCGTTGCGCCTCAAGGAGCCGGTTGTGGGCTTGAAAAAATTCGAGCCGCTCCCGCAGCTCCTCCTTGATGGTAGCCACGGCCCGCTGCAGCCGGTCCCTGGAGGTGACGAAATGGCTGCCCGGGAAAACGGTGAGTTCGGGAAACCGCTCCAGCACCTTGCCGCGCAACGGGTCGATGATGCTCACCGCCTCGATGGTGTCGCCGAAAAACTCCACCCGCACGGCGCGGTCCTCCTCATAGGCCGGGAAGATCTCCAGCACATCGCCCCGCACCCGGAAGGTGCCCCGGTGAAAGGAAAGATCGTTGCGCTCGTAGAGCATGTGCACCAGTCGGCGCCGCATCTCCTCCAGGGGATACTCCTCCCCTTCTTTAAGGAAAAGATGCATGCTCTTGTACTCCTCCGGCGAGCCCAGGCCGTAGATACAGGAAACCGAAGCGACGATGATTACGTCCCGCCGGGTCAGCAAGGCGCGGGTGGCGGAGTGGCGCATCTTGTCGATGGCCTCGTTGATGGCCGAGTCCTTTTCGATGTAGGTGTCCGACGAGGGGATGTACGCCTCGGGCTGGTAGTAATCGTAATAGCTGACAAAATATTCCACCGCGTTGTGGGGAAAAAGTTCCTTGAATTCCGAATACAGCTGAGCCGCCAGGGTCTTGTTGGGGGCCATGACCAGGGCCGGGCGGCCTGTTTTGCCGATGACCTGGGCCATGGTGAAGGTCTTACCAGAACCGGTTACCCCGAGGAGAACCTGGTGCGGCAACCCTTCCGCCAGGCCGCGGCATAACAGGTCGATGGCGGCAGGCTGGTCTCCGGCGGGGGTAAAGGTGGTTTCAAGCTGAAAGGACATGGTTCGCATCTCCAGGGTCAGAAATAATGGGCAGGCAATCGGCATCATATTCAAGAAGAGGGGTAAATACAATCCTGACTAATCAGAACCAGGCAATGCCTCTGCAATTCTTGCATTTTCCGACAGAAGAAATATAGGTAGAGTAACAAGCTGATTTTCCAATTCCAGGCCAGAACTTTTATTTGAACAAATAGGCTCCCCTTATTTTCCAGTCTTCTTCTTGTGTTGCATCCATTAGACAAGATATTATGCCCTTAACCGAAAAAATGGAAAATCACCATGCGCCGCAAAGACAAAGAAATTTTACAACCCGATCTTATCAAGCGAATCATCAGAGAGGCCCAGGTGTGCAGACTTGGCCTGTGTAAAGATAATGTTCCCTACATTGTCCCGGTCTCATTTGGCTACGATGGAACCGCACTTTACTTTCACACCGCGGTTGATGGCCGGAAGATCGAATTTTTCACCGCCAACAATCAGGTTTGTTTTGAGATCGAACACGAGGTGGCAGTTATCCCGAACGAGGAACGGGCATGCGGCTGGAGTTTTTCCTATTACAGCATCATCGGCTACGGTGCCGTGGAAGAACTGGTTGAAGATGTTGACAGGGCATGGGGGCTGCAACTGGTTATGGAACACTATTCAGAACGTGGCAACTGGGAATTTCAGGAGCAACACCTACGACATGTCCGGGTCTGGCGCATTCGTATTAAAGAGGTATCGGGAAAACAATCCAAGGACAAAACATCGGCCTCAACGGCAACTTGATTTTCTGGGCTTGTTTATTGACCGCAGAGGCGTACCGCCTCCATGATGAAACACCCGGATCATTTGAGGTGGCGGCATGTCTATTGTAGTCAATCTGAATGTCATGCCGGCAAGGCGTAAGGTAAAATCAAAGGATCTGGGCGAGGCAATCGTGATTACCGAAGCCAATCTGTCGCTGCTGAAAAGCGGGAAGGGGATCTGAATACTTTTTGTACAGGATGATGAGCTTGTTGCGAAAGATTAGACTAATCAGAAAAAACAAAACCGCCCACGAACAGGATTGACAAGCAACCCTCTTCAGACGTATATACTGCTTCTATTCATGGTATAAATTCCAGCACTTTCCCCACAGGCGTATTAAAAAAATGGGCTTATCCCCAAACATCCCGCCTCAGACGAGACAAGACGCCGGGCCGCGGCAACGCTCCTCTTCCCCGTTGTTCTCCAGGCAGGGAAACCTGGCGTTCGCAGAAATCTCCCACGCCTAAGAGAGCCATATGACCAGGGCTAACATCCTCATTGCCATAGCGATTGCGGTTATTTCCAGCTCCATCTGGGCCTTTGTCAACCAGCCGGGGCAGGAACCCCGCTGGCCCAAACGCATCCAGGGTTTTTCCTTTTCGCCGTTCCGCGAGTGGCAGAGCGCCATAGACCACGTCCTGCCCAGCGAGGAAGAGATCGACGCGGATCTGGCCCTGCTGGCCAAGAAAACCCATGCGGTCAGAACTTATACCCTGGAAGGCTCCCTGGCAGAGATACCCCGCCTGGCCCGCAAGCACGGTCTCAACGTGACCCTCGGCGCCTGGCTGACCAGCGATCTGGAAAGAAACGAGGTGGAGATCGAAACCGCCATCCGGGTTGCCCGGGAAAACCGCAAAAATGTGATCCGGATCATCATCGGCAACGAGGCGCTCCTCCGGGGTGATCTGACCCCGGAACAGCTCATTGCCTACCTCGACCGGGTGCAGGAGGCCATTGATGTTCCTGTGAGCGCGGCCGAACCTTGGCATATCTGGATGAAGTATCCGGAGCTAGGAGAGCACGTGGACTACATCGCCACCCACATGCTGCCTTACTGGGAAGGCGTGGAGATGGCCCAGTCCATTGATTACATCGTCAAGCACATGAACATGCTGAGACAAAAATTCCCGGACCAACAGGTGATCATCGGCGAGGTAGGCTGGCCCAGCAACGGCAGAACCCGCCAATTGGCGGTAGCCTCACCGGCCAATGAAGCCATCTTTCTCCGTCGTTTTCTGGCCAAGGCCGAACAGGAAAAATATACCTACTATGTGATGGAGGCCTTTGACCAGCCCTGGAAACAAGGAAGTGAGGGCTCGGTGGGGGCATACTGGGGCGTATACAACGTCGACCGCCAGCCAAAATTCCCCTTCAGCGAACCCATTGTCCGGATTCCGGAATGGCGGATGCTGGCCGGGATCTCGGCGATCATCGCCATCATCACCTTCGCCTTTCTCCTGATCGACAGCAAAACCCTGCGCACCAGAGGTCGCAGCTTTCTTGCCACCATTGCCTTCGCCGCCTCCACCGGGGCAGTGTGGATCGTTTACACCTACACCAGACAATACCTGAACCCGACTACCATCCTCATCGGCTTACTCATGGTTATCGGCATGATCGGGGTGGTGGTGGTTCTCCTGGCCGAGGCCCATGAATGGGCGGAAGCAACCTGGCTGGCCCAGTGGCGCCGCCCCTTTACCCCGCAACACCTGGATGATGACCAGCTGCCCATGGTTTCCGTTCAGGTGCCAGCCTACAACGAGCCGCCCGGGATGCTGATCGAGACCCTCAATGCCTTGGCCAAACTGGATTATCCCCGCTACGAGGTTCTGGTCATCGACAACAACACCAAGGATCCCGCAGTCTGGCAACCGGTTAAGGCCCACTGCCGGAAACTCGGACCCAAGTTTCGTTTCTTTCATGTGGAGCCGCTGGCCGGGTTCAAGGCCGGGGCGCTGAACTTTGCTCTGGAAAAAACCGCGCCGGAGGCCGAGATCATCGCGGTCATCGACAGCGATTACGTGGTAACCCCGGACTGGCTCAAGGACTTGGCTCCCCAGTTTGCCAAGCCCTCCCTGGCCATTGCCCAGGCGCCACAGGATTATCGGGACGACGGAGAAAACCTGTTCAAGGCCATGTGTTACGCGGAATACAAGGGCTTTTTCTATATAGGCATGCTGACCCGTAATGAACGCAACGCCATCATCCAGCACGGCACTATGACCATGGTCCGCAAATCCGTGCTGGCAGAAGTCGGCGGCTGGGCGGAATGGTGCATCACTGAGGATGCCGAACTGGGGTTGAAGATCTTTGACCGCGGCTACGAAGCCACATATATCCCCAAGACCTATGGCCGGGGGTTGATGCCGGACACCTTCATCGATTTCAAAAAACAGCGCTTCCGCTGGGCCTACGGAGCGGTGCAGATTCTGCGTCGGCATGCCGATTCCCTGCTCTTTGGTAAAGATACCGCCCTCACCCGGGGACAACGGTATCATTTTGTCGCCGGATGGATCCCCTGGCTGGCGGACAGCATGAACCTGTTCTTCACTCTGGCCGCCTTGGGCTGGACTACCGGCATGGTCTATTTTCCGCTCAAGGTTGACCCGCCCCTGGTGATCCTGTCAATCATGCCGCTCGCCCTCTTTGTTTTCAAAATTGGCAAAATGATTTATCTCTACCGGACCAGGGTCGGCGCCACAGCCGGGCAGACCCTGGCCTCGGCGCTGGCGGGCCTTTCCTTGTCCCACACCATTTCCAAAGCGATTCTTCTTGGCTTTGTCACCAAGGACAAACCTTTTTTCCGAACCCCGAAGAGAACCAGGAGTCATGCCTTGCTGCAGGCCTTGCAATCAGCCAGGGAAGAAGGCCTGATCATGATCGCCCTCTGGCTCGCCGCCATCTGCGTCGTGGTGGCGCAAGGGTCTGAGACTGCGGACCTGATGGTATGGATCATGGTCCTGCTTGTCCAGTCGATCCCCTATCTGGCGACGGTGATCATGGCCATGGTAAGCGGCTTCTCAAAGACCGAGGAAAAGATCATCAGCAGTATCACCGCGCCCCTTCCTGCGGTGCCTGAACCGGATAACAACGTGTGAGGCAAGGCGGGATCTGATTCTGACCATGGCTAATCGCAAAAAAAGCACAGCCTGTTCCGGCGCCGCAAAAAATCAGGGATGGCAGGCTGGGGCGCCAAGCCTGTTTCGCCAAGCCTGGCGCTGGCTCTTCCACGCTTGCCTGTTTCTGGTCGCAGGCAGCATGGCCATCACCATTGTCTTCCGCTGGGTGCCGGTGCCATGCAGTTCCATGATGATCCAGAAGAGGATTGCCTCTTTTTGGCAGGAGGACAATGATTTTCGCTTCCGTCACCGCTGGGTCGGCCTGAAAAAAATCTCCCCTTACGCACCGTTGGCGGTGATCGCCTCCGAAGATCAAAAATTTCCCGATCACCTGGGCTTTGATTTTGAGGCAATCGAAAAGGCCTGGGAGCACAACCAGCGTAAAAAAAAGGTACACGGGGCCAGCACCATCTCCCAGCAGCTTGCCAAAAACCTCTTTCTCTGGCCGCAAAGGAGCTTTGTTCGCAAAGGGCTGGAGGTTTATTTTACCCTGCTGCTGGAGGGGCTCTGGCCCAAACACCGTATCTTGGAAGTCTACCTAAATGTGGCGGAATTCGGCCCCGGCATCTTCGGAGTCGAGGCCGCCAGCCAGGCCTACTTCCGCAAACCGGCCGCCCGGCTGACCAGCGGCGAGGCCGCCCTGCTGGCGGCCACCCTGCCCAGCCCCCTGCGCTTCAACCCCGCCAAGCCCTCCGCCTACCTCCGCCAGCGAGCCGCCCAGATCCAGCGACAGATGCGTCAGCTCGGCGGCCCGGCCATGCTCAGGCCGCTCTGAACTAAACCCTGACCAGCCCCGAGAAACAATGCTGAAGGCCACAACATGGTCGCCGTCAACCGACAGGGTTAAGCGGAAGGGCATCTCGCCCCGGGTTCGCCAAGGCTCACCTCTACCATCTTGCCGGTAAAGGGACAGCGAAAGGCAAGGTGATAGGCGACAAGCTCCATGCCGGTAAGATTCTTGTTTCCGACCCCGTACCTCGGATCGCCGAGCACGGGATGGCCGAGCATGGCGAAATGGCGGCGGATCTGATGCAGACGCCCGGTTTTGAGGATAACTTCGACCACCGAGGTATCCGTAGCAGGGTCATAACCGGTGAGGGTATAGCGGGTGGAGGCGGGCTTGCCGTCCAGAGGCAGCTCGATCTCCCCTTGTTCCGGGCTGGGACGGCCAAGTACGGTTACCCGGTACTGTTTGCCAATGGCATTTTCCTGCAACAATTGGGAGAGTCTGGCTGCCGCCGCCTTGGTGTGGGCCATGATCATCAGACCGGCCGCCTCCCGGTCGAGCCGATGTACGGGCAGAACAGGCCGCTTCAGCCGGAAATGGACCTCGACCTGACGGACCAGCGAACAGTGGTCGCCGTAATCGGTTCCCTGGGCCAGCAGACCGGCGGGCTTCAGCCAGATGCTGTAATGGCGGGCATCGTGCAGACATTGAGCCGCAGGCGGTTTTACTGCGAGAAGCCGCGGGGCGTAAAACAGCTCCAGAACATCGCCTGGCCCCGGCTGCGCGGTTGCCTTCCGCAGCCGTTTCCGCCCGCCCCTTTTGCCCGTCAGCCAGACCGCCCCCTTGCACATGGCGTCTTTCACCCGACTCTTGGCGAGCCCGGCCCGGGCAGCGATCAGGTCGCAGGCCGTGCCTGCATCCTCGGAGCCAATGGTAAACCGCAAGGTAAAAGTATCCTGAAGATCAGCAGCCGCCAATACGTTATCGGAAATGCTCATAGCCTTGATAGCTGATCTCCCGGCTCTGTCCCGCCTCTGCAAGAAAAACACCCCCCCCTTCGACAATCCGCCCCACCGGATAAAGTTCGCGGCCGAGTTCTTTGCGGACCAGGGCGCCCAACCCCGCCACCTGCTCCTCGCCTGCGGTGAACAGCAACTGGTAATCTTCCCCCCCGGCCAGCGCCCAGTCAAGGGGCGATTGCCCGCAGGTTTCCGCCGCCCGGCGCAGCAAAGGGGAGAGAGGGATCTTTTCCGCCGCCACCACCGCCCCGACCCCGCTCTCCGCACAGATATGAGCGAGATCGGTGGCCAGGCCGTCGGAGAGATCCTGCATGGCATGAACCAGCCCGCTTGCGGCCAACACCCTGCCCAAAGCCACCTGGGGAACCGGGTCCAGGTGCGCAAAGACCAAGGGGTGCCAAGCAGCCTCCTGAGCCAGCCCCATCCGGCACAGGGCCAGACCAGCCGCGGCCTCGCCCAGAAAACCGCTGACCAGAACCACATCGCCCGGTCGCGCAGTCTTTCTGGTAAGCAGTTCCGACTCGGCCATCTCCCCCAACACCGTGACGGAGAGCACGATCTCCTGCCCGCTCTGCACCGTATCGCCGCCGATCAGGACGACACCATGCTCGGAAAGCACGGCCAGAAAACCGGCCAGGAACGGTTCCAGCCACCGGCTCTCGCAGGCCGGGGTCAGGGCCAGGGAAAGCAGGGCAAAACGGGGCAACCCGCCCATGGCCGCGATATCGCTGATATTTACCGAGGCCGCCTTCCGGCCAAGCGCAAAGGGAGGATGCCAGGCCGGAGCAAAATGAACCCCTTCCACCATGGTGTCGGTGGTGACCAGACTTATCCGGTCCGGGGCCGTTTTGTATACCGCGCAGTCATCGCCGATCCCGACCACCAGATCACGGCAATTCCCCGCCGCCCGGCGAATGCGGGCGATAATCTCTCTTTCCCCTTCCGGCCTTGTCATGCCTGTCCTTTAAAGCTGAGTTGAGCAGCTTGTCTGCTCAAACGAAACTTATACCCGGAGGGTGATTTCGTGGATATTTGCTCTTTGGGGGTTGCCCCGTGATCGGTTACGTCCTTTAAGGATCTAAAATCCGTAACCTGTCGAAGTTGCGTTTTCAGTCAAGTTTCCCAAAAATTATCCCGATATGTAAAGCAAAGAGCAAGGAGGAACCGATCATGCAAATAATCTGCTGCGCCTGTCAAAAAACAAAAAGCCCAAGCGGTTGGACAAAACTGACGACCAGAGCCGGAAGTCAGATTTCACATGGTTATTGCCCTCAGTGCTACAAGCAGATGCTGAAGAGAATTGACAACTTCTCTATCCTGAACGGCTACAGCAAAAGCGCCTGAACCACCCAGCCTATTTGATTACCTTGAGAAAAGACTTCTTCTTTTTCTCAGGAGTGATCCGGCCAGCCTCATTCTTCGGCCCCACCGCCCCGCCCCCGCCAAAATCAATGGCCTTGACAAACCGCGACTCGCCGCCCATGGTGAATATCTCCTGGCCGGTGAACTGCGGCGTCCGCAGAGTCCAGACGATCTGTTGCGGGGGGATGGTCAACAACTGCATGCTCACCTGCCACCACTCCTCTTTTCTGGTAAAATCCTTCTCGATCCCGGTAACCTGCGCATAGACGATCTGTCCGGCCACGATCAGAACAATATCCCCGATCTGGGTGGTCTCCTTGAAGTGAAACATCGTTTTCAAGTCGGTTATAATTTTTTCTATCATGGGAATAGTCTCAGCAAAAGGAAACAGCGGCACGGATCGATCCCAGGGACGCAGGATACTCAATCGCGGAGATTCTTTCAACTATGCGGGCTAAGCCGCCTTCCACGGAGCACCACGCTTTCCTGTGGTTCTTTCGACATTTTTTTAACCAGCAGCCGCCACAACACAACTTGCACCCTTCGGGTATAAGTTTCGCTAGAGCAGGCAAGCTGCTCAACTCAGCTTTTCACCCTTCGGGTATAAGTTTCGTTAGAGCAGGCAAGCTGCTCAACTCAGCTTTATCCAATTCCAGCCGTCCCGTTATAGCTCCTTATGCCGTTCTTGCCATTTAAATGGTATAATTATTTTGTTATAATGTTTTAATCGAGCAAGATGCTTTCTACCGAAAAAGCATTGAAACCCATTACCACTTTGCCCGGAACTTTTTATCCGGGGACTTGTCTCTATCACATACAGGAAAAATTGGCCCTGGCCTTTGGGGCAAGCGGATCACGATGCCATACCAAGAAGCACCCGAACTTGTCCGCGCCTTCCGCCAGGGAAGCCAGCAGGCCTTTAACCGGTTGGTGATGCTCTACCAGAGAAAGATATACAATCTGGCTCTCGGCTATGTAAAACAGGAAGATGAAGCCAAGGATCTCACCCAGGACATCTTCGTTACGGTGTTCCAGCAGATAGACAAACTGAAAGAAGAAAACAAATTCGGGGCCTGGCTCTATCAGCTTGCCTTGAACCACTGCCGCAACCGTTATCAGAAACTGCGCCGGAGGGGGTTTTTCAGCAACCAGCCCCTTGATGACCCGGAAACCGGCCTGCAATTAAGCTCCGGCGCCACCCCGGAAAAGGATTATGAGCGGCAAAACACCTCGCAGTTGGTCCGGGAGGCTATTGCCTCTTTGGCGCCAGCGGAAAAAGAGGTCATTCTTCTCCGCGACCTGCAGGAACTGTCCTACGAAGAAATCAGTGAAATCCTTGCCCTGCCCATGGGCACGGTCAAATCCAAGTTAAACCGGGCTCGCCTGGCCTTGAAAAATCGCCTTAAACATGCTGGCCTCTCCAGAGCATAAAAAAATCACAGGTCGTAAGTAATGCAGGGAAACGAGACAAGGCCGAGACTGGGAAAGCAAAGAGTTCCCGCCGCGAAGCAGCTAAGCAATAACCTTGTAATCGCGGCTTTTCAAAATCTGCGCTTATCTGCGATGCCAACAAATATTTTATGTAAACGGTCCCCCCATGCAATGCACTGAAGTCCTGCCGCTGTTCACCGAGTTGACCGATAACACCCTGAGCCGCGAAGAGCTGCACGCCCTGAACGACCATCTTCAAGGCTGCCCGGCTTGCGCCCTGGAATGGCGGGAATTCCAGCAGACCCTCAGCCTGGTTTCCAGCCTCGAGACCCAAGCTCCCCCAGCCGATCTGCTGCCGGGCATCCAGGCCAAACTGGCCAAACAGGGGATTTTCGCCCGGGCTTGGAGACTTGTCGAGGCCCTGAACTTTTCCCTGTCGATCCCCGCCGCCGCAGCCATCTTCTCCGTCGCCATGCTGGGCGGCTTTCTGCTGAAAACCTCTCCCCTGGAGCAGCCCGCCATCTTCCAGGCGCTCTCCTCCCGGAACGGCGCCGCCTTGCCGCAAAGGGAGATCTCGCCCGGAAGGCCAGTTATTGCCAACCCCGCAATGTTTGCCGTGTCCCATAATGATGAACGCCAGAGCTGGATTCAGGGGTCGCTTGCCCGGACAGCCCTGGCGACCAATTCAGCCCCGGATAATAATCCCCGCCGCCTGTTATCCCCTGATATCCATGTACTCATCGAGGATATCGACCATGACAGCCTGGTCACGCTCTGCCGGGAAATGTCGCGGCGGAACTGGCAGCTTCACCGGATAACCTCCAGCCTGTTTCTTCTCCATCTTCCCCAGGCTGACCTGGAGGCATTCCATGCACTTCTTGCCCATCATCGTTTCTCCTTTAAACCCGCCTCGGCCGCCGAGGCCAGATTCGGCAGCGGCAAGAAAGTGCTGACCGCGGCCATCCGCTTTCAATAAAAAATGGTGCCAATTTTTTAAGGAACTTTTGCCAGCCAGAACATGTCATAATATTCATGATGCGCATCCTACAATCCTCTCTTCTTCCTCGCCTTTCTCCCCCAGAAGGGCCCCTACCGGGACCGCAGGGCTGCTCCGGCCCTGCGGTCCCACTCTTTCTTGAACAAAAATCCCCCGCATACCGGGCTTGACATCCTGGAAAAGAGTTACAACAATAAGGTAAATGCGCACCAGCAACTCATTGCCCCAAGGCTTTGCAACATTATCGAATCCATACGAACCAAACAGTTTCTGTCTGGGTTTCCCCCACCAAGGAGTACACTATGACATACCCCTTACCAGCCTTTCCTCACCGCCACTCCTTTTCTTTTTTTCTGGCCGTGCTGCTCATCGGCTTTTTTCTCGCGACCATGCCAGGTATAAGCCGAGCAGCGAGCAGCCCTCCGGAGACCTTTGCCGATCTGGCGGAAAAACTCAGCCCCACCGTGGTAAATATCTATACCACCCAGAAGGTCAAGGTCTCCCGTTCACCACACGACCTGTTCAACGACCAGGATCTTCCCGAGCCCTTTCGCCGCTTCTTCGGCCTGCCCGCCCCAAATGGCCAGGGACATCCCCAACAGGAGCAAAAAAGAACCAGCCTCGGCTCCGGGGTGATCATCTCCAAGGATGGCTATATCGTCACCAACAATCATGTCGTGGAAAATGCGGACACCATCAACGTGCGGCTGACCAACTTTGAGGAATACGATGCTAAGATCATCGGCCGCGACCCGAAAACCGATCTGGCCCTGCTCAAGATTGCGCCAAAGAATGGCCTGCCGGTAACAGCCTTCGGGGATTCTGACAAATTACGGGTTGGCGACTGGGTCATGGCCATCGGCAACCCTTTTGGCTTTGAACAGACCGTTACCGCCGGAATTGTCAGCGGCAAGGGAAGATCCCTGGGCAGTGGGCCATATGACAGCTTCATCCAGACAGACGCCTCCATCAATCCCGGCAATTCCGGCGGGCCTCTGTTCAATCTCAAGGGGGAAATGGTCGGGATCAATTCCGCCATCTACAGCCGCAGCGGCGGCAACATCGGCATCGGCTTCGCCATTCCCGCCAAGCTTGCCAAGAATGTTATCGGCCAACTCAAGGAACATGGCTCGGTGGTTCGCGGCTGGCTTGGGGTGATGATCCAGCCCGTCACTCCGGAGCTTGCCGCTCAGTTCAAAATGGAGCGACCCATCGGCGCCCTGGTTGGTGAAGTAACCCCTGCCAGCCCGGCGGAGAAGGCCGGCGTTAAACCAGGCGATGTCATTGTAGAATTCAATGGCGAGGAAATCTCCCATATGAGCATGCTGCCCAATCTGGTGGCGGGAACTCCAGTGGGAAGCAGGGCGGAAATCACCCTGTTTCGGAAAGGGGCTCTGAAAAAACTGCCCGTCGTCATTGCCAAGCTCGATGAAGAACAGCTTGCCGCAAACGAACCGGCGGAGGCTATCAACAAACGGTTGGGTCTGGGGGTGCAGGATCTCACCCCGGAGATTGCCGCCGCTTTGGGAATTACCGATAAGCAGGGCGTGCTGATTACCGGAGTTGAGCCGAACTCCCCGGCGGCGGAAGCCGGCTTACGAAAGGGAGATCTGATCCTTGAATTCAACCAGAGAGCTGTCCGGGATACAAAGACTTTTCTCAACGAAGTCAAAAAATTAAAGGCAAAATCAACGGTATCATTTTTTATCAAGCGAGATGGACGCACCCGGTTTTTCGGCCTGAGACTAAACTAAAAAGGAATGGACATGAAAAATCTGTGTAGCTCAGGAAAACGACTGGTCTGTCTGGCCGCCCTGCTGAGCATGCTGGTCAGCGGCTGCACTTACCGGGACCGGGTCGCCCCGCTCAACCTGCCGGATGCCAGGAATGGCGGCATCGTGGTGGGTGATGGGCTCAAGATTTCCGCCCTGGCTTTCCGCAGTGACGAGGCGACCAAGCAGGCCTTCGGCTTCGGGGCGCGCAAGGCCGGCCTGCTGCCCGTGCAACTCACCCTGCAAAACGACAGTCCGGACAAGGTGCGGATCAACCCGGAGCAGACTTTTCTCATCGACAACAATAATAATGCCTGGCCGATTCTCTCCCTGGAGAAAACCTATCAGCGGACTGCCGGGCATGTCGATCTTGGGGAAACCGTCAAAGGCGCCGGCAAACCGGCCCTGCTGATGGGCGCGGCCGGTGCGCTGGCCGGACTGGCCGTGGGGGTGGTCACCGGCCAGAACGTGGGTGAGGCAATGGGAACCGGCGCTGTGCTTGGCGCGGCGGGAGGAGCTATTGTCGGAGGGGCCAAGAGCTACAGCGACAGTGGGGAAAAAATCAGGGCCGATCTTGCCGCCAAAAGCCTGCGCAACACCGCGATCCTGCCGCACCAGATCGCCTACGGCGTCCTGTTTTTTCCGGGAATGGAGGGAGAGGAAGCGGATGGGGTAAAAGAGGTGCGGCTCTCCCTGACCATCGGCAACACGCCGCAGGTAGTCATCCTCTTCCCCACGGTCAGGTAAGGCTCAGCTCTCTGCTTATAAGCTGTCAGGCTGTCAACGACACCCGCAAGGCGGCATCCGCCGCCGCCACCTGGGCAATGGCCGCCCGCACCCTGGCAAGATCCTTGCGGCCCGGGGCAGACTCCACGCCTGAGTTTAAGTCCACGGCAAAGGGACGCGCCTGGCGGATGGCCTCGCCCACGTTCTCGGGGGTAAGGCCGCCAGCCAGGACAACCGGCCGCGGAGACGCTAATTTTTCCAGCAGATGCCAGGCAAAGGTCTGCCCGGTGCCGCCGGCAATCTTTTCGTGAAAGGTGTCGAACAAAAAAGCGGCAACCCCCCCCGCATAGGGGGCCAGCTCTTCCGTAGTCAGCGATTCCCTTACTCGAAAAGCCTTCATCACCCGGCAGGAGATCTCCGCGCAGCAGGCCGGCGACTCCGCCCCGTGCAGCTGAACCATGGTCAAGCCGCAGTACCGGACGATCTCGTTCACCTTTGCCGCTTCCTGGTCGACAAAAACCCCCACCGCCTCGACAAAGGGCGGCAAGCCGGCAACAATCTCCCGAGCCCGTTCCGGGTCGATGTACCGGGGGCTTTGGGGGGCGAAAATCAGGCCGATCGCATCCACCCCCGCAGCCACCACCCCGGCAACCTCCGTCATCTCCCGCATCCCGCAGATCTTGATCCGCGTTCTCGCGTTCATGCTCCTCATCCTTGCCACCCGTTAACCAGCGCCCGCAGGGCCTCGGCCGGATCTGTGGCCCGCATCAGGGTCTCTCCGACCAGCGCCGCCCTGACCCCATGTTCGGCAAGCCGCAACATGTCTTGATGGTCACGGATTCCTGATTCGCTCACCAGGGGAATCTCCGCCGGAATCATCTTCTGCAAACGGAAGGTGGTATTCAGGTCCATGGAAAAATCGCGAAGATCGCGGTTGTTGACCCCGATCAGCCGGCTGCCCGCGGCCACGGCCTTTTCAACCTCCGCCTCGTCATGCACCTCCACCAAAGCATCCATCCCCAACTCCAAAGCCAGGGCCTGATAATCCTGGATTTGGGCGGTCGAAAGGATAGCGGCGATCAGGAGAATGGCATCAGCACCGTACGCCCGCGCCTCGCGGATCTGCAGCGGATCGATGATAAAATCCTTGCGCAGCACCGGTAGAGCGACCGCACTCCGCACCGCGGGGAGATAGGCGAGCGAGCCCTGGAAAAAAACCACGTCGGTCAACACTGACAAGGCCTGGGCCCCGCCGGCCTGATAGCTGCGGGCGATGGCCACCGGATCGAAATCGGCCCGGATCACCCCCTTGGAGGGCGAGGCCTTCTTGGCCTCGGCGATGACGGCCACGCCGGCACAGTCAATGAGCGCCCGGATAAAGCCGCGCGGCGGCGAAATCTCCAGCTCGGGTACTACCAGGCCTCGGGCCTTGAGGGCTGCGACCTCTTCTTTTTTCCTAGCGACGATGGTATCGAGGATCATTTCTGCACCGAGCGGCAAAAAGCAACCAGCGCCTCCACCTTGTTGAGGGCGGCGCCGCTGGCCACCACCTCCCGGGCCAGAGCCACGCCGGAGGCAAGATCACCGCTCCGGCCTGCAGCCATCAGAGCGGCGCCGGCATTGAGCAGGACCATGTCAAGACAGGGCCCGGCCTCGCCGCTAAGCACCAGGCGCAACTGTGCCGCCGCCTCGCCTGCGGTTATCCCGCCTTTGATCTCGGCCAGGGTGGCCGTGGCCATGCCCAACTCCGAGGGATGAATGCTGTAGGTTGTCAGTTCGCCGTTGGCCCAGTCGGCCACTTTAGTCGCCCCGGTAATGGTGATTTCGTCAAGATTGCCCTCGCCGCACACCACCAGGGCGCGCCGGGTGCCAAGCCGGCCCAGGACCCGGGCCAGGGTTTCGGTAAGAGCGGGATCATATACCCCCATGATCTGGACATTGGCCCCGGCCGGGTTGGTAAGGGGGCCGAGGATATTGAAAATCGTCCGGATGCCGATCTCGCGGCGCGGGCCGATGGCGTGCTTCATCGCCCCATGCAGGGCAGGGGCAAACATGAAGCCGATGCCGATCTCCCGGATGCATTGGCCAATCTGCTCCGGGCTTAAACTAAGGTCCACGCCCAGGGCCTCAAGCACATCGGCGCTGCCGCAGTGGCTGGAAACGGACCGGTTGCCGTGCTTGGCCACGGCAATCCCGGCGGCGGCCACGACAAAGGCGGTGGTGGTGGAAACATTGAAGGTGCCGGAGGCGTCGCCCCCGGTGCCGCAGGTATCGACGAGAATCCCCCCCTCCGCGCCCGCAATCACCTTGGTGGCCTTGGCCCGCATCACCCTGGCCGCGCCGGTGATCTCGTCCACGGTTTCCCCCTTGATTCGCAGGGCTGTAATAAAGGCGCCGATCTGGGCCTGGGTAGCTTCGCCGCCCATGATGGTCTCCATCACCCCGACCATCTCCGCTTCGCTCAGGTCGGTGCCCGCCACCACTTTGGCAATGGCCGCTTTCATCATGGCAACATCTCCTTACGCTGTTTGGCGAGGATTTCCGGGTAGGCCGGATCGAGGAAATTCTTCAGCAACTGCACCCCGGCCGGGGTCATGATGGATTCGGGATGAAATTGCACCCCTTCCACCGGCAGGCTCCGGTGCCTGAGCCCCATGAGTTCGCCCTGATCGGAACGCGCCGAAACCAGCAGACAATCGGGCAGATCCGATTCCCGCACCACCAGGGAATGGTAGCGCATGGCCTCAAAGGGGTTGGGCAGGCCGGTGAACACCCCCAGACCGTCGTGGCTGATGGGGCTGGTCTTGCCGTGCATCAGCCGCCCGGCCCGCACGGTTTGTCCGCCAAAGGCCTCGCCCAGGGACTGATGCCCCAGACAGACGCCCAGCACCGGAATTCTGGTGCTGAAAAAACGGATCGCCTCAATGGAGATCCCCGCCTGGGCCGGCGAACAGGGGCCGGGGGAGATCAGCAGCCGGTCAGGGGCCAGCGCGGCGAGAAAGGCAAGATCCACCTCGTCATTGCGGAAGATCTTCATCTCGGCGCCCATCCCCCCGAGGGTCTGGACGATGTTGTAGGTAAAGGAGTCGTAGTTGTCGATAATAACGATCATATTCTTTCTCTCGCTCCGCCGGGCTAAGCCGTTGTTCAGAAAAACTATACCATTGAAATGCAGTGATCGGCATAAGGAGCCGTAACGAAACGAACAAGAAAGCTCCTGTTTCCTTCCAAGTATCTTCACCGCAGGGAGTTCCCTGTCGGAGAATGTTTTCGCGGTTTCGGCTGCGCTGTCCCGCCCAAGGACGGGCGGGACAGCAGACGCCTTGGAGGCGGACAGGATGTCCGCCGAGTGTCAATTGTCGGCAGCAGTGCCGACCATGAGCGAAAACATTCTTCGACAGGGGAACGGTTACTTGCCGATTAATCCCCGCTGCGGCCGGGGTAAAGCGTTAACGGCTCCTAAAATTCTTTTTCCGCCAACTCCACTGCTCGCCGCAGCCCCATGGATTTGTTGATGGTTTCCTGATACTCCAGGGCAGGCACCGAATCGGCGACAATTCCCGCCCCGGCCTGCACCCAGAGATCGTCGCCCTGCATGACAAAAGTCCGGATGGTGATGCAAAAATCCATATTCCCGGAAAACCCGAAATAACCGACCGAGCCGGCATAGGGGCCGCGCCGCTCCGGTTCAAGCTCTTCGATGATCTCCATGGCGCGGATCTTGGGGGCGCCGCTCACCGTGCCCGCGGGAAAGCAGGCGCGCAGGACATCGAACTGATCCTTGCCGGGGGCCAGGGTGCCATGCACTCCGGAAACCAGATGCATGACATGGCTGTATCGCTCGACTACCAGCAGATCCCGGACCTCCACCGATCCATAGCTGGCAACCCGCCCCACATCGTTGCGGCCCAGATCGACGAGCATCAGATGTTCGGCCCGCTCCTTGGGATCGGCCAGCAGTTCCTGCTCAAGAGCTGCGTCCTCTTCCTGGTTTCTGCCGCGTTTCCTCGTCCCGGCAATGGGACGCAGCTCGATATCCTCCTGTTCCAGGCGGACCAGGATCTCCGGGGAAGAGCCGATCTGGACCAAATCCCCGAGCTTGAGATAGAAAAGATAGGGGCTGGGATTGATATGGCGCAAGGCGCGGTAGAGCTTGAACGGCTCCAACGCTGTTTTGGTGTGAAACCGTTGCGACAGCACAACCTGGATGATATCGCCGGCCTGGATATACTCCTTGGCCGCCTCAACCATCTTCTCAAAAGCCGCCTCGGTCATGTTGGCGGTGAAGGAGTGTGGCGCGACTGACTGCCTGGCGGAACCGCCGAGATACTCCGTGGGCATGGGCGCCTGCAGACGGGCGATGACCTTCTCGATCTCAGCCTGCGCTTTCGCATACAAGGCCGGGATATCCCGCGTTTGCGTACCTGCCCCGGAGGTCTGCACCAGATTGACCACGGTGAGCAACTGCCTGAGGTTGTCGTAAATCAGGACAGTGCGCGGCACCATGAAGGCGCTCTCTGGAAACTCGTCCAGGGGCGAATTACTCTCGGGCAGCCGCTCCATGAAGCGAACCATGTCGTAACCCAAGAACCCCACGGCGCCGCCGAAAAAACGCGGCAACAGCTCCGGGTCGCAGGCCATCTCCGCATTGCAGGCATTGAAGGACTTCAGCAGATTCTGCAGGGCCGCAAGCGGGTCGCCGTCCTGCGCCTCCTCCTTTCCCTCCCTGGTAATGGTAATCCGGGTACCGCGACTGGCAAAGGATACGATGGGGTCAAAGCCGATAAATGAATAACGCCCCCATTTCTCTCCGCCCTCAAGGCTTTCAAAAAGAAAGGCGTGCGACTCCCCTCCCGCCACCTTGGCAAAAATGGTCAGCGGCGTATCGAGATCGGCGATGATTTCCCGATAGATCGGCACCAGACCGGCATCGACCGCCAGGCGCTCAAACTCCTGCAAAGAAGGTCGGAACATGATGGCTCCTCAACTCATACACCCTTCGGGTATAAGTTTCGTTTGCACCCCTCAAAAGGGCATAAAATCCGGCGAGCTGCTCAACTCAGCTATAAAAAAAAGCCATGGAACACTGGCGTCCCATGGCTTATTATTTTTTTAATTCACAACAAAACACTCTTCATCATAACAGGTCTGATCCCTGCGCATGGCGGAAGAGGCACAACCAGGCCAATCGTCAGGATCCCAGGAAAACCTTCTCCCCCGTGGAGAGAAGAACCACGGCAGGTCCCCAGACGCTATCGGCTATCTCCTGATTACACCGCGGCCAACAAGGCATTTACCCGCTTGGTCAAACGGGAAACCTTGCGGGAGGCATTCTTTTTGTGGATGGAACCTTTCACCGCTGTTTTTTCAATAACAGGGATCGCCAACTTAAGTGCTTCCTGGGCTTGGTCCCCGGCTTTCAGCTCAACGGCCTCAAGAACTTTCTTTACAACGCCCTTCATCTTGCTCTTGTTGGAGCGATTGCGAAGCCGTTGCAACTGATTCTGACGATTCCTTTTCTCGGCGGATTTATGATTAGCCAATTCTCAACTCCTGTTTGCTGTATTGTTGATTGATTCAAAACACTCTGCCCGCGCCGTTTCCCGGCTGACAGGTTTTCTGCACGGCTACCGTTTCCCAAAAACCCAGACGCAATATGCTGGAAAATTTTGTGAAGATAAATCAATTCCCAAACCTTGTCAAGCAACAACTGGGCCGCCTGTGTAACTATCCAGCTCAATGCCGGAAATGACTCGAACCACAAAACCGAATCAAGGATTTCCTCTGGCGCGGTTGCTTAATTTCGTTATAGCCGCAATGTTCCCATTCCGCCGGAGGCGACACAACCCCGGCCCGGACCATACTGAGATCCAGATACACGAGGCAGCGGAAAAGATGCGATCCCTTATCCTCTGCCGTCGCGTGGTATCTGTCTTCCCAAAAGGCTCCTTGCGGCTCTTGCGCCGGTTATGTTCCTGGCCGACACGTCCGGCAAGCAGTTGCATCGATTGGGGGATGACGTGACGGTCTCCGGCATCGAGCACAAGAAGATGAATATGATTGGAGGTTACTGTTGTAATTGAAGATCACCAGCCCATAGCGCTTTTTGGCCTCATATAGCCACTGGACCCAGCTTTGACGATCCTTACGGAACTTGAGCAAAAACTCCCGTTTGTGACACCTGTGCGTCAGATGCCACACTTGGCCTGGTATGTGATGCCGCTTCGCTCGCGCCATATGACAAATCACCTTTTATGGCCATAAAAAGGCAAATTAAGGCCTGATATGACCCATATTTTCAGCCTACCTCACCATTTTTAACCTGGCGGGCAAGCAAGAAACTTGAGTTGCTAACATTAAGTTTGCATTTGATCATAATAATATCTGATAATCAGTAACACGGAGTGAGATGTATCAGTTATTTAAAGCCGAAATGGTCAAGGCTCAATTAGGCATCATGTTGTGTTTATTGAGCTGTTAATAAGATCCTGTAGAGATATGCTTTGCCCTGCATGAAAATACATCACCTTCATGTGGTGCCTAAAGGGGATAGAGTTTTGGGTGACAAAGAAATCACGAAGCAGGATCTGCTTGAGGAGCTTGTGAGGTTGCGGAGAGAGATCGAGGTGCTCCAGCATACCAAGTCACTCAATCTTGATGCCGCACTCTTCCCAGAGGAGAACCCCTCCCCTGTCCTGCGTGTGGGTTGTGATTATATCCTTTTGTACGCCAACCGCCCTGCCGTGCGACTCCTTGAACAGTGGCAGTGCGAGGTAGGCTCCCAGGTTCCGGTTTTTTTGCAGCAGGCGATACAGACGGTTGTGGAGAGCGGCTCGAAGCAAGAGTTGGAGATTCGCTCCGGCAACAGGGAGCTCTCATTTGACCTTATCCCTGTCGCAGGCCGCAACTACGTCAACCTCTACGGCCGGGATGTAACGGATCATAAACAAAGGCAAGAGTCTCTCCGTGCCAGCGAAGAGAAGTACCGGCTTTTGTTTGAGACCTCCCGCGACGCAATTATGACTCTGGCCCCTCCTTCGTGGAAGTTCACCACCGGCAATCCGGCCGCCATCAGGATGTTTCGCGCCCGCGACGAGGCTGATTTCATCTCCCGGCTGCCCTGGGAATATGCGCCCGAGCGCCAGTCCGACAACACTCTTTCCGCTGACAAAGCAAGAGAGCTGATAGAGACCGCGATGCGAGAAGGATCGCTTCGCTTCGAGTGGAGCCATCAAAGACTCGACGGGGAGACATTTCCTGCAACTGTTCTGCTGACGCGATTCGAACTTGGAGGCCAGACCCTGCTCCAGGCCTCCGTGCGAGACATCACTGAACGCAAACGAGCGGAGGCGGCGATATGCGAGAACGAGGATCGCCTGCGTTTTGCCCTCGAAACCAGCCATACCGGGGCGTGGGACCTCGATCTGGTGGACCATACGGCCTTTCGTTCACTAGAACACGACCGCATCTTCGGTTACACGGAACTGCTCCCGGAGTGGACCTACGAGATTTTCCTTGAGCATGTGCTTCCTGAAGACCGCTCGGCGGTGGACACCAAGTTCCGGCACGCCATTGAGAGGCAACGCAACTGGAATTTCGAGTGCCGCATCCGACGTGCCGACAACGAGATTCGCTGGATTTGGGCGGCCGGCCAGCTTCGCCCCAACGCGACAGGCGTTCCCCGCAAGATGGCGGGCATTGTTCAGGACATTACCGAGCGGAAGAGACTGGAGAAGAAGATTCTCAAGGACAACATAGAGCTTGAAGAACGCGTGAAGCAGCGGACTCAGGAGGTTTTGAAGGAACGGCAACGGCTCTATGAGGTTCTAGAAACGCTTCCGGTGATGCTCTGTCTGCTGACCCCAGAGCATCATGTCCCCTTTAGCAACCGCGCTTTTCGCAAGATGTTCGGCGAACCAGGCGACCGGCACTGTTACGAATTCCGCTTCGGCCGGACCGAGCCCTGTGATTCTTGCGAAACTTACAGAGTTCTAGAAACCGGGAGCCCACATCATTGGGAGGGCGCCGGTCCGGGCGGAACCGTTATCGATGTCTACGATTATCCATTCACCGATTGGGATGGCTCTCCGCTGATCCTTGAGATGGCTCTCGACATCACCGATCAAAGGCGCTCTGAGGAGCAACTGCGTAGGACGCAATTTGTGGTTGAAACCACTGCCGATGGCGTCTACTGGGTCGGGGCTGACGCCAGGATTTCATCTGTTAATGACGCGGCATGCAAAATCCTTGGCTATACACGGGATGAGCTGCTCTCGATGAGTGTGTTCGACATCAGCCCTGATTTTTCACCAGCTATCTGGCCCAACCATTGGGAGGAGGTAAGGAAACACAAATCCTTTACTTTCGAAACCAGCGGAAAGGCAAAGGATGGCAGGATTTTCCCGGTAGAGGTGATGATAAATTACGCGCAGTTTGGAGATAACGAATACAATTGCGCGTTTGTGCGTGATATTACCGAGCGCAAGCAGGCAGAGGAGAAGCTCAAGCACTCGCTCTCCCTGCTGCAGGCGACACTGCAATCGACAGCGGACGGGATCCTCGTTATTGCCAACGATGGCAGGATTACCGGCTTCAACGAGCAGTTTGTCGACTTGTGGGGGATACCGAGGTCCATTCTCGCTCAGCATGACGATCAGCAGGCACTTGATCTTGCGCTCAAGAAGGTGCAGGATCCGGAACAGTTCCTCGCCAGGGTCAAGGAGTTGTATGCGAACCCCGCAGTGACAAGCATTGATGTTTTGAACTTAATGGATGGACGCGTCGTTGAACGCTATTCCCAGGCACAAATCATTGACGGCAAACCCGTCGGCAGGGTCTGGAGTTTCCGTGATGTCACGGAACAGAGGAGGGTAGAGCAGAATTTGCGCGCCTCGGAGGAGAAGTTTCGTGCCATCACCACCGTGGCGACCGACGCCATCATCCTAATCGATGACGTGGGGCGAATCACTTACTGGAACCTCGCGGCAGAGAGAATTTTCGGCTACTCAGAGGCGGAGGCGCTAGGCCGGGATCTGCATCTCCTGCTGGCCCCTGTACGCTACAGTGAGGCATTCCAGAGAGGTTTCTCTCAATTTGTGCAAACTGGGCTGGGGCCTGTTGTGGGCAAGACAGTCGAGCTTGGGGCGCTCAAAAGTGACGGGTCGGAGTTCCCCATGGAGATTTCGATCTCAGCCTTATGTCTTGGCGGGTGCTGGCACGCACTCGGGGTCATCCGCGACATTACGGACCGCAAGGCGGGTGAGGCTGCGTTGCGTGAGAGCGAGGAGCGGTTCAGAAGCCTGTTCGAAACGGCTCAGGTGGTGAACCTGATCGTCGATCCGGCAGAAGGGGCGGTCATTGACGTCAATGCCTTTGCCTCGCGCTTCTACGGCTGGTCGCGGGATGAACTGCTGACCATGAAAACCACCGATTTAACCACCCTCTCCCGTGAGGATGTGCTGGAGAAAATGGAGGCGGCGCGAGCGAAAGAGCGCTCATACTTCCAGGTTCCGAACCTCCTGGCGGACGGCTCGGTGAGGGAGGTGGAGATCTACTCAGGGCCGATCTCAATTGGCGGCAAGAAGCTGATCTATGCCATCATCCATGACGTCACCGATCGTAAGCTGGCGGAGGAGGCCTTGCGTGCAAGCGAAGAGCAGGTCACTAGGCTTGCCCAGGAGCTGAAGACAATCCTCGATACGCTTACGGTCGGGGTGTCCTTCGTAATAAATCGCAAGGTGCAATGGGGCAACCCCGCCCTCAATCATCTCTTCGGGTATGGCCCAGCAGAGATCATTGGTCTTGATGCGTCGGAGTTCTATGCGGATGAAAACGGTTATACCAGCGTCGGATCCGAAGGGTATGCGCAGCTTACCAAGGGGCAAGCCTATAGTACGGAAGTGAAGATGAAACGCCAGGACGGCACCAGCTTCTGGTGCAGCATGATCGGTCGTGCGGTTAACCCTGACAACCTCGCTGAGGGTACGATCTGGATGCTCCAGGATATCACCGACCGCAAACAAGCGGAAGCCGCGCTCTTGGAAAAAACCAGCCAACTGGAGGGAATGACCAAGGAACTTGAACGGAGGGTCCAGGAGGAGGTCGAACGCAGATTGAGCAATGAGCAGATGCTGTTGCAGCAGTCCAAGCTGGCGGCCATGGGCGAGATGCTCGGGGCCATCTCCCACCAATGGCGCCAACCTTTGAACGCCCTCGGAGTCATTATCCAGAATATCCAAGAAAGCTATACTTTCGGCGAGATGAATAAGGAGTCTCTCGAAAGGTCCGTGCAGAGATCCATGACCCAGATCCAGCACATGTCCAAGACCATCGACGACTTCCGCAACTTTTTCAAGCCGGACAAGGAAAAGACCGAGTTCGACACCATGCGCGCCATTGGCGATGTGTTATCCTTGACCTCGGCACAACTATCAGCCAATGGCATCAGCTATCGACTGACCTGTCACACCCATGGCAAGACCTTCGAAAACGAGGCAGACATCGTGTGTTGCCCGGAGAAAGAAATAGTTGGCTACCGCAACGAGTTCGAGCATGTTATCTTGAATCTCATCAACAACGCCCGAGACGCCATCGTTACTAAACAGCACAAAGACATGCCTCACTCCTCGGTCCCTGGCCACATCGACTTTGATTTTTATCGCACTGACACCGCCCTGGTCATCAAGGTGGCTGACAATGGCGGGGGGATCGATATCGGCATCAGCGACCGCATCTTCGAGCCATATTTCACCACCAAGGATCCGGCCAAAGGCACCGGGCTCGGGCTGTATATGTCCAAAGCCATTATGGAACACATGGGCGGAAGTCTGTCGGTCAAAAATAGCGATCAAGGAGCGGTCTTCGTTCTTGAACTGCCGCTGGCGAGCACTGCAGGTGGTACGGCAGAAACGACGGCAAGATCGTGAGACATCCTTCTCTATCGGCAATCAGTGCGGTCTGACTTTTGACACCCACCATTTTTGATTCATCATGCCCCAGGCATCACATGCTAACCACAAGAAGCGAGGGCGGCAGGTTGTCATCCTTATTTGCCAAACAAATAAGCGGGAGAGGAGAACGCCATGGAAAAAATGGACCGGTTTGACATAACAATTCTTTACGCCGAGGATGACGCCACCACCAGGGAAGAGATCGAGCAGTTCTTGAGGCACCGGGTAGAGAGGGTCCTGGTTGCCGAAGACGGCAAGGCCGGGCTAGAACTTTTTCGCCAGCACGCCCCAGATCTCATAATCACTGACATCCGCATGCCGGTGATGGATGGGCTCCAGATGGTGCATGCGATCCATGAGTTGTCGCCTGAGGTCAGGGTCATTGCCACCACGGCCCATAGCGAGTCCGCCTATCTCATGCTTGCTATCGAAGCCGGCATTGACCATTATGTGCTGAAGCCGATCGACATGAAAAAACTTCACTCGATCATAGGGAAATGCTGTCGAGATATCATTGCCCAGAAGGCCATACTCCGCCATAATGAAGAACGAGAAAAGTTGATTGGCGAATTGCAGACCGCGCTCACCGAAATAAAGATTCTTCAAGGATTTCTGCCTATCTGCAGTTTCTGCAAGAAGATTCGCAACGACGAGGGTTACTGGGAACAACTCGAGGAATATATTACCAACCACAGCCAAGCGGTCTTCAGCCATTCGATCTGTTCAGATTGCATGGAGAAGCATTACCCCGAGGTGCACATAGCGATCAAGAACAAGCAGGAGGGAAATGTTGCGTAACCGGCATTTTAAAAATTATCGTCTCGCTGGTTGAGAGGGGAAGAAAAGATTTTTTCACCTAACAAAACAAGCGTTTGTTTGTTGGGGGAGAGCAGGGTCTATCAAATCTCAAATGGGGTCGGGCCAAGCTACTCG
>Ga0172380_10002559_pt1 | contig 27445 bp, 27 predicted proteins | sample Leawe162metaG_FD_119747 | JGI IMG/M metagenome (GOLD analysis project Ga0172380, IMG submission 119747) | Leachate microbial communities from a municipal landfill in Southern Ontario, Canada - Leachate well 162 metaG | ecosystem: Engineered > Solid waste > Landfill > Unclassified | place... | reverse complement strand
TGATTCTATTATGCCATGCCTATGATAAAAAATCCACATTAACACTCGAAATTCTCTCAAAAGCCCCCAAGGTTTGTTTTTTGTCACGAAGACCTCCCAAAGTCCGAATATCTGTTCAACCCCGCTGAAAGCTCCGATTTTTTTGTCTAACGCGATGCTGGTGTTCAATCTATATCCAAAAACTCCCAACCCTTCAGATTATTCGGATCATAATTATACTTCTTGTTGTCATTGTATCTCCAACTGTTCTTATCCTTAATTACGATACCACCGAATAATTTCTTACCCTTTTTATTTTCCGACGCGACATATAATGCTAATCCTGCGGCGCGTTCCTTGGCCGTTTTAGCATAAATACCGCCCTTTGTATCAAATAAACCAATACGGCCATTTTTTAGCATAACGATAAAATCAACATAGAACGATTTTTCAATTCCATTTTCTGTATAGGGGACCGCAAAATACGAACCGTCTTTGGTGCCATTCTTAAACCACCATTTTACTTGTTTAGCTTTTTCCAAATAATCAATAAATGAAATTTCTATCTCACTATCTTCCTCAAAAAGCGATAGCTTGTCGTTTCCTTTTGTTTTGGAATAGTAGGGACGTATAACAGATTTTTTATAATCCTTTTTAACAAAAGTTAAATTGTAATTGATTGTCTCCGGTACATTCCATGGCTCGTCATTTCGCAAGAGTTCATGTTTGCCCCTGCCAACCACATCTTGGTAAAATTCTTTTGCTTTGTTGATCACATCAATAACGATTTGCCGATTTTCGTCAGCTAAAACTATCGCTTGAATTTTAGTCCAATCATCAACGCCCATTTTGAAATTCTTATCAAAAAATCTATAAAGTGAATCATTGATACGTTTTATTGAACGTAATTCCGGCGCGAACGGAGTGAGGTTTTCTCGCGCGAACGAATCAAAAGCGTTTTGTAATTCAACCTTATTTTGGGGTATGTCCAACGTCCCTTTCTTTTCTATACCCTTAATTTCTTTATCTACATCCACAATTCGTCCGCTCGCGATGAGTTTTGTATCGACGATGCTGTGTTTAAGCGAGATTTTTGATTTGAGATTAAATTCTTCGGCGGCTTGGAAAAAGACCGGCACAAAATCTGATGACAGTCGTGTTTCTTCGCGAAAACGTTTTGAGTGATAAGAAGTTAAGTCAATATTTTTATAATCATCGCGCCGTTTGCCTTCAAAAACCGTGATGTATTCTTTCGCGATATCTTCCGCAATGCCGATGTCGCTCAAACTTGTAAAAACATAACCGAGATTTAGCTCCGAATTTTTGTAATGGTGCCATTCCGGCATACGCATAATGCGGCCGATTGTTTGGATGGAAAAAACCACACTTTTCCATTCGCGGAACAAAACTAAAATCGCGGCGCGCGGACAATCCCAACCAACGGCAATGGCTTGTTTAAAAATCATCACTTCAACCTCGTTTTCGTTTTTCTCAATGTTTTCCAAATTGATTTTGCTGTCTTTGTCTGAAAGATAAATCGCCAACCGGCCGTTTTCTGTCGTGATCCCGTATTTTTCGAGCAGCTGCACGATCGCGTTTTTTTTATCAATCATTCCCTGCCGCGCGTCCGGTATTTGAATAAGCATTAAAGGATTAACGCTCGATCCTTCGGCTTCGTACAATTTGGCAAGCTCTTTCCGCTTTTTCAAACCCGCCTCAATCACAATTTCATCGGCCGTTTTATCAGCTAATTTTTTATCCAATTTATAATTTTCAAATCCGGGATTGATGACAATTTCTTTTTTAATCATTCCCTCGTCCTTGACATCTTTTAGTTCAACTTCTACGCCGTGGAAAATACCCTTTAATTGCGGCGTGGCCGAAACTTCAATTGTCACTTTCGGACCAATCTCATCAATCAATTCTTGTGATTTTTCCGTTTCGGCGTTGCGATGGCTCTCGTCAATAATCAAAATAATCGTTCGCCCCTCGTCTTTTGTGCGCGCGACAATATTTGAAAGATTATTATCGCGTTCATTTTCACGAACATAAATATTTCCCTTTTTGTTGATACTCGCCCAATTCAAAAATAAAATTTCATTCTCGCCGATTTTTCTCTCGTCCAAATCTTCAAAATATGAACACTTTAAACCCAAACCGAGAGGCGCATAATATTTTTTCAAACTATCATGGCTTTGGTCGTGCAATTTGTTGACAGCGATCCAGATAAATGAAAACTTTTTGCCGTCAATCCGCGAATCAGCGAGCCGCATTAACATTTCGGCCATCATCAATGTTTTTCCAGACCCGGTCGGAGACTTGAAAATACAGATTTTATTTCCTTCAGATTCCAAAAGATCGTTGATTTCTTGTTTCAACTTTACAATGGCTTTTTCTTGATAATCTTTAAATTCAACCCACATAAATTTATCTTTGTTCTATTAACTCAGTGCTGCCTTGATTTTTTGGTTCCAGATTTTCTTTAATTTCACCTTCTATAATATTAGTCGCAACGGTTCTAATCCCTTTCAATAATTTCATTGCATCCTTAATTTTTTGATCATCTCTATTTTTTGCGTCTCGTATCAATTTTTCAAATGTATCCCAAACTTTTTTATAATTCTCCATAACCGAAAAAAGTTCATTTTCTATTTTTGGATCAACTTTTTCAACTTTTAAGCCAATCTCTAACGCTTCTTTAAAATCAATACAATAACCGTGATCCGGGTATCCCGTCACTAACTTTTCTGCAATTTTTTGCACAATTTCATCGCTATCTTCTTTAAACATTCTAGTCTTAAGAAGTTTGAAAAGATAATCTTTTCCAGTTTCTAGGGATTTCAAATGTTCTCCTAATTGAAGCGTCGTTGGTAACTTCGCGGCCAGTGTCTTGACTAGCTCTGAATGTCCTTTTCTGCTTTCATCGGACAAAAAATCCATAACATGTTTTATGGCAAGCGGACTAAATCTTTCTCCTCCCTCGGAATCTTTAATCTGAGGATCCATCGGCCCCAATTCTGAAATTTCAGAAAAAATAATCTTGTCAGCTGAACTCGCTAACAGTGTTGCTGCACTCTTAGCTTCTCTCAGAATATAAATATATAACTCCTCTGTAGCATAATCTTGCAAAAGGCGACCTATATGAAATGCTGTGTGGGCATCACCTCCATATGAATACAAAAGCACGTGTAAACGTTTTTGTTTTCCTATTTTCTTCAAATCAGGAAAAACTTCGAAAAGTACATCTTCGTCTATGCTATTAAGCGGCGGGATAATTAGCGGGTAAATAAAACAATCAACTTTTTTCTTAAATTCATTTAACGATCGCTCAAATTCTTTAATCAAATCTTCTTTTATATTCTCTACATTAGCTAATTCTTTTATTGGTTCTTTCATATAAGCTATTTTTAAAAATAATCTTTAAATTAAATCAACATAGTTTAATTGTTTTTTCCATGCCTCATGTTAAATGCCTATGCTTTTATTTTACTAAGTAACTCATCCATTACGGACGAAATAAATTCCAGCTCATGTTTTGTATAACTCCTATCTATATTATCTAGCCCCTGAATATGGATTTTATTTCTCAATGTTCTAATTTTTTCTATTTTCTTAAAAATTTTTTTTGGAAATATCTTTAAAGCAAGACATACTTCATTAACTTTTTTAAAATCCGTTTGTTTATTTAATTCAAACTGTGGTCTTATTCTTTCACAGACACTTAGTCTCTCTCCTTTGTCGCTTTTATACCGCTGAGACAAAAAATTTGAACGAATACATCGCCAATCTTCCAGCGGCATCTTCAGGGTATTATTTTGTTCTAAAATTTTATACACAAGTGCTTCGACGATAGCAGCGGCTAAAATTATAGCAGCTTTATAATATCCGCTTCTAGCTCTAGTCCTAACTTTTTCGGCATGGCCAACCTGAACAGCAACTTGTTCAAGATTCCATAAAACATTTCTCTTAAAAGCTTCTGATATCATATATCATTCCTTTGTTACCTTTTCTATAGCTTTGGAAAGCGACGGCAGTCCTTTTTCCCTTAAGTAAGTGCCTAATTTCATATCATCGCGTACACCAAAATCAACATTATACTTTTTCTCGATATTCTTGATTAGGGTGTCCTCTCTTTTTTTCCTTATTTGTCCAGAATTTGTTTGTTGTCTGCTCATATTTTCGATTTTTTATTTAAAAATCTCCCTATAAACTTTCAAAATCACTTCCGGGATGGCGCAGAGCGTGACTTTTCTTTTTACATCAGTAAACTGTTTTTCGTGCGGCTCGTCGCCGAGCGAGAAAACGTACGTGTTAAAATGACCTTTAATCTTTTTAATCGCTTTTTTAAAATCGCCAATCGCTTCTTCGTAAAAAACAATTCCAAGATATTTTTTTTCGTTCTTAAAAATCTTAAAATCGCTTTCGTCTTGTACTAGATCGAAAGCGTTTTCGCGGATGCAAAGCATTTCCGTTGATTCGCTCACAAGTTTTCGTTTGTTTTGGTCAGTCGGTTCGGCCTCAACAAAATCGCAAGTATAATATTTTAAATTACCGCCAAGTCCGGCGATATTTTCGCCCTTGGTATTTTTATAGCCCTTGATGACTTTTTTTAAGCGAGGGTAGCAGACATCCAAGCAGATATTGTTATCGTTGTTAGTGCAAAGAATAAATCGCCGATTGCCCCCTTCTTTATTCAAATCAAGAACTGCTTGACCTGTCGACCCCGAACCAGCAAAAAAATCAAGGACGCATACATTTTTCGTAAAATGCTGCAGTAAACTTTCTATCAAATTTACGGGCTTTACAGTATCAAAGCCATGATCCTGCCCAATAATATCCGAGAGCTCTTTTTTGCCATCTTCGGCAGTACCAACGGCTTCAAGATGTGACCAAAAAGGATTTTCAACAAATCCTGATTCCTCATAACTATATATCTTCCTTTTTATTTTTCCTTCTACTTTAACAATTCTACCCGTCTTTATCAGGTTGTTTATTTCCAATTGTCCAATTTTCCAACGCTTGCCGGTTCCCGGCTTAATTCCCAAAATTTCAAATTTCATTGTGTCCCGTTTTTTTCTCCCGCGATCAGAATCCTCGATGTCTATTAGTCTGTAGTCGCCTCCTTGGTCCGAGAGAGCATACTTTCTTTCCCCTTGTTTTGTTAAATCAAAGCCGAGAAAATCTTCTCTTTTTGTTTTTGAATAGGCAAAAATATATTCCGTATTCTGCTGTATTTGATATTTCGCCTTACCCGAATTAACTGGTTTCGTTTTATTAATCCAGGTTAAAGTTCCAAGAAAGTGACCGTCGTCAAAAATCTCATCGCATAATAATTTGAGTGGTGCTTGTTCGTTATCATCTATACTCACAAAAAGTACTCCGTCAGATTTAAGAAGGTTTTTAGCAAGTTTTAATCTTTTTTCCATAAAAGAGAGCCACTTGCTGTGTCTAAAGGGGTCTTCCTTATCAACCATTTTATCATTGTATATAAAGTCATTTTCTCCTGTGTTATAGGGCGGATCGATATATATCAAATCAATCGCTTCTTGGTGCGTGAAATTTAAAACCGCTAGCGAGTGATAATTGTCGCCCTCAATAAGCAAATTTACTGGCTTGCCTTTATCGCCGTTTATCTCTTTGCCTTTGGTTTCTTTCAAAATCGGAAACGGCCTGCCGGCCATTTCATTCGGAAACATTTCGTTCGGCGTGCGCGCGTCAGGATTGATGAGCGTGTCAATTTTTTCTTCCGGCAAATCCCTATGCCAAACAAGCCCGTATTTTGTTTCCTTAATACGGCGTAATTCTTTGGCTAATTCTTCCTTTGACCAGTTGTCATAGTTTATTTTGCGAGCCATAGTTGTTCTTAAAATCAATTTAACTTTACCGCAAAATTAGATTTTAATAAAGGTGTTACGTTCTGTCCCATACTAAACTTGTAAAATTCCCAACATTTATCCCTAAAAGTGTCTGCTTTTGTCTGCTTTTGTCTGATTTTAGTTCCTAAAACCCAAAATATTTTACCCTAATTAGTCGGATTTTGTCGGATTTTGTCGAATTTTGTCGAATTTTGTAGAATTTCACTAAGTCCTTTTTGCGCCGTGCATTCCCAGATTTACGGCCAAAACCTCCCGTCTCCTATCGGTTTCAGAGAGTATTGGTAGTTTTATGAGTATACTACTGTTTGCATAAATTGCGGGACGATTCTTAAAAATAAAACTCCGCGATGAGACAAACTTACTTCTCCCGGCCGCGGCCAAGTTCCACCGCCCACGAGCGAGACATTTGATGCCGTGTGATGCGGATTTCTAAACGGCCGTCGCGTCATAAGTGGCAAATCCGGCGGTAAAAGTCCGGCGACGGAATAGATTCTTGTTACTTCAAGCGCCTCATCAATCGTAAGCGCCGGCAAAATTGACGGCAATGTTTTTGAAAGCAGTGTTTTCCCGGAACCAGGCGGCCCGGACATCAGGAGGTTGTGGCCACCGGCGGCGACAATTTCCAGAGCTCGCTTTGCATACTCTTGTCCGCGCACATATGCCATATCAAAATTTTCTTCATCACTTCCGACTGGCTCGTTAAAATTAAAAGGTTCCTCACGAGAAAACGGCGCAATTAAATTTTTTCCCGCCAAATGTTCTACCAACTGAAAAATGTTTTTTACGGAAAAAATTTCCAAATTTTCGATCAAACTTGCTTCTCGGGCGTTAGTTTCCGGAACATACAAAGTTTTAATTCCCCTCGCCCGAGCGGCGGAAGCAATGGCCAGTATTCCATTCACCGGCCGCAAAATTCCATCCAGCGCCAACTCGCCAACAAAAAGAGATTGGGGACAAAAGAGATTTGCCACAGCTTTCGTGCTCGGCAAAAGTTCAAGATTTTCCCCGGCTGTTTCTCTTGCACTCGCCGCCGCCGGTAATCTTAAAAATTTCGAAGCCAGAAGAATGGCAATGGCAATGGGCAAATCATAAGACGGCCCTTCCTTTTTTAAATCGGCCGGAGCCAAATTAACCGTGACGCGCGTCCGGGGAAACGGCAATTCACTATTTTTAATAGCCGCCCTTACCCGCTCACGCGACTCCTGCACGGCCATATCCGGCAAACCAACTATCGTAAAATGACTAAGTCCCGGCGAAATGTCGGCCTCCACCTCCACAAGTTCCGCGTCTAATCCAACAATCGCCGCAGATAAAATTTTTGAAGACATACCTCCTTATTTTTTCAACTATTAATCTTTTCTCTCTTTAAAATAAACTCTGCAATAAAAATTAAACCAACACCGCTAAAAATATAAACATCTGATAAATTAAAAATGGAATAATCAAAAAAACTTAAGAAATCTACCACAAATCCAAAATACAGCCGATCTAACAAATTGCTCATCGCACCGGCAACAATTAAGCTCAAAGAAAAAATTAAGAAAATATTTTGCCGCGCGTAATTTTTAAATAAAAGCCAAACGAGAGCTGCTAAAATCAAAACTATCAGGCTATACATCAGCCATTCCGGAAGAACAATATTAAAAATTAAATTAAAATTTTTGTATAAATTAAATCCTATAAACTTTTTCGAAAACAAAAAAACTCCCCCCTCGGGAATCTTCAAGGCAAACCACTTAGTCAAACGATCAAGAAAAAACAAAATGCTTACCAAAAAATTGATAAGCATTATTTTACGAAAAAATGGCATTCTAAAAACCTTATTTACTAAACTTTGATTTACATTCCATACAGGCAGATGACGCCGGACGGGCCTCTAATCTTTTTGGATCAATTGGCTTGCCACAATAACGACAAACTCCATAAGTTCCATCTTCAATCCGCTTTAAGGCGCCATTTACGTCGCGCAAAGCCGACTCTAGTGTTCTCTCCAAGGTCAAGTTATCGCCATAAACCGCAACTTCGGCGGCATTTTCATCTTCCGCATCGCCAATTGTTGGAAAATCAGCGTCGTAATCAGACGCGTTGTGTGGGTTCTTTTGAGTGAATTGGGATAGCTCCTTTTCCAAACGAGCTTTTTCCGCCAAAAGTTGATCTTCGATTTTCTTTAAAAATTCCTTATCAAGATTATTTTGTACTGCCATAAATTTGGAGATTAGCGACACTAATTTTTTAATATTATCTTATTTAAATTAAGTATATATGAAGAGGTTATTTTTTTCAAGTATTAATCCTACTTAGCATTTCAACTTTAAAAGGGCGCAACTGCGCCCTTAATAATATAATTAATAATTGGCCGTTGCGCCCTTGTTGCCCCCTCGACACACCCTTTTGTCCTCCGGAGAGGATTAAAGAGATACCGGTCTTGGGGGAAGGAACGCTTTTTGCTGACTTCAAAGCGAGAAACTCCTCTACCATTCTTGTGGTGAACTCCAGAGGGGAACTCACCAAAAAAGTAATTTTTGTTTTTGTTTTAGGGTCAGGTCTTGCCAGCAGAAGACCTCTGACGAAGAGTAGAGAAGAGAGAAATGTGGCTGACTCTCAGCCAAACGTCTCTGGTTTTAATGTTCTATAAATATTATACCACGAAAATAGCGTTCTTGTCAATCCTCAAACTTTGGCTTATTTAAAACAAAAAACATTTCTAAGCCCAAAATAAGAAGCTACTTATCCCCAAGAGAACAAGATTCTTGTTCACAAGTTATCCACAACATACAAAATTTAAGCTCGTTGGCATACCCAGCAGAGCAATGCCATAAAATATTTTTGGCCATTCATCACATCAATCACCTTTATTTTGTACGTTGCTCGCATTTACCTCAAAAATAACCCCTCCGAAATCAGCTGTCAGCCATTTTAGTCCGTCTAAAAGTGCTTCTATCAAATTTTTACCGTAATAATCTGGTTTGTGCCCCGAATTGGCCCAAAAATCAAGAATCATTTCTTCTGAATTTCCAAATATCGTCTTTTGCCGCTCTTTCCCGAGAAAAAATTCTTGGTTCAAGGCAGGCACGGGAAGATAACTGGCCGGAAAGCCGCCGATTTTCTTCTCTTGGAATTTAAAAGCGTCAGGATTGGCCAAAAGTTCTTTAACTACCGTATTATCGGGTAAAATCTTCTCTCTGATTTCGGGAAGAAGAACAGCCAAATCATCTTTTAAAACATTCTCCATATTATTTTTAAGATATTTGTCATCCGAAACGGCCAAAAAATAAAAATCGGCGATATTGTATTCATCTTTTACTCCTCTTTTCATCGCTATGATCAACTTATTGCTTGACCAAAAATCAGAAGACCACGGTAGGGGGAGAAAAGTATCTACTTTAAAGTTTTTTTCAAAATAAATTTGTGCCGAAGAATGTCGTTTCGCCCCATTAAAAGAAATTAATTTCATTTTATCGTCGGCAAAAGATTTTTCTTCTTGGCTTAAGACCGCAACCGCCGCTTCAAGGCCAGATCTGCTGTTTGAAATTATTAGTCTATTATTTTCTTCAAAAATATAATGGTAATTTAATTCTTCGAGCTTGCTTTTTTGTAAATTAAATTCCCCGGCGTCGATTTTGGCGAAGAAAATAAAATCTGTGGAATCTGGCAAAATAGCAAAACCAATCTTGCTTGCCTCTGGCGCAATAGATTCTTCCAAAAACCTCGCCTGATTTGCCGCTTCCCCCGGGAGAATCGCTCTTGTGGTTGCCCAAAGCCAAACATCGTCAGCTCCCCTGCTAAAATCGCTTTGCCAATAGACTGATGATTTGGCCGGGACAACTTCTAAAAACAACCCATCACTTTTTAAAAAACTAAAATAAAACCAAAGTGAAAGGCTGATTAGTCCCGCGAGAACCAAAAACCCTGCCGCAAATAGCAAGGTTTTTGTTTTAAATTTTTTGAAGAATTCAAAAAACATTATTATGCCTCCCAATTTATTACCTTCTCGGACGATCGTTTCTCGGTCGCGTATTGTCTTGGTCGCGTCCGCCATTTTTATCTCCATTTTCCTGCAGCCGTTTGATGGAGAGATCAACTCTCCCCTGTTCATCAACTTTTATAACTTTTACGCGGACAACATCGCCGATTTTTACAATGTCGGTAACTTTATCTACGCGATATGGCGCAAGTTCAGAAATATGGACTAGCCCGTCTTTATGCGGAAAAATTTCCACAAACGCGCCGAAGTCCAAAATGCGCGTCACCGGACCTTGATAAATTTCTCCAACCTCAGCTTCCTGCGTCAAACTTTTCACCCAAGCCACGGCTTTATCAAGCGCTGGCGGTTGAGATGAACAGACAACTACCGTCCCATCATTTTCAATATCAATTGATACGCCGGTCGCGTCAATAATTTCATTAATAATCTTTCCGCCCGGACCAATAACATCGCGGATTCTATCCGGATTGATTTTAAAGGTGATAATTCTCGGAGCATATTGGGAAAGCTCCGGACGCGGCGCGGCAATCGCGCTCTCTATTACATCCAAAATTTCCATTCTTGCTTCCCGGCCCTGCGTCAAAGTTTTCTCCACCATTTCCATCGTTAACCCCAAAGTTTTTGTATCCATCTGAATAGCGGTCACACCCGTTCTCGTCCCCGCGATTTTAAAATCCATACCGCCCTTGCTATCTTCTAAATCTTGAAGGTCAGTTAAAATTTTAAAATTTCCTTTTTCGTCCGATGCGAGACCCATGGCAATGCCCGCGACAGGAGATTTAATCGGTACGCCAGCGTCCATCAAAGCCAAGGTTGAGGCGCAAGTTGAAGCCATGGAAGATGAACCATTAGAACTCAAAACTTCAGAGACAACGCGAATGGTATAAGGAAAGATTTCCGTCTTCGGCAAAACCGGAAGAAGAGCGCGTTCAGCTAAAGCACCATGGCCAATTTCCCGCCGGCCGGGTCCGCGCATAGGCGAAGCCTCTCCAACTGAAAATGGAGGAAAATTATAATGATGCATAAATCTTTTTTTGCCGGAAACCTCCATGCCGTCTAAAGTCTGCTCTTCAGCAGGCGAACCCAAAGTCACTGCGGATAAAACATGCGTATCGCCGCGAGTAAAATATCCCGAACCATGAGTGCGAGGCAAGAGCGCAATCTCGGAAGCAAGCGGCCTGATTTCAGTCAGGGCCCGCCCATCCACGCGCGCATCTCTTTCCAAAATCGCCCGGCTAACTTCTTCTTCAATACAAACATAGAAAAAACCCATCGCGTCTTTTCTTTTATCCTTACCGATTCCCTCTGTCTTTAGATATTCTCCAAGGTCGTTTTCTAATTTGTTCAAAACTTCCTGGCGCGAAGCCTTATTCTCTTTTTTGCTGTCAAAAAATTTAGCGGCTAATTCCTTATGGACAAACTCTTTAACTTTATTTTTTAATCCTTCTTTTTCCGAAGCCGCTTCCAAATCTTCTTCCACAATTGAAATTTTTGTTTTGCCAATTTCTTCGCGGATATTTTCAATCAATTCAATAACTTTTTTCAAATGCTTTTGGCCGAATTTTATTCCTTCTAAAACATCTGTTTCTAAAACTTCACTGGCTCCGGCTTCAAGCATGCAAACTTTTTCTTCCGTACCGGCGACAACAATATCAATGGCGCTTTTGCTCCGCGCTTCGTAAGTTGGGTTCAAAACCCATTCTCCGTTTACCCGGCCAACGCGTACCGCGGCAATCGGCCCGTTCCAAGGAATATCGGAAATGGAAAGGGCAATTGAAGCGCCGATTAATGCCGGGATATCGGAATCATTTTCCTGATCCCAAGACAAGGTTGAAGCAACAACCTGAATATCGTTTCTCATTCGGTCATCAAAAAACGGCCTGATTGCACGATCAACCAGCCGCGATGTTAAAATTGCTTCGTCAGTCGGGCGGCCTTCGCGTTTTATAAAACGTGAGCCCTTAATTTTTCCAGCCGCGTAAAGTTTTTCTTCGTACTCAACCATGAGCGGGAAATAATCAATGCCTTCTCTTTGATTTCCCGATATTACCGCCGTGGCCAAAACTAACGTATCGCCGTAACGCACCGTGCAGCTGCCGTTTGCTTGTCCGGCGAATTTTCCAGTTTCAATAATTAGATTCTTCCCTCCCCACTCCAACTCAAACTTTTTTACCATAAAATTCTCGTTTGACCGCCAAACTTTAGACTTCTGGTTATCCAGAAGAAGCCTACTTGTCTGGCGATCAAAAAATTAATTCTTAATTATTATTTTTTTAATTAAATTATCGTTCTTTTTGTCCGACCGCTAATTAAGTAGCGCCTTTTATCTTGGCTCAAATCTACAAAATTGTCAACTGTCTCCACGAGTTTTGTGGAAGTTGTTTCCCGGAAAGCAATTGACTCCACCCGACAACCTTTATTCATTTTTAAATATTGCACGAGCGGGATAAAATCTCCGTCGCCGGAAACCACAACGATCACGTCCAGCCGATCAGCCAAAGCGATTGAGTCAATACAAATTCCGACGTCCCAATCGGCTTTTTTCGCGCCGTCATAAACCATCAATTCTTTCTCACGAGTTTCAAGACCCAATTTTTCTAACGCTTCAAAAAATACTTTTTCCTCGCCGGTTTTTGTTTTTACAACATAAGCAATGGCGCGGATTAATTTTCTATTTCCTACCGCTGTTTCTAAAATATTGCCAAAATTAACTTTCGCATTGTAAAGATTCTTCGCCGAATAATACATGTTCTGCACGTCGATAAAAACTCCGACGCGCTGTTCTTTATAAGTTACCATAATTTTCCTCCTTAAGTGTAAAACCCCTCCGATAAAGGAGGGGTCTAAAAATTTTTTATAATTTTAATTTCTCCATCAATTCAGCGTGGCCTTTTGTGTCTTCCCTTTCTAAATATTTCAAGAGCCTGCGCCGTTCACCGACTTTCTTTAAAAGGCCGCGGCGGGAAGAGAAATCTTTTTTGTGCTCTTTCAAGTGCTCCACCAATTCCTTAATCTCTGATGTCAAAATGGCGACTTGCACCTGCGGAGAACCTGTGTCAGTTTCGTGGATCCGAAACTTTTCAATAATTTTGTCTTTTGCTTTTTTTTCTAACATTTTTGTCACGGGTTGCCGAGTCCACCCATCCCTGGCCCAGCGAACCGTCATTAATAATTTACTTAATCATATTATCATAGCCTTTTTTATTTGGCAAGGCTGCGCTATAATAAGATTGTACGACACTAAAATCCGTTATGGCCAACCTCAACAATCTAATAACCCAATTTCTTGAATATCTGGAAATAGAAAAAAACCGTTCATCCAAAACTGTGCGGAATTATGATTTTTATTTGAAAAGATTTAACGAATGGGCGGGAGACACTTCCCCTTCCGGCATTACCCAGGAAAAAGTCCGGCAATACCGGCTTTGGCTAAATCGTTTTGCCGACGAGCACGGCCGCACCCTGAAAAAAAATACTCAAAATTACCATCTGATCGCTCTCCGAGCTTTTCTGAAATATCTGGCCAAGCGCGACATCAAAACAATGTCGGCGGAAAAAATTGAATTGGGAAAAATGCCCGAACGTGTGGTGGATTTTTTGGAAGGATCTGATTTGGAACGAATTCTTGAAGCGCCGACCTTGACCGAGTCGCCAGAAATTATCAAAAAAAGAGATAAGGCCATTGTGGAAATGCTTTTTTCTACGGGACTCCGCGTTTCCGAGTTGGCAAATTTAAAAAAGGAACAAGTCAATTTGAAAAAAGAAGAATTCACGGTTCGCGGCAAGGGCGACAAACCGCGCATAGTCTTTTTATCAAACCAGGCGAAATTCTGGATCAAACAATATTTAGAGGGACGCCAAGATGTTTCACCATTTTTGTTTGTTTCCCATGACCGAGCGCACGAGAGTGAAGGAGCTCTCACTCCCCGGAGCGTGGAACGGCTTGTGAAAAAATATTCCAAGATTGCCGGCATCACAAAAAAAGTTACGCCGCACACTATGCGTCATTCTTATGCCACTGATCTATTAATGAATGGCGCCGACATCCGTTCGGTCCAAGCCATGCTCGGCCATTCATCTATTACAACAACTCAAATTTATACGCATATTACAAATCAACAACTCCGTGACGTCCATAAAAGTTTTCACGGCCGCCAACGCGGCAAATAAAGATTCTTGACAGCGGCAAAAATTTCTGTTAAAATAAAAAATACTTTTTTCGCATTACGGCCCCATAGCTCAATGGACAGAGCAACACCCTTCTAAGGTGAAGATGTAGGTTCGATTCCTGCTGGGGTCACCAGAATTTAATGGTGGCTATAGTTTAACGGTAGAACAGCGGGTTGTGGTCCCGCTAGCCTGGGTTCAACTCCCAGTAGCCACCCCACTAGAACACCTCTCTAAAAGGAGGTGTTTTGGTTTTGGGAAATAAAAAAAAGACCTTTTGTTCTGCAGAGGTCTAACTGCGTGAAGTATGCGGCTACTTGGTCCGCTCCCCGGTCCGACGCTTTGACCGGACGCGCTGGAATTCCATGTAGCCGTAGCCGCCGATCGTTCCGTCGTCATGCCGGATCCACCAACAATCGCCACCGTGGCCGGCGATGTAGTTCATGATCTTGCCGCGAGCGCCAAGTCGGCGTGCCTGCAGATATTTTGGCTTAACGGCCATGCCTTCCGTGCTTCCGAGCCGCGTCACTTTCACCCGCATCCCGATTCGCACTTCACGGAGCCTCATGTTGCCCTCCTTATCCTCAACCGACCTTAATTTCGGATGGACAGGTTAAATTAACATACAAAAATTTTTCTGTCAAGATATTCCTCCAAGCAAGGAATGGAAAATTGCTTATCCCCGAAAAAAGTTCTAACAACCTCCACTACGCGACCCCACTAAAACATCTCCTTTGCTGGAGGTGTTTTGGTTTTGGGAAATAGAGTATAATTAAAATATACTAGTTCGTATAATAAACCAGCCAGACGAAATTATAAAAAAATCTTATGTTGCCAAAAGAATTTATCAGAATCACTTTTCTAGAACAATACAGACAAATTTCTTATAAATATCCTTATTTGTCTTTTGTTTTAATTGGAATCGGAATAGAATTTCTCGGTAAATGTTTAGACGAAAATAGATCTTGGCAGCAGAGCGGCTTTTCCGCAATTCACTTCAACATGGCCATAAATGAGCTCATGCCAAAATACATTCCGTTTAATAGCCAATTTAATCTATGTGACTCTCTTCGAAATGGCATGACCCATGCATTATTACCCAAACACAATATCGGTCTAACACACAGAGAAGAAGCAAAAAGATACGGCAATTATCACCTCAAAATAGTTAATGGCCAACTTATACTGGTGGCTGAAGATTTATATGATGATTTTAGAAAAGCCTGTAATATCATAATGGAATGTAATTTTGAGAAAAACAATAAAATGAACATGGACGCCTTATCTGTACCTCAAGATTTTGATTTTTATAACATCTAACCACTATGTTTAAAAAAATAAAAAAAATACGTCTTTTGCTATTACTGGTGATAGTTGTTTTATTGATTGCCTGGTTGGTGTTTGAGCTGACGATAGATAGTGTTAAGGGGAAAGTAAGTGTTGTCAAAAAAATTTACTACCAGATTGAACGCGTTATTATACCAATTAAACCGGCGGTTGATCTAGCTGTCCCCTACCACCGCCAGGAACATGCGCTCTCTTGTGAAATTGCTTCCTTGCTGATGGCCTTAAACTACAAAGGAATAAAAGTTACGGAAAGCGAATTAATTCAGCAGTTGCCTATTTCCGATCCGGAGCCGCGCCATCAAAATAATATCTGGGGCGATCCTAATTTAGGTTTTGTCGGCAACATCGACGGTGCAATGCCAAATACCGGCTATGGCGTTTACGAACAACCGATTTATGATCTAGCTTCAAAATACCGATCGGCAAAAATTATTGCCAACGGAACGCTGAATGATTTGATAACAGAATTAACAAATAATAATCCGATCGTAGTTTGGGGAAAAATAGTTGGCAGAACCAAAGATATATCTTGGACAACTCCCGAAGGAAAAATTATTAATGCCCAGCTGGATGAACATGCTCGGACATTAATTGGTTTTACCGGCAACTCGGACAATCCAAAATTAATGATCCTTTTAGATCCTATTTACGGCGAGATAAGATTAACGGTAAAAGATTTTTTAAAAAACTGGGAGCTGCTTGATAAAAAAGCCGTGGTTATTTACTAACTGTTGAATTTTAATTGTTAAATGTAAAACGCTGGCTAAAAAAATAATTTGAAATGTCTCCAGTAAATCGGAGGCGTTTTTGTTTTATTTTAAAATGGTTATAATAAATTTTATCCACTTGACAAGTATGTTAGAAATATGTAACATAGAATTAGAGGTTAAATATTAAATAAAACTTATGACTGCAAAAAAATTCCTGGTTTATCGCCTGATAGTAGTTATGCTGCTGGCCGGCGTAGTTTCTTCTTTTGTCGCGGCCGGCAATTACCTCGTGCCAATCGCGGCCGTAATCACGGCCCTAATTTTTCTCCTACTTATGCGGAAAAAAGTTAACGAAGTCTTGGCCGATGAGAGAGATTATAAAATTGCCGGAAACGCCGCGAGATACGCGATGACTATTTTCTCCGCCATTTCCTGCGTAATAATTTTAGTTTTGTTCGCTCTAAAAAAAGACAGGCCCGATTTTGAACTGGTTGGTTCAACTCTGGCTTATGCCGTTTGCGGCTTGATGCTTCTTTATAGTTTTATTTTTAAGTATTACCAACGTGCAAAATAAAATTAAAGAATTAAGAATAAAACACAACCTCACGCAGGAAGATCTCGCGAAATTAGTTGGCGTCCGGCGAGAAACGATCGTCTTTTTGGAACAAGGAAAATACAATCCCTCGCTCGGCTTGGCTCACGACGTAGCGAAAGTTCTGCGCGTTAAAATTGACGACCTGTTTTCGTTTGATAAATAAATTATAAAAAAATAAGGCCACCATGTTTCAGGTGGCCAGGAGCCAGATTGGTTGTGCTGTTCGCGGGCGCTACACCCGCACGATGCAGGGGTAATCGGGGCAGAGGACAATCCCTTCGGTGTCCCACGCGTGGCACACCCAGATCTCCTTCTTGGTCGCCTCGACCACGAAGACGGGGGAAACGCAGATGAGCTCGCCTTCCTCGAAGGCCACACGCGCCCTCCCTTCGACCGGTACCTCCTTGATCGCGACGACCTCCTCGCCCTTCTCGGCGTGCGCCAGGAGGAAGTCCCTCAGTCGAATCCTTCCCTCGCGCGTCAGATCCGTGAACCTCTTGTCCATCCTCTCCTCCTTCTCCAGGAATGGGTTGCGTGCCAAAACCAATTCGGACTATAAACAATAATATTTTTCTAAAAATTTGTCAAGGTTTTTTTATTTACAAAAAATATATAAAGTGATAAATTTTAATCAATACTTCATGTTATCATCGCTCGCTTGATAATAAAACTTTATTTTAAAAATATGCCTTTTATTTGGAACGAAAATTACAGCGTCGGCGTAAAAACTTTTGACGACCAACACAAACGTTATATCGATCTCGCAAATCAGATTGATGTCCTCTCTATTCAGGACGGGGTCAGTCAGGAAAAAATCTTAATGAGCTTAATTGAGTTTAGCAATTACGCCTCACTCCACTTTTCCTCTGAAGAAACTTATTTTGAAGCATATAAATTTCCCGAGCAAGAACTTCACGTTGCCGAACATAATCGCTATCGTGAAACAATAAAAGAATTTTTAGCCAAAGCGCAAAGTCCGAACGCGGACGTAAAAAAAATCGCCCACGATCTTTCCGATTTTGCCATAGACTGGCTTTTGCGCCACGTCATTTCTCTAGACAAACACTACACTGATTTTTTTAACGAACGCGGAATAAAATAAATTTTTAAACAAAAACGCCCCGAGGTGATCGGAGCGTTTTTTTGATAAAAAAAAGTGACGGGGGGCAGGTTGTCTAGAACTGCACACCCCGTCGTGGAGGAGTCGCGGGACCACATCCGATCCGCCCTCGTGAGTTAGCCGCGCGCGGCTTGGTCCTCGACCGCCCCGGTCTTACGTAGTAAGCCAAGGACACAGTCGCCTCACCGTTTTTGTTTTAACACCTCCGACTCTTTTTGTCAATATCTTTTGCAAAATAAAAAGCAGCCTTCGTGGGGCTACCTTTTATTTCTAAAAATTTTTACGCCTGATCTTTATCTTTTTTTCCTATCCTCTCAAACGCTCTCAAAATTTCAAGCGGTATAGCAAAAACAATTGTGTTGGATTGGTCAGAACTTACATCATTGATCGTGCTTAAGGTTCGAAGATGCAACGCACCGTCGGAAGTTGCTAGAGTATTCGCGGCTTTGGCCAAATTTTCCGCGGCAATTACTTCGCCTTCAGCCTTAATAATTACTGATCTCTTTTCTCTTTCTGCCTCGGCCTGTTTGCCAATGACCCGTTTCATTTCTTCCGGCAAAGTCACGTCTTTCAATTCCACGGAATGAACTTCGATACCCCAGGCGTCTGTGGCCTTATCAACAATTTCTCTAATTTTCTCGGCAATGGCTTCGCGGCTTGAAAGTAACTCATCGAGATTTACTTCGCCGACCACGTTTCTCATCGTCGTCTGGGCAAGTTGAGAAGTGGCATAACCAAAATCTTCTACTTCAATAATTACTTGATTCGCGTCGCGGACTTTGTAATAAATCACGGCGTTCACGCGAACAGAAATGTTGTCTTTAGTAATCGCTTCTTGATCCGGAACATCAACCGCTTTGATTCTCATATCAACTTTTCTAGCGGTTTGAAAAACGGGAATCACCAAACGCCAACCCGGCGCCATAATTCCAGAATATCGCCCCATCGTGAACTTCACTCCCCGCTGGTATTGGTTGACCTGGCGGATGGAAGCTAAAATAATCGCCACCACGATTATGCCTATCGTAATTAAAGCGTTTTCCATAGTTTAAATTTATTAATTAGTTTGTCTTTAATTATACAAAATTTAGCGTAAAAAATCAATGGAGTTGACGACTTACCGACAATATGACAAAATTAATTCATTAAATCATTAATAGTTAAATAATATGGGACAAAATAGCGCGGCGAAAGCCAGAACAAAACACGCTCTTAAAAATACCAAAAAGGGCAAAGAATTGCGGAAGCACACGAAGAGATTAAAAGGCTGTTCCTGCTGTTCTTAAAGTTAATATTAAAATATATTAACAAGGAGGGCCAAGTGGCCTTTCTTTGTTTTTTCCGAAACTCTTGACAAAAAAATAGATCTATACTAACCTTAAAAATTCTCTGCGCCTATTTCCTTCTATGAAGATAAATAAATAATTTGTTTTTCTTCACAGAAGGAGGTGGTGGCACGGGGATGTATCGGCAGAGCGCCAAAGGTAGGCTGGCGCGGACATAAATTCGTCTACCCGGGGGCGGGATTGGTTTGAGCTCGGAGATAACCAGTGCCCGCAAAACGGCGCGATCGGAGCCGTGCTTCGATTGAGGTAGATAACCGGCGGCTCCACATCTTCGCTACCAAGGGAAGGAGATCAGAGCGGAGGGTTAAAGCGCCCTGGCAGACGGCGCGGCAATATAAATCGTCTGATCCCTGGTGGACGGGCAACCAGAGTTTTGGGGACAAAATGGAATGCGCCCCAAGACCAGAATCAGCAGACCCGTCGGGGTGCTGCAATCGCCGTCACAAGCGCGGCGCCGTAAACGCAGTGAAAAGCGGCGGTTACCTCGTTAAGATCGCGTGCTGGCTAGCATGTCAGTCACTCCGGTCTAAAAATGCCGCCCCGAGCCCGATGGGAAAAAACGGGCTACCAGACGGGGTTAACTCCCCGATGAGGTTGGGCAAGGGCGCCTGACCAAGGACTCCCGGGAGAGATTCAAAGGAGAAATCTGGAGGATAACTCCCAAGGGACCAAGGGCTTCCGCAAGGTGTTTCGTAACGCCGCGCGGAAGCCCCTTTTTTTATTTTATAAATTTTGAAATTTATTTTTAGTTTGTTAAAATAAAATCAGTAAGGAGGATACAGATGAAAACGAAGATGATGATTGCGGTTCTTTTCGTGATGGCGCTCGGCTGCCGGAACGAGTTCATCGAACGCTGTCCCAACGACTCGAGTGTCGCCATGGCTGTGGCGATCGTCTCGGATTGCACTCCGAGCACGGAAGCCAACGTTTCTCCCGTGCCAACCGGCGACACCACGAACGCCGACGCCTACAAACTCCACGCCTACGTCTACAATTCCGATGGAATCCTGATCAAGGACGTGGAGTGGCGCGTTTCCGATTCGTCGCTTGTGAGTCTCGCACCCATTGAAGCGTCAATCGAAACGCGGCGAGAAGCCATGACGCTCGTCCAAACCACGGCTGACATTCTTGACCTCGGCGGTGATACAGAACCAGAGGCTACTGTCACAGCTTGCGTGACGAACGACTGCGAGGCGATTGATGCAGGCTGTGTTGATTGCCAACCGGAAGTCTGCAGTGCGCCGCACATCGTGAAAAGTGTCATCAACGCTGAAGGCGCCTGGGAACTAAGCGGGGCAACTTTCCCCTTTCCGGTCGCCGTCTACGCCAGCCAAACTGGCCGAGACATTACTGCCATCTCGAGTTACTACGAGCCAACGATCCATGGCCGGCAAATCAATTTCTCGTCGGGCAGCACAAGTTACGTCGGCCATTTTACGGACGAGACGCACGTCACGGGCGAAGCGATCGTTTCGCCAAGTGGCGACAACCTCGGAATCTGGACTGCCGTGAAGTGCCCGCCAATCGGCTGCGGGTAACGAACTCGAGCAGCCGCCATCGTTTTCACCATTCTGCCAAAGCCACAAGCCGCGGCAGAATTTTTTTATAAAAATTTAATAATTAAGTTATAAAATAAAATGCCGGACACCTCTTGAAAGTGTCCGGCTCGTGCCGCTTCACGGCACCTTGAATTGAGAATCACGTTCTACAAGCCCTTCGAAGCTCTTCTTGAACGCGACGAAATCCTCCTGTTTGGCCCAGTCTGGATGTTTCGTGGCGAACTCGTGCAAAGCCACGAGCAGTTTCTTGAGGTTTGTGGCCCTCGCGACGAAAAGCTGGCCCATCTCGCGAATAACCCGACGCGCTTCATCCAACTTTCCAAGAAGTGCTGTTGATGGAAGAGGTTTGCGCGGCGGTGGAGGCGGCTGCGGCGGCTTTTGCAGCTTGACGAGCTGCTCCTGGGTTGCTCCCAAAGCTACCCCCAGTCGGGCAACCCTAACCTCCAGCTTGCTCTTGTCTATCTTGAGCTGGCCGAGCTTCTTTTCGATCGCCCTCTTCACTCTGGCCTGTAGCCGAACGTAGGCCGCCAAACAATCCGCGTTCAAGTCCAAGACTGTCCTTAGGCCTTCGTTATCCAGCCAGACAACCGAGGTTGGCAGAACAGCTACCGCTTCTTGGGTATATTTCGGGCTCTCCTTGCGGTAACGAAATTCTTCCAGCCCAAGCAGCTCGCCCTTTTCTACTGTGGCGATCAATTCACCGGTCGCCTTGACTTCGACCCTGCCGCTCACGATGTAGCAGACTTGCGAGATGAGGTCGCCTTCTTGGTAAAGGCGTCCGCCCGGAGGGATCTCCACAATCTTGAGCTGCCCGAGAAAAGCGGCAAGCGCCTTCGACTGCGTCAAACCCTCAAGAGTATCGCACTGCCTTTCGCTGCTTCCCCCGTCTTCTTCGACGCCAGGGACGCAATTTTCAGATCTGTCCTCGACCACGGGCTCACTACCCTGGCAACCATTCGTTTCTTCACTCACGATCAGTCCTCCCTTCCCTCCCTTTTTGTTCGTGATTACCCATCTTAGGCCAGAAAATATCATTTGTCAAGTACGAGTTGACAATAGGCTCAGTCCATGTTATGATGGCTTCACAATAACAAACGGCTAGACAGCCGTTTCTTTACAGACGCGCCCCACTCCTCCCAGCGAGGAGGAATCTTGGGGGATTTTTTGCGTATATGGACAAATTCAAATTAAAATCAAAATTTAAACCCGCCGGCGATCAGCCCAAAGCAATCGCCGAACTTGTTAATGGTTTGAAAAAAAATCACGCCCATCAAACACTTTTGGGTGTCACTGGTTCAGGAAAAACTTTTACCGTGGCGAATGTTATCGCGAAAATCAATAAACCCACGCTCGTTATTGCTCACAACAAAACTTTGGCGGCGCAACTTTGCAATGAATTCCGCGAATTTTTTCCGGACAATGCCGTGGAATATTTTGTTTCTTATTATGATTACTACCAGCCCGAAGCATACTTGCCGCGGACCGACACTTATATTGAAAAAGAAGCGATGATCAATGATGAGATCGATCGCCTCCGCCACGCCGCGACCCAGGCGCTTTTAACACGACGCGACGTGATTATTGTCGCTTCGGTTTCTTGCATTTACGGCTTGGGTGCTCCGGAAACTTATCAAAAAATAGTTTTACATTTGGCCAAAGATCAAGTTATCACCCGCACTGATTTGTTAAGCCAACTCATCACCATGCAATTCAATCGGACAAATTCCGATTTAAAGCGTGGCGAGTTTCGTTTGCGTGGCGAAACTTTAGAAATAATGCCCGTGAACCAAGAAATTATTTATCGAGTGGAATCAAGCGCACAAAAAATCGTGAAAATTTTTGCTATTGATCCGGTGACAAGAAAAATAAAAGATGAACCGACCGACGTCTGGATTTTTCCAGCCAAACATTTTGTCACCCTCGGCCCGGAACGCGAACGAGCTTTCAAAACTATCAAAGCGGAATTAAAAGACCGCTTGGAATATTTTAATAAAAATGGAAAATTGCTTGAAGCGGAAAGATTGGAACGTCGGACAAATTATGATTTGGAAATGATTAAAGAGGTCGGCTACTGCCACGGAATTGAAAATTACTCACGGCATCTTTCTGGCCGCGCCGCGGGCGAACCGCCAGAAACTTTGCTCGATTATTTTGGAAAAAATAAGGATTGGTTAATGGTAATTGATGAATCACACGTCACCGTGCCGCAGCTTTCCGGAATGTACGAAGGCGATGCTTCGCGGAAACGGGCGTTGGTTGATTTTGGTTTTCGCCTGCCTTCCGCCGCCGACAACCGGCCGCTGAAATTTAGTGAATTTGAAAAAAGAGTGCCACAGACAATTTATACTTCAGCCACGCCGGCTGATTATGAATTAACTAAAAGTGGACAAATCGTTGAGCAAATAATCCGGCCAACCGGCCTTATTGACCCGGAAATTATTGTTAAACCTATCACACCAAAAAACAAAGATGAAAAATCCCAGGTTGATGATTTGATGGAACGAATCGCCGATCGCGTGAAACGAAACGAACGCGTCCTTGTCACAACTCTAACCAAAAAAATGGCCGAGGATTTAAGCGAATATCTCGCGGAGAAAAAATTCAAAGTTAATTATATTCATAGCGAAGTGCAAACATTGGACCGGATAAAAATTTTGACTGAATTCCGCCGAGGAAAATTTGATATTTTAGTTGGTGTGAATTTATTGCGCGAAGGACTGGATTTACCGGAAGTGACGCTTGTCGCAATTTTAGACGCGGATAAAGAAGGATTTTTGCGAAGTGAAACTTCACTCATCCAGACAATCGGGCGAGCAGCCCGCAATGTTCGCGGCCAAGTTATCCTTTATGCCGATCAAATGACTGGCTCAATGGAACGCGCCATCAACGAAACCGAACGCCGAAGAAAAAGACAAACGGAATATAACAAAAAACACGGCATCACTCCGAAGACGATCCAAAAGAAAATAAAAGATATTGTCGGCGAAGAAATTTCAAAAGAAAAAGTTAAAAATATTTTGGATCTGGATGTTATCGGCGAAAAAGGAAAAAATATTGAAGAAATTATAAAAGAGAAGGAAGGACAAATGAAGGCCGCGGCGCAAGCGCTTGAATTCGAACTGGCGGCATTACTACGGGATGAAATTAAAGAATTAAAAAAACCCCGAAACGCGCCGAAGCACGTCCCGGGGCCATAGGAAAGGTTTGACTTGCGGAGCTGCCAGAATTTCCCGCCGGCTCACATTTCTGTTGCGGCCGTTAGCCGCTGACCGACGAAATTCCGTCCCGTGTCAGGGGTGCCCCGACATTCACCTCCAGCGGGATCACCGCATCACGCCGACTGCGCCGTCGCTTGGCCCTTGTCCAGCAGGCCGAACCGCGAGAACCGCTTCTCCATCTCCGTTCTTCCCACCTCCTTCTTTCCTCGGACGGTGGTTCGCCGAAGTGGCAAACCAAAACCGTATAACAAAATTATTCCAAATAAATTAAAAAATGTCAACAATATATGCAAGATAAAATAATTATAAAAGGCGCGCGAGAACATAACCTAAAAAATGTTTCTCTCGAAATTCCGCGAAACAAATTAACGGTCTTCACCGGACTTTCCGGTTCAGGAAAATCCAGCCTGGCTTTTGATACCATTTTTGCCGAAGGCCAACGGCGTTATGTGGAATCACTCTCGGCTTACGCCCGGCAATTTTTGGGTCAGATGGATAAACCCGATGTTGATGAAATTGAAGGATTGTCGCCGGCCATTTCTATTGACCAAAAAGCCCACAGCGCCAATCCCCGCTCCACGGTCGCGACCATCACGGAAATTTACGATTACCTCCGCGTGCTTTTCGCGCGCGTCGGCAAACCATATTGTCCAGTCTGCGGAAAAGAAATTAAAAAAATGACTGTTGAGGAAATGGTTGATTTGATTTTGAAAAAAACTTCGGAAATTCATGAACAGGATAAAAATCCTACGACAAAATTTAGCGACCACCTTACGATTCTTGCGCCGGTTGTTCGCGGCCGAAAGGGCGAATATTATCAATTGCTATACAATCTATATAACGATGGATTTTCTGAAGTGCGCGTCAATGGAAAATTTAGAGAACTTAGAAATAAAATTGTTCTTGCCCGCTACAAGCAGCACAACATTGATTTAGTCGTGGACAAAATCACGCTCGGCTGGCCGCTCGAAAATAATAAAGGTCTGCGCGCGCGTTTGGCCGAAGCCATGGAAACAGCCTTAAAGCATGGGGAGGGAGTCGCGACAGTTATTTTAGATAATGGCGACGAAATTGTAATGTCTTCCAAATATTCTTGTCCGGATGATGGTTTTTCTTTTCCGGAAATTGAACCGCGACTTTTTTCGTTCAACAGTCCTTATGGCGCCTGCCCAACATGCCATGGGCTTGGTATTGAATCTTTATTTTCAGAAAAACCCTGTCCTGATTGCGGCGGAGACAGACTAAGAAAAGAAAGTTTGCATGTTTTGGTTGGCAAAAAAAATATTGTTGAAGTGACAAAAATGTCTATTGAAGAGGCGCGCGATTTTTTTACCGCCTTGGCTGGCAAAGAAAAATCAAAAACGGCCACGCAAAAATTAAATGACACCGAGCTTGAAATTGCGGAAACTGTTTTAAAAGAAATAATGAACCGGCTGGAATTTATGTTAAATGTTGGCTTGGGATATTTAACGCTTGGCCGCACGGCCGGCACTCTTTCCGGCGGTGAAGCCCAACGCATTCGTCTCGCTTCGCAAGTTGGCTCGCGCTTAGTTGGCGCGCTCTATATTTTGGACGAACCGACCATTGGTCTCCATCCCAAAGATAATGAAAAATTATTGGCGACCCTCGCGAATTTGCGCGACATCGGTAATACGGTGATTGTCGTGGAACACGATCCGGAAACAATTTGGATGGCTGATTATTTAGTTGACCTCGGCCCCGGCGCCGGAACGCACGGCGGAGAAATTGTCGCTGCTGGCCCGATGCCCGATGTTTTACAAGACAAAAATTCTCTGACCGCGGCGTATTTGCGCGGTGATAAATTTATAAAAATTCCGGAAAAACGCCGACACGTTGACGAAAAAAATAAATATTTTTCTTCCGGCCAATTAAAAATTGTCGGGGCGACGGAAAATAATTTAAAAAATATTGATGTTAGAATTCCGCTCAAAAGATTTGTTTGCGTGACGGGCGTTTCTGGCTCTGGAAAAAGCACACTCGTAAATGACATTCTTTATAAAGAGCTTTCCAATAAACTAAATCATACCAATTGGAAAATCGGAAAACATGCCCGGATTGAAGGATTAGATTATTTAGATAAAGTTATTGTGATTGATCAATCTCCTATCGGCCGCACGCCGCGCTCCAACCCGGTAACTTATACCGGTGCCTGGACGCACATTCGTGAACTTTTCACCGCATTGCCCGAATCCCGCGCCCGCGGCTACCAACCGGGACGATTTAGTTTTAACGTGCCGGGCGGACGCTGCGAAAATTGCGAAGGCGCCGGTTTAATTAAAATTGAAATGCATTTTCTGCCGGCAGTTTATGTTACCTGTCCAGTTTGCAAGGGAACTCGTTTTGATCGGGAAACTTTAGCCATAAAATATAAAGAAAAAAATATCCACGACATTTTGCAAATGACAATTGAAGAGGCTGAAGGATTTTTCCGAAATATCCCTCCGGTTTATGATCGGCTAAAAATTCTCCGCGAAGTTGGTTTGCAATATTTAACGCTTGGACAAGCCGCGACGACTTTATCCGGCGGCGAAGCTCAGAGAATTAAACTTGGCGCTGAACTCGCCCGGCGTTCTACCGGCCGAACAATTTATATTTTGGATGAACCGACTGTTGGCTTGCATTATGCTGACGTGGAAAAATTGCTGGAAGTTTTACATCGCTTGGTTAGTTTGGGCAATACAGTTATCGTTATCGAGCACAATTTGGATTTTATTAAAACAGCAGATTGGGTTATTGATTTAGGGCCTGATGGCGGCGACGCCGGCGGACAACTTATCGCAGTCGGCACGCCGGAAGAATTGGCAAAAAATCCAAAATCATACACCGGACAATATTTGAAAAAAGTCTTGAGTAAAAAATAAAAAAAGAGCCTGGGCAAGTTTGCCAAGGCTCACTTCGCGGTCCGATAGACCTTCAGCTTCTCCGATAGAGAGACGCCGTAGCGCGTCATAATCCGCTGCACGTCACTCGACACGCCGTCACATCCCTGCGACGAAAAAAAGTCAATCGTTCCCTGAAGCCGCACAGCCATCTTTTGACGATCGTCTGTTACGATAGCAATCCACTCGGCTCCGCCGATGTAACAACCGGCAGTGCCATCCCAGATTCCAAAGACATATCTCCCGGGGCCGTTCAGTTCCTCCTTGAGGTGACCGATCATCATTGCGTCCTCCTTTCGCGACTTTATCTTGAAACAAAAAAGTAAAAATGTCAACCCCGTTAGAAGTCTGTCTCTATTTAAGAGACGCTTTACTTAAATAGATGGCGAGAATTTTATTTCACCTCGTTGCTTCCGAAAAAATTTTAATTAAAATTTTTTCCAAGGACTTCTAACGGGGCAACCTCCATGCGCGACTTAAAAAATAAAATACAAAAATTTCCCAAAACTCCGGGCGTATACTTAATGAAAAACGCCGCGGGCAAGATTATTTATGTTGGGAAAGCTACTTCTATCCATGACCGCGTCAGAAGTTATTTTGACCGGCCACATGATGTTAGGATTGAAAAATTAGTTGGGGAAAT
>Ga0172380_10002557_pt1 | contig 27470 bp, 27 predicted proteins | sample Leawe162metaG_FD_119747 | JGI IMG/M metagenome (GOLD analysis project Ga0172380, IMG submission 119747) | Leachate microbial communities from a municipal landfill in Southern Ontario, Canada - Leachate well 162 metaG | ecosystem: Engineered > Solid waste > Landfill > Unclassified | place... | reverse complement strand
TTTGTTGAATGAAAAAGGAATTAATTCTGTGCTTGCAAGTGATGGGTCTGGATACAATACAATTTTTGAAAAATACTTTAAAAGAGAAGAGCAGAAGATCGAGGATTTTATTAAAAAATCAAAAAAGACTTTTTCTAAAAAAATCAAAAAAGGAGATCTAGACGCAATAGAAAAAAACTTTCATAACGTAGCGCCTGCTGAAACAGTTTATCGATTGTATGGAATTAATCGGTGGGTGAATGTTCAAAATTTTGATCTCGTAATACATGTTCACTTTAATGACTATCGAGGAAGAGAGTGGGAAGAGTCTGGAACTGAAACCGGGTTTTCAATTTATACTCCTGGAAAATATTTTGAGAATTATGAGCTCAGTCGAAAAATGGCAGACTCTATTTTTGCTGAATTAAAAAAAGTTCAATCTGTAAGTACTCTTGAAAGCGAACAAGAAGGTGTTATCGAAGATCATGAGTTAATAGCCCTCGGTGCGAACGAAAGTTTGGAGGCAGGATCTGTCTTGGTTGAATATGGTTATATCTATGAAAATAATTTCATTGATCCGGAAAAAAGAAAAATTGCTCTCGACTATTTTGCATATGCGACATATTCTGGGATTAAAAAATTAATCAATGAAGAGCCTCAAAAAAAGATTTTTGCAAAAGCTTCACTTACAAAAAATAAAAATACGACGGAGAATACAAGATGGCAATTTCAAAAAGCCTTGTTGGGAGAGTATCCTCCTGAAGGGAAGAATTTTGAAGATTGTCCCATTAGTGGATACTTCGGAGAGTGTAGTTTGGGTGTTAAATAAAAACATTAAAAAAGAAGTCTGATAACAGACTTCTTTTTTAATGTTTGTTCTATTTTAATTCTTCTAGAATTTCTGTAACAACTTGAGAATCACTCCAAGGAGTTTTTTTTCCGTGTGCCTCCATAATGTATGGGTCAGTTCCTTTTCCTGTTATGAGAAGCGCGTCTCCGTGCTTAAGTAAAGAAATTCCTTTTTTTATCGCTTCTCGTCTATCTAAGATAATTTCGAGTTTGTCTTTTGAGACAGGTTCTTTCATCTCATTTATTATTTGCATAGGATCTTCGTCGTATGGATCTTCGTTCGTTAAAATTACGTGGTTACAATAACTACCTGCAATTTCTCCCATTTTTGGCCTTTTCCATGTATCTCGACCACCTCCAGTATTTCCAAGGATGCACACTGTTCGTTTGTCTTTAAAAGATTCATATAATGCAATAAGAGAGTCTGGTGTGTGTGCATAATCAACGACAATATCTGCTCCGAGATTATTGTTTATTTTTTGAACTCTCCCTGCTATCTCAGCTTTTTCAGCTATTGCTTTTTGAATTATGTTGAGAGGTATATCAAAATGGGCAGCTGTTTTGATTGCCGCAAGAATATTGTAGACATTAAACTTTCCTTGAAGAGGGGAGGTAAAAGTTTCTTTCTGAAATGTGAAAGAGATATTTGGTTCAGTTTGAATGTCTTCAAGTTCAAAAATAGAATAAGGAATCTTTACTCCTTTGTAAGAAGATTTAAAAACTTCTGCTTCTCTGTCGTCCTCATTTACAATCAGAACACCTTTCTTTTTGTTTAGGTTTTTTATCATCCTAACCTTCGCTTTTTGGTAAGATTCATAAGAACCATGAGATTCAATATGTTCTGGAGAAAGATTTGTGAATATGAATGCATCAGTATAAATAAATTTATGCCTAAATTGTTTTGATCCCTCAGATGTCATTTCTATAACAGCATATTCACAACCAGCTTTGACCGCATCCGATAGAAATTTCTGCATAAAAAATCTTCCAGGCATAGACATCTTATATTTGTTTGGTCTTTCCTCGTTTCCAATTTTAAAACGAATGGTTCCTGATACTGCAGTTTTTTTTCCTGCTGTTTCTAGTATGTAATTAATTAATTCTGTTGTGGATGATTTTCCCTTTGTTCCTGTAATTCCAATAATTTTAATTTTATTTGCTGGAAAACCATATTTGATTGCCCCGACAAGTGTAAGTCCAAAATGATATGTCGGTTGGGCGAGGTGATATATTTTTGTTGGGACAAGCTTCTCGATTTTTCGTAGTAATGAATCCATGTTATTTCGCTAATCTTTTTAATGCTTCTTTGATAATCTGTTCAGAACTTAATTCTGCTGACAACCCACTAATTGTATCTCGTGCTTGTCTTGTTGAATATCCAAGTGAGACGAGTGCTTCAATAGCGTCTTGTTTATCACTGTGGGTTTCTGCTTGGATCAATTCGACCTTATCTTTAAGTGTAAGAATAATTTTTTCTGCTGTTTTTTTACCAATACCTGTAAGTTTTCTAAAATATTCTGCGTCATGAGAACTGATTCCTTCAAGGATTGTTTTTGGATTAGAGGTATTTAAAATGGAAAGGGCTGATTTTGGACCAACTCCTGAAACATGAAGAAGGAGTTCAAAAATCTCTTTTTCGTCATTGTATAGAAAACCATAGAGAGTGTGAGAGGTTTCTTTAATATCTAGGTGAGTTAATAAGGAAACATTCTGTCCTGTTTTGAGCATTGAACATGTGTATTGTGTTGCTGTTACCTTATAAACTACACCCTGCACGTCGAGTAAAATTCCATCAAATACAACCTCTTCAATAATACCTTTAAGTTTTGCGATCATACTTTATATAGTACCAGACTTTCTTTTGAAATAAATTATGTTAAATTTCAGAAGGAAAATTCATTCCATTCCTGTATGAAATCAACATTATTGAATCCAACCGCTGTTTCTTCTGTTTTGTCGGGCGACTCTGTTCCTCCCGCTGTTATCACCGAACTCACTGACCTGTTTCTTGCTTTGGCTTGGAATTTTGCACATCGCGCAAGTGATGCAACCGAAATTCCCGGTGGCAAGCAGGAGCTATTTTTTGCGCCGCTAGATTCGTCTATTCGGTTCAAACAAGGTCAGAAACCAACTCAAGCGAATGAGTGTAGCCTGAGTACTGCCTCGTTCGTGTTGCAGTTTCTCGTTTCTCGTCTTGCACGGGATGGCGACGTGGACGACTCCGAACATTCGTTCTTGAGTCCATTGAGTGCAGAACTTCAATCTGTCTTGAGGGGTTCAAGTTTTGGCAACAAAACTCCTCTGGTGATTGAGTTTCACTCTGCAATCAAACCGTATTTCGTTCAGAAGCGCACTTCAATGTCGCCCTGCAAGGATTACTGGGAACTCAGGCCGGTGTTCGCTGTGCGAGCCATTAATTTCCTGTCCAACAAGAAGGACTGGGCTCGTGTTGTGACAAGGGTGATGTATCGGGAGCACACAAAGCTCCAGAAGCATAATCTCAAGCTTGGTTTAGGCTTGGTGACCATGCATCGACGCTCAGCTTGATTTTTTGCGGTAACCCCGCCGTGTTCTGCACGGCGGGGTTGCTTTTTTATATAAAACTGGTAAATTGATGGAACTATGCCAATTACAAAAGGAGCAAAAAAAGCACTACGAGCATCTGAAAGAAAAGCTGTTTTCAACTTACGACGAAAACGAGCACTTAAAGATGAAGTAAAAAATATCAAAGATCTTGTAAAAGCAGGGAAAGTAGAAGACGCACAAAAGTCTCTCTCATCTGCATACAAGGCACTTGATAAAGCTGCTAAAATGAACACAATTACTAAGAACCATGCGGCTCGAAAGAAATCTCGGCTCGCACTCTCAATCAAACGAGTTTCAGCAAAATAAATAAAAAACCGCGCAGATAGCGCGGTTTTTTATTTTCATATACACTATATATGTTCCCTTATTTAATAAATAATTAATCGCGTACAATGAAACAACTTGATCCTAAGTCCGTCTGGCTATTTTTTATCCCAAGTGTAATATCTACCACAATATTGTTTATCTTTTTGGGTTTTTCTTTGGCTACTCTACTTTTTGCCGTAATTGATTCTGTTGCTGCAATAATTACTATTGTTTTCTTAATGTATGTGTTGTTTTTGGTACTTGCATTTATTTGGTCAAAACTTATTTATCGTTTTTATAAATATGAATTGATTGAAAATGGTTTCCGAAAAGAGTCAGGAATAATCAATAAGAAATACACAACTATTCCATATGATCGAATTCAAAACGTAGATATTAATCGAGGAATTCTCGCGAGAATTCTTGGATTGTCTGATTTACATATTCAGACAGCTGGTGCATCCGCATCTTTTGGAAGGTATGGAGCTACAGGAATTTATTCAGAAGGTCGCTTGCCAGGACTTTCGAAAGAAGTTGCTGAAGCATTAAGAGACGAATTGATACAACGTTCTCGTAACTCTAAAGGTCAACAGGGATTATAGAATAATAAAAAATACCCACCGAAAGGTGGGTGTTTTTTTTATTATTAAAAACCAAAATATTCCATAAGTATTTGATAGAGAGGTTCTTCCAGTTCTTCTTCATCGAGATAGTCTAAAAGATAATCACGTAAATCTTCTGGATGTATAGCTGAACTATCAAAAGGAATAACAATAAAAGGAGAAAGTGGTTTTTTTGATCTAAAAATAATTTTGTCTTCCACTTCTCCATCTATCACCCAAAAAGATTCTAAGAGGGAATAGGGATAGAGTACGTTTCCTGCGCGAACTCCTTTTCGAGAAATTTCAAAAGGTAGTAATCGTGGCTTTCGTTTTACTAGCGTAAAAGAGGTTGCTACAAAAAGTATAATAATAAGAGCAAAGAGATAATTTTTAAAAAAGATCGATAAAAAGATTCCACCTACCGCAACAATTCCCACGGTCCAGAACCAATCAACACTTCTTTCATAATGTTTGTGTTCGTTATGTTGCCAAGATATTTTTTCTAACGGAGAAATATTCATATGGTAATTATCTGCTTTTACTACTTATTTGTCGAGATGTTTTATGGACAGATATATAGGTTGCAAATACTTACTTTTTTGCTATTATCACAAGTACTCAATTATGTAATATATAATTGTTGTAGATATGTTGGAGGGGTGGCAGAGTGGTTGAATGCACCGGTCTTGAAAACCGGAATATCCGAAAGGGTATCGAGAGTTCGAATCTCTCCTCCTCCGCAGTAAGAAAACACAGAAAACTAATGTTTTCTGTGTTTTCTTAATTATTCACCAGCATAAACAAACTCACTGCTTGAATTATAAAAAACGCAATATAAATAGAGATTAAAACGGAAGCTTCTTTTTTTGATAATACGTTTTTACTTTTTGCAAAGAAGAATAATAAAGTAAAACCAATAACTATGAGTATTGCTGTTAATTTAAATCCACTCGAATGAATAGTGAAAGGACCATTTGCAATCGCTAAAAAACCAAATATTAATGTGTTTGCTGTTGCTGATCCTAAATAATTACCAAAAGCAATGTCAGATTTGCTTTTAAGTATCGCACGAATTGCGACAGTAATTTCAGGTATATTTGTTCCTATTGATAAAATTAATAATCCTATAATTGAAGACGGAACTTTAAATATTTCGGCAAAAAACACAACTTCTTCTACAAGAATATATCCAGCTATAAAAATACAGCCTCCTGCTAATAATATTTTAATAATATCTAAATCGGTTGTGTGTTTTGTGTGCATTAGTTCCTGCTCTACTTCTTGAACAACCTTTTTTGAAGTCATCGATGAAACTTTATGAATTGAGTATGGCAGAACTGCATACATAATGAGACAGGCCAATCCTTCGTCAACCGTTATGGCTCCGTCTAGGAGAAAAAAAGTGGGAAGCGCAATAATTATGAGTGCGATTAGTAGTTGTGCTTCATTCAGTGTGTTTTTGAGGTGAATTTTATTTCCTACAATTGCCAAAAGGGGAATAATAAATAATATGACCAGAAAAGAAGCTCCAACAATATTTCCTGCTGATACCTGCGGGGTTTTGTTAATCGTTGAGTTTATTGCTACAGATATTTCACTAATTGAAGTTAAGAATCCTAAGATAAAAAAAGCTGCGGTGAAACTACTTTGATTAAAACGCTGTGCAACTCGATGTGTCGCTTCTATGATTAATCCACTAAAGAACCAAATGACGGATAGCGACACTAAAAACAAAAAGATATGAGTTGTGAACATGTAAAAATAGTATATCATCACTGCTCGTATTAGAAATTTTCTCGCTAGGTTTTTTCAGTCTCTTTGCTATACTGCCCATATGAAATATCTTGGAATCGACTATGGGACACGACGAATAGGTTTGGCTTTGAGCGATGATACATTGTCACTTGCTTTTCCATATAAAACACTTCAAACATCAAAGGATACATTGAACGAAATACTCAATATTATAAAGGATAAAGAGGTCACTTGTGTTGTTCTTGGCGAGTCAAAGAATCTTGATATGAAGGATAATCCTGTAATGGAGCATATTAAGATTTTAAAAAGTGCACTAGAACAAAACAGGGTTGTTGTTGAATATCACCCTGAGTTTTATTCTTCTGCACAAGTACTATCAATTATGGGGGAACAAAATAAGGCAATCGATGCTTCTGCGGCTGCAATTATTTTACAAAATTACTTAGATTTACAAAAACATATATAATATCTTTATGTCAGAAATAGAAAACACACAAACATATATTGAATACGATGATTTTAAAAAGGTTCAAATCCAAGTTGGAGAAATTATAAGTGCTGAACCTGTAGATGGTTCAGAGAAACTTTTAAAGTTGCAAGTAAGATTTGGAGAAGAGGAAAGACAAATTCTTTCAGGAATAGCGAAGTTTGTTTCACCTGAAGAAATCGTTGGAAAGAAAGTTCCTTTTGTTACAAACTTAAAACCTCGATCCATGATGGGTCTTGAAAGTAATGGGATGATTCTTGCAGCAATTGATGGTGATCAAAATTTTTCACTACTAAATATAAATTCAGAGGTTTCTTCTGGAACACATGTTTCTTAATATATGTCAGAACTTACACAGGAGAAAAAAACTTATGTAGAGCGGTGGATTGAAAAAAAAGGAGATAAAAATTTATTTGGTTGGCTTTCTGCAATATCTTTCTCTGAAAGTTCTTTCTTTCCAATTCCTCCAGATCCGTTTTTGTTGGTTGCAACATGTTTGAAGCCTGGTAGATGGTGGAAATATGCCACTCTGGTCGCTCTGTCTTCAGTATTGGGAGGTATCTTTGGATACATAATTGGTTTTTATTTTTTTGATCTATTTGGTCAAAAGATAGTGGATATATATAGTCTGCAAGATGAGTTTCAAAAGGTAGGACTTCTTTTTCAGCAGAATGCATTTCTCTCTATTTTTGTCGCCGCTTTTACACCCATTCCGTATAAAGTGTTTACGATAGCGGGAGGTTTTTTCAAAATTAATGTTTTTACTTTTATTGCAGCCTCAATATTTGGTCGCTCAATGAGATTTTTTCTGGTTGCATTTTTGGCAAAAATATTCGGTAAACAATATGGTCAAAGATTTTTGAAGTTTCTCGATCTCTTTATGATCATACTTGTTATTGCTCTCGTCTTGTACTCGCTTCACTCTCTTATATAATAGAGATAATGAATTTTAGTTTTTTAACACCTCCAGAATTTTTATCTTTGCCAATTTTTGGACTTGATATTTCTCATTTCTCAATTAAGGTATCAAAATTAAAAAGAGTTGGAGCTAATCTTATTCCGGAAATCATAGTTGACGTTCCATTTTCTAATACTACAGAATTATCCGACAACAAAAATCAAGAAGGTGATCATAAGAATGTTCAAGTTGTATTAAATCAGTTAAAAAAGAAACACAAAATAAATTTTGTGAGAGTGTCTATTCCTGAAGAAAATACATATGTATTCAGAACGCTCGTTCCAAAAGATGCGCTACATTCAATTGAAGAATTCATTCTATATAACCTAGACCAATATATTCCATTGGATCCTCAAGAGGTTATTTTTGATTATAAAATTTTGGCTAAACATATAGATGATGAAAAGATACCTGTTGTTGTGACTGCTATTCCAAAAAACATTGTTGAACAATATACAGCAATTATTGAATCTTGTGGAATCACAATGGTTGCATGTGAACCTGAAACTCATGCGATTGCTCGAGCTGTAATTGATAAAGATGATATGAATCCTTACATCATTATTAATGTAAATCATTATGTAACTAATATCTCAGTTGTTGAAGATGGACTCGTTCAATATACTCAAACACTATCAATTGCAGGGAGTGACATGCTCGATAAGATGAGACCTGAAGTTGCGACCTCTTTTAAAGACAGTATTAATAAAGTGATAATCTACTGGTTCACTTCAAAAGATCAAATTCATCCTAATTCAAAAATAGAAAATATTATTTTGACAGGGGAAGCCTTGAAGTCTCCTAATTTAATTAATTTTTTAGAAAGTAATTTGTTTGTAAATGCTACGTTTGGAAATGTATGGAAAAATTGTTTCGACTTAGATAGTTTTGTTCCTAAAATTTCAAAACAGGAGTCATTAAAATATGCAACAGCTATTGGATTGTGTCTTCCAAAAATAAAATAATATGCCAAGAATTAGTACTATAAAATCAAATAAAATTTTAAGAAGAGAATATCGTCTTCGGTTTATTACGGCTTTTTTAATGGGTATTGCACTTGCGATATTAATATCTATTATTTTTATTTTACCTTCGTATACACTTCTGAGTTTTTATGAAAAGTCTTACGAAAAGTCGAGTACTTCTGAAGAGCAGCTGACTAATCAAAAAATGAATCAAGAATATTTGCAGAAATTGGATGGAGTACACGAATTAAGTCAGAAAATTGATACCAATTCAGTGAATCATCTTAAGGTAATTCAAAAACTTTCAGAATATGCAGCAAATTCAGTCACTTTTAATGTTGTTGAATTGAGTTCCACGGGAGAAGGTTTGGATATAACTCTCAGGGGACAGGCGGTAAGTCGAGAAGCGCTACTTTCTTTTGAAGATAAAATCGATTCAGATACTAATTTTACGGGTTTTGATATACCTATTGAAACATTAACAAAACCAACTAATATTTCTTTTAATATTATATTTACCTATCATGAAAAGTAATACAATTTTTAGATTTATAGTTACCTGCGTCTTACTTTGTTTAGTGGTACTTCTTTTTTATTATGTTGAAAATTCTACAAAACAAAAGATAGAGATAATTAGAAGCCAAACACATAAAAGTTTAAAGTTTGAGGGTTCTCATTCGACTAATCAATTAAAAGAAAGCATAAGAACTCTTTCTGAACAAGAAAAGATAATTGAAAATAGTACAATCTCTTCTGTAAAGGTTCTTGATTTTATACGGATGATTGAATTGTCTGCTGAAAATAAAGGATTAAAAATTATTATTGAAAAAGTAGAACCAGGAGAAGAGCAGCCACTTGATAATCAAAATAAAACAATTTCAGAGACATTCTTTACAATACAGGCAAAGGGTCAGTACGATTCAGTATTTTTATTTGTGGAAGAGTTATTACAAAATGAAAAGAAATTAACTTTAAATCAGATTAACTTATACCGTTCAGAGGACGCTGGAAAAATTGAGTATACTGTTCGAATGAAATTGAGGGGTATAATACTTAAATAATATGAATAATTTTAAAGAAAAATTTAAATTATATTTTAAAAAAAGAACTCAAAGAATATCAATTTTTGGATTATCAGTTGATATTGATTGGTTCTTTATTTTGTTGTGTTCGTTTACTCTCGTGATTGTTGGCTTGGTGTGTGCAATCTTTATGTATAGAGATATCGTGAGTGGTAAGGTATTTATCGCTGATACGGTTGAAGAGTTTGATGCTACACATGAGATAAAAGAAAAGGAAATTCAAAAAACTATTGAGTACTTAAAACAAAGATAATTTTGACGAAACTGCTTTTTATTGTTATTTTACTGATACCAAATGCTCTTGTAGTTCAATGGATAGAACAGCGGACTTCTAAGCCGTTAATGTAGGTTCGATTCCTACCAGGGGCACATTATAAAATGTAATTGCAAATCTTAAAATATTTGCTATTGTATACAAACAAGGGCGATTAGCTCAGTTGGCACTAGCAAGCCAGTCCGTTTAAACGGACGAAGAGCTAAGGTTGTTGTGAATAAAATATGGGCGATTAGCTCAGTTGGCTAGAGCAGTCCGTTTACACCGGAAAGGTCAGGGGTTCAAGTCCCTTATCGCCCACATAAAAAACAAAACACTGACTTTTATGTCAGTGTTTTGTTTTTAAGAAATGAAAATTATGGAGGATTATATTTTGTGTTTTCTTCCAAAAATCTTAAAAATAAGTATACTGCCAATATGAATATTCAAATTATTACTCAAACTCCTGACTATATTGTTATAAACAAGCCAGCTGGAATCTCTGTTCATAAGAGCGGACAACGAGAAGAATACACTGTCGCAGACTGGGTTCTTGAGAATTTTCCTCAAACAAAAGATGTTGGAGAGCCTTTAAAAATCTCGACAAATGAAGTAATTCCGCGACATGGAATTGTTCACCGGCTTGATAAAGCGACATCAGGAGCACTTGTAATAGCATTAACACAGAAGGGGTATGAATTCTTTAAGGCTCAATTTAAAGATCGATTAATTAAAAAGACATACAGTGCATTTTTGTATGGAAATTGGAAAGAAGAACAAATGACAGTTTCAGAGGCTATCGGAAAACATAAGAAAGACTTTAGAAAAAGAACAACAGCCCATAATTCAAGAGGTGTCCTCAAGCCAGCTATTACGTTTTTTAAAATCATAAATAGAATCAAAATGGGCGCAGATTACATAACACTTGTTGAGGCTCAACCAAAAACAGGGAGAACTCATCAAATTAGAGTACATGCTCGATATATGCAACATCCTGTTATTGGAGACAACCTTTACGCTGCTCGAAAGGCGAAATTGCTTGGTTTTGATAGGCTTGCACTCCATGCTCATTTCTTGGAATTTAAAGATTTTGAAGGATTCACTCAAAAAGTTGAAGCGCCATATCCTGAGGACTTCCAAAGGGCTTTAGAAATCATGGATTCTGAAGAATCTCTTTAGATATTGATAAATTCAAAAGACCATGTTAAAGTGTCGGTTACTAACGAATTAATATATAAGTATGAACACAGTAATAACTCCAGTAGACATTGCTTCACGAAAAAACCTTGATATGAGAACAGGGGATACTGTTCGTGTGTGGCAAAAAATTCAAGAAAAAGGTAAAACTCGACTTCAATCATTTGAAGGAATGGTTCTTGCCCGAAAGCATGGTGCAGAGGCAGGTGCGACTTTTACAGTACGACGAAACACTAATGGTTTTGGTGTAGAAAAAATATTTCCACTTTATTCTCCTATGATTGATAAGATTGAAGTAATCAAACGGTCAAAAACTCGACGAAGTAAACTCTATTACATCCGAGACAAAGCTCTTAAAGAAGTTAAAAAACGATTTAAGATGGCTGCTGTTAAATTCTCAACAGAAGATGGGAAACTTGTTGAAATCCCTGTTGTACCTACTGAAGAACCAGAAGTGACTCCAGAAGTAGTTTCAGAAGAAAAAGAATAATCTAATTCAAATTAAAAAACCTCCAGAAATGGAGGTTTTTTAATTTGAAAGAAATATTTATCTATTTCGTACTATACTAATGTATACCCATGGAAACATCCCAGCAGTTTTCTGATAGTGAACTTGTAACTTTGTCCCTTAAGGATAAGGAAGTTTTTTCTCAGATTATTGAAAGATACCAACATAAGATTTATAGATACATCAAACGAATCAGTTCTTTTTCAGATGATCATATAAGTGATATCCTCCAAAATACATTCATTAAGACATATATAAATTTAAATAATTTTGATACATCACTTCAATTCTCTTCGTGGCTGTATCGTATTGCTCACAATGAAACAATTTCTTTTTTGAGAAAAAACAAAAAACATATCGAGGCTACGTTGTTTCCTGATGATTCTATGGAAGAATTTAAATCGGATATTTATATTGAAGATCAACAAATCAAAATGGAGGATTCGAAGGTATTGTGGGAGGCAATTAAATCACTCGATCAACATTATCAGGATGTAATTATTTTGAAATATTTCGAACATAAAAGCTATGATGAAATTTCAGATATTATCCAGAAGCCTCCGGGAACTGTTGCTACTTGGATTAGTCGAGCCAAGAAAGAGATACAAAAGTTTTTAACGAAATATAATTACAAAAACAATGGATAAGTCACACGTACAAATAAATATCACAAGGACGATTCTGGATAGGCTCGAAAACCAAAAGGTTAAGCCAACTCCAAAATGGTATTTTGTAATTCAAGAAAGTATTGTATGGATACTTGGTTTGGTAACTACTCTGTGTGGTGCTATTGCAATATCTATTACACTGTTTGTTTTAACTGTCGCACCTACAAGATTTCAGCCAGCAACACATGAAAGTATTATACGTTTTTGGATTGAATTTATTCCCGTGCTCTGGCTCGTACTCTTTGTCTCTTTTATATTTGCTACGGATTATTTTTTAAGAAAAACAAAAAAAGGTTATAGATATAGTTTTATTGTACTTACAATCTCTTCAATTACACTCTCGGTACTGTTGGGGTATCTAGGCTTTTTGATTGGATTAGGTGAATTTCTTGAAAAGGGTGTTGGATCAAAAATTCCTTTCCATACTCCTTCACAAATGATGGTACAGAAAATATGGTCACAACCATCAAAAGGTCTACTGACTGGAAAGATAATTAGTAATAATGGGGTTCTACAAACCCAAGAAGGTCTCATTTTCAATCTTGATATAAGCCAACTCCCTGATACTCAAAAAAGTTTAATTACAGAGGGTACATATATCGGATTGATTGGTACAACAACTGCAGAAAATAGGTTTTTCGTTTGTGTGGTAATTCCTTTGGATGATAGAAATTTTATATTAAATGCGGATCAATTTGAAAGAAAATATCCGGACGGGCGTATTAATACATGTAAGGGCGTACGACCTTATGACAGATTAAAAACTAAAATCCTTAATTATGAAAATTAATAAAAAGAAAGTAGCTTCTACATTAGCTCTTATTGGTCTGACATTAGGAACTAGCGTAAGTGCTGCAGAAGTGATGAGAAAGCCTCCTAGATTTGAAAGTCTTACGGCATCTCAGCAATCAACTCTTGAAGAAGCACATGAATTACATATGCTTGGAAAAGATGATGAAGCAAGAAAATTAATAGAAGATGCAGGAATTGAAACTCTTGGATTTCGAGGTATGAAAGAACGTGGAGAGCGCGGGGAACACAGGGAACAAGGTGAAGAACGTATGGAACGATTTAAAACTTTAATTGAACAAGATGATTTTGAATCGTTTCAAAAAATGGTAGCGGGTACTCCTATGGCTGACATCATAAATACTGAAGAAAAGTTTGAAGCTCTTGTTCAAGCACATGAACTACGATTAGAAGATAAACATGATGAAGCAAAAGAAGTTTTGGAAGATGCAGGAATCAAGCCGTTTGGAAGGAAAGTTCGAAATCTGAAATAAAACTATATTACATAAACCACATTAATTAATTCTCCTGAAAACCCTATACCACTCTCTGGTATAGGGTTTTCTCTTTTATAAAAATATGTATAATCAAAGGGTGTATGCTGCGCAAGTGGTGAAATTGGTATACACGCACCCTTGAGGTGGGTGTGCCTTCGGGTGTGGAGGTTCAAGTCCTCTCTTGCGCACAGAAAAAATAAAACACCCAACATGAAAGTGTTGGGTGTTTTATTTTTTTCTTGATATTTTCAGAGAAATTGATAACTTAAGTAAAGACTTTGTATAACCATGAAAACCAAACGTAACTTAATTTGTTCTCTGATGTATGAGCTCCGTGAAACGGGGAAGCGTGTACTCAAGTACATTCAGTGGAAGGACTTCGAACTCAACTACCTGGCAGCTTTTTGGAAAACTTTAGAATGGACTCGTCTGTTCAAAAGTGGTGCGATTGATCTTCGAACCTGCCGTAGAGAGTGCTTAGCTATTCGAGACTCTCTCTGGTTGTCTGTCCTATATTGATGCGTATCTTGAATTTCATGGAAGGCGGTCGTCTCTTGTAGACGACCGCTTTTCCTTTTGTCTGGACTTTTAGCTCTAAAATGAGTATTATCTTCCTTACATGGCGACTATGGTGTAACGGTTAACATAGAGGTTTGTGGAACCTTTGATTCGGGTTCGATTCCCGATAGCCGCCCATAAAACAAACAAACCTGATACGTAAGTGTCGGGTTTGTTTGTTTTAGGAAGGATATGGGATGAGAAAGGCGGAGATAAAAAGTCTGGAGGTACGAAGACTTTTTATCGAGCCAGGGTCGTGAGCAATATATTTTTAATGAGTTTAGCGAATATAAAAATAATTGACTCCTGACCGATTCCCGATAGCCGCCCAAAAGGGTGTTTAATAATTTTTTTAAATGAAGTGATTTTTTAGTTCTTGCTTGATATACTTTTTGATATGAAACTCTTACTTACATCAAATGGTTTTTTAGATACACTGCTTGAGAAAGATTTTTTAGAGATGATCGATAACAGAGTAAATCTTAAGGTGGCAATAATACCTACGGCCAGTGATCCTATTGAATGGGTTCCTGAAAAAGAAGGAGATCAAGTGAAGGATTATATTTATAAATTAATACCCGAGAAAAAGGAACAACATGCGGAATGGTTAAGAGTATATAAAGAAGAATGGGAGAAAAAAGGGTATCATGTTGTCTTGGCAGATTTAAAAGAAGACCCTTTGGATTTGAAGAAGAAAATAGAGGGTGTTGATGTTATAGATGTGCTTGGTGGTGATGTGAATTATCTACTTGATTGGGCGAAAAAATCTAAACTAGATACTTATTTGGAGGAGGTACTTAATAAAGGAGTCGTCTATATTGGAACTAGTGCAGGGAGCGGACTAATTAATCCTGATATCGGACTTACATGGTGGGAACCAGATTGGAAGTTAGATCACGCAGGTTTAGGGATTGTTGACTTTATAGTGGTTCCACACCAAAAGGAAAGTGATGAACGTTCAAACGTTGAAAATTTAATAAAGCGCAGAAATTATTTGCAGACTATAATTGATTTTCCGTGGAAGATTTATCTTCTTCAAGACGGTCAAGCGATTAAGGTTGTTGATGATAAAGTCGAACATATTGGGTCTGGAACAAAAAAATACATTTAAAAGAGTATATGAGAGATTAGCTTTAACTCCTTGACTATGTGAAATAAAGGTAGTACTATATTAAATGTAAGTATCGAAAACTATTGAGTCTTTGAAGTGCGTCGTCCTCGGATGACTGAACTTGGAAAACCTTGTGTGTCATACTTACACTATTAATAGTGTTAATATACACAAATGGAACAAGAAAACAACAAAAGATTATTCGTAGGTGGAATTGCATACAAAACTTCAGAAGAAGATTTGTCAGCTGCATTTGCACAAGCTGGAACAGTAGTTTCTGCTCGAATTATCAAAGAACGAGAAACAGGCCGATCAAAAGGTTTTGGTTTCGTTGAAATGGAAACAGCTGAACAAGCTGAAGCTGCTATCGACGCTTGGAACGGTAAAGAACTCGATGGTCGAGAACTTATCGTAAACATCGCTCGAGCTGAAGAACGACGACCTTCAAACGGAGGCGGCGGAGAACGACGAGAATGGAGACGGTAATCTAACCTCTTTATAAAACAAAACCCTGTTACCAAAAGTAACGGGGTTTTGTTTTAAAAATTTGATATCATAAAAATATGCGATTAATATCTAACTTTTTTCAAAAGAATGAAAGGTGGCTTACACCGGTTGTATTACTGGGTGGTTTTATAATTGATAACCTTACACTAAGGCGTGCAGATCTTTTATTGGAAAACGCACTACTTACTTTCTACCTACTCTGTCTTATGGGGGCTATCTTGCTTTGGCACAAACTCCAGTCTCGAGAACAGAAATCTGTACGTATCAACGAAATCGAATCAATCCTCTTTCTAACCATTCAGTTTATTTTTGGTAACCTGTTTAGTGGACTCACTGTGTTTTATATTAAGAGTGCCTCTATCTTTGCAAGCTGGCCATTTTTTATTGTTTTGTTTGCCGGTATGATTTCGACTGAATATTTTAAAAAACATTTTTCACGATTTTTAATACAACTCACAACCCTCTATCTTTTACTGTTTACATATCTTATCGTTGTTGTTCCGTTATTTGTTCGTGCAATTAATGCGTTTGTATTTATTGTAAGTGGGGTACTAAGTTTAGTTTTGATTTTCCTATATCTCAAACTTTTTAAAAAAGTAGTTCCTAATTTAATCAAAAATAAAACAAACAAAATTGTTGCAGCAATAAGTGGAGTTTTTTTGATAATGAATATATTTTATTTTTTAAATATCATTCCTCCAATCCCTCTTGCACTTCGAGATACTGGCGTCTACAAAAGTGTAGTGCGAACTGATACGGGATATGTGTTTGCATATTTTGATTCAAAATTTTCTTTCAAGAACTTAAAAACAGAATACTCTGTTCCTGCTGGTTCGTATGTATATTTTTATTCTTCAGTTTTTGCACCTGTAAAATTTGAACAAATTATTATGCATGAGTGGCAGAAGAAAGATTCAAAAGGTGATTGGATAAAAATGTCTTCAGTAACGTTTCCAATCTTTGGCGGAAGTGATACAGGGTATCGAGGTTACACCGTGAGTGCACAAATAACAAAAGGTGAGTGGCGAGTTTTAGTAAAAACAAAAGGGGGACAAGTACTGGGAGGAAAGAATTTTGTTGTCCGGTAATTTGCTAAGAGGATAGTCCAAAAATAAAACCCCTATGTTAGGGGTTTTATTTTTGGATTATCCTTGTCGAGCTTTTCGGCGTGGATCTTTCTTATTAATTCGATATAGCTTACCTCGTCGTCGTACGAGTTGGTCTCCAGCCTTTTCCTTTTTGATTGATGATTTTACTTTCATGATGTGTATATTTCTAACATAGAACGTCCAAATTGTAAAACTCCTTTATCTTTTCTTTAAAAAGTCTTTACAGGACACCTTTCTTGTAGCCTGTTGTTTGAAGTGTCCAAAAAACTCCAAACGAAATGACTTGATATTTTTTGCCCATATGGCGAACAAACTTTACATACGGGTTTTAGTGTTTTTTTCTGTCCTTTTAACCTGAATAAGTCTCTTTTTACACGGGTGGCTAAGGTATAATTTTGGTAATGACTACTGAGGTCGTTTTATTAAATTAACTTAATTTTTGGTATGAATATTTTTGTCACGAAGCGAGATGGTACAAAGGTACCATTCGACGCAAACCGAATTAACAGGTCTCTCGAAAGAGCATGTGAAGGATTTGAGAATAAAATTCAAATGGTTACACAGATCGCCACTGAAACCCAGTTAACGATTTATGATGGAATTTCTGAAAGAGAAATGGATGAAGCTACAATTAACACCGCGCTTCAAAACGTGTCTGATGATCCTGCGTACGATACTGTCGCAACCCGTCTGTTGCTTAAAATGACATATGCTCGTGTGTTGGGGGATTACGATAAAGATGATTTAGAAGCACCTCAAAAACTTCATGCTTCAAAATTTGCTTCACACATCAATGAATGGGTAGACCTCGGACTCCTTGATAAACGTATGCAAGAAAAATTCGATCTTGTTGAACTTGCAAACACGTTAGATGTAGCTCGCGACGATTTGTTTGGATATACAGGTCTTTCAGGACTACTTCATCGATATGCACTTAAAGGTAAAAATCAAGAATCAGCGGAAACACCTCAGTACTTTTTTATGCGAGTTGCAATGGGAATGTCATATAACGAAGCTGATCCAACTTCGAGTGCAAAACGTTTTTACAATAAAATGTCAAAACTAGAATATATTGCAGGAGGATCAACAAACTTAAATGCTGGAGTTCCAAAACCTGCATTATCAAATTGTTTCCTTATGGAAGTACAAGATTCAATGGAACATATTGCAAAGTCCGTTGCTGATGTAATGATGTTGTCTAAGGCCTCTGGAGGAATTGGAATGTCCCTCACAAAACTTCGAGCAAGTGGTTCGCCTCTAACTTCTTCAAACACTGTTTCTTCTGGCCCAACTCCTTTTGCAAAAATTATTGATACCGCGATTCGTGCAGTACAACGAGGAGGAAAGAAAAAAGGGGCACTTTGCTTTTATATGGAAAACTGGCATATAGATTTTCCTGACTACATGGAATGGCGACAAAACTCAGGAGACGATTATCTTCGAATGAGAACTGCTGATACTGCCGTATTTATTTCTGATGAATTTATGAAGCGGGTACAAGATAATGCTGACTGGTATATGTTTGATCCAAAAGAAACGGCTGATCTTAATGAACTATATGGAAATGCTTTTTCAAAACGATATCAAGAATATTGTGACAGATCTGATAGGGGAGAAATGCGAGTATATAAAAAAGTGAAAGCACGAGAACAGTACCGACAGATTCTTGCACAGCTCCAAGGAACTTCACACCCTTGGCTTACATGGAAGGATACTATCAATAATCGGGCGCTCAATAACAACACGGGAACAATTCACATGTCTAACTTGTGTACAGAAATCTGTCTTCCACAAGATAAAGATAATATTGCAGTATGTAACCTTGCTTCACTTAACTTGGCAAAACATGTCGATGCTGAGAAAAAAGAAGTTCAATGGCAAAAACTAGAAGAAACTGTCCGAACAATGATTCGACACTTAGACAATCTTGTAGATATAAACGTTCTGCCTATTCCTGAAGCTGAAAAATCAGATAAAGAAAACAGAGCAGTGGGACTAGGTGTTATGGGGTTTGCTGATGCAGTAGAAAAAATGGGTTGGCCATACGACTGTGAAGAAGCATATGATTTTACAGATAAAGTTTTTGAATTTATTAGTTACATGGCAATTGATGAATCCACTATCTTGGCGCAAGAAAAAGGGGCATACAAAAACTTTCCTGGATCTGGTTGGTCAAAAGGAATGGTCCCATATGATTCAATTGCGGTATTAGAAAAAGAAAGAGGATTTGAACTTACTGTTGATAAAGAAAGCAAACACAAAGGTCTTGATTGGGATGTATTGCGAGCAAAGGTAAAATTAGGAATGAGAAACGCAACACTTATGGCTGTTGCTCCTAACGCAAACATTGGTCTTGTTGCAAATACAACTCCTGGAATTGATGCTCGATTTGCTCAGATCTTTTCACGAAATAAAATTTCAGGAAAATATCTTGATATAAACGTAAATCTTGTAAACGAATTGAAGAAAAGGGGATTGTGGGAAAGAGTACGAGGAAAGATTATTGAACACCAAGGAGATATTGCTGGTATTGCAGAGATTCCTGATGATATTAAAGTGGTTTACAAGACTTCATTTACAACATCTCCATATGCATATGTCGAAGTTGCAGCACGGGCTCAAAAATGGATTGACCAAGCCTTATCTCGAAACATGTATCTTGAGACTCGAGACAATGATGAGATTATGAATATTTATACAACCGCATGGTTGAAGGGTGTAAAAACTACATACTATCTTCACATGAAACCACGACACACAGCAGAACAAAGTACGACGTCAGTAAATAAATCAACCTCTATAGGAAAAACAGGATTTGGAGCATTCAAATCAAAGTTTGCGGAAGCAAGACAAAGAGAAGAATTAGCTGCGATGCCAAGTGTTGAAAGTCCATTACAAGTAGCAGAACCAAGTTCGGTACCAACACAAACGCCAGCAGAAAAAAAAGCTTTCGTTTGTCCTGTAGATCCTGCTGAGCGAGCACAATGTGATAGTTGTCAGTAATTAAAAAGAATAATTAAAAACAGTATGTTAATTGGAAAACCAGAAGAGAAAGATTTCAACATTTACCCGAGTAAATATCCTTGGGCACGAGAATTATATGAACAAGCTGTGGCGAACACATGGTTTCCTCACGAAATCCCGCTTAAAGAAGACAAGGATGATTACGAATCTATGACTGAAGAGGAGCGACATGCACTTAAATTCATCATGGCATTCTTTAATCCTGGAGAACTTATCGTAAATCGTTCAATCGCACTTGGAATTTATCCATATCTTAAGTCAGCAGAATGTCACCTGTTTCTTGCCAAGTGGATGTGGGAAGAAGCAAACCACTGTACTTCATTTGAGTACGTTCTTGAGACATTTAACTTTGACAGAGATGAAACTTATTCAATCCACTTGAATAATCCAGCCATGCAAGCAAAGGAAGAGTTTATTCAAGGATATCTTAAAGCTATGACTGAACAGGTAATTGATGTCGATACTCCAGAAGGTAAAAAAACATTTATCAAAAATCTTATTGCTACAAACATTGTTACAGAAGGGATCTGGTTCTACTCAGGATTTATGGTTATTCTTTCTTTTAGACAACGAAATAAAATGAGAAACTTCGGTTCAATGATTAGTTGGGTACTTCGAGATGAAAGTTTACACTTAAAATTTGGAATGAATCTAATTTTAAATTTACTTGAAGAAAATGCTGAAATTGTAACAGAAGAATTTGCACGAGAGATCCAAGATATTATCATTGAAGGTGTTCAACTTGAAAATGAATATAATAAAGAATTGTTTCCAAACGGAATTCTTGGTCTTAATGCAGAGTACGTAAATCAATACGTACAGTATGTGGCAGATAGGCGGTTAGAGGAACTTGGGTTTGAACCACACTTTAATGTGTCTAATCCTGCAAAGTGGATGGCAACATCAACTGATGTACTCGAGCTAGTAAACTTTTTTGAACAACAAAATACAAACTACGAAGTAAATAATAAGGCGTAACGAAATTACTTGTCCACTTCAAAAACCCACCTAATCAGGTGGGTTTTTGTATAATAGACAGTATGAAATATATAGGAATTTTTTTCGTTCTCTTTTTTTTGTTTAGCTTATCAATTCCGGTTCTAGCACAAACAAAGTCATGGGAAGACTTTGGTTTATCTGAGGAATCTGTTCAATATTTATCTGATGAGCAAAAAAATCAAATCTTGAAGTCACTTACTCCACAAGAAACCACCGAATTGCAAAAGCAAGTAAAAGAAGCTAATCCTCAAGAAGGAAGTGATTTTGTTGCTGGTCCTGATGTGGTTGCTGGAAATTTTTTGACGGAAGAAGAATCTAGTAAGATTGTGAGCTGTTTTGACTACTATTCCTTTGGGAGTGTTACTGTCGATTTAATGTCTCAAGCTTCTACAGCTGTTGCGGGAATGGACATGAAGTTCGATGGAATTATTTCGAATACAAATAATTATCCGATTGTTGATGGAAATGTATATGTAAAGATTTTTAAAAGTAGGGGAGAAGAAAAAGATGCAAATGGTCCTGATGTTGTGGATCAGTTTATCGTTGAACAAAATATTTCTATTCCCGCACAAGGTTCGGTTCCTTTTTCTGTTGATTGGAAAGTTCCAGCGTCTGCCGTTAAAGGTGATTATCAGGTTGCAACTTTTTTTGTTACAGATAAGAAATTCAATCTGTCAGGATTGTCATTTACAGATGATGTAGTTGGCAATACATTTAACTTTACTGTAGATGGCACAGAGACTGGTGTGTTTTTTGATAAAAGCTCAGTTCTTGTTAATGAAGAACCTTATTTTTTTGCAGCATATCCACCAAGAATTTCTTCAGATAATAATGCTGCTATATCTGTTTCTGTGCAGAATACAACTACTGAAAGTCAAAACACTCAGATTGTATGGAGTATATATAAATGGGATGCAATAAATCCTGATAATTTAATAAAAACAGTTAATACTGATGCAACAATTGAGCCTAGCTCAGAAAAGATATTTAATATAGAAATTTCAGACAAGGAATATCCTGTATATTATGTTGTCGGTGAATTAAAAAATCGTGATGGAAAATCTTTTGTAGGGATTAGATATGTGAGAGATGGGGTTGACTTGGTACGTCTTAATTTTCCTTCAATTACAAAATTTCCATTAGTGAGAGGAGAAGAAAATACAATATTTACTTGTTTACACAATAGTGGGACATCTCCTGTTGTTAGAGATAATAAAATGATTATGGAACTTAAAGACGATAAAGGAAATATCGTTGAGTCGTATACATACGAAGGTCCTGTTACTGGTGATATGATGGCGGTTAAAAAAGATTTCAAATCCTTAAAAAGTTTGAATGTTTTTTCTTTGCATACTCAATTATGGACTAATGGAGTATTGGTTGATGAATCTGTAATTAATTATGACTGTAAATTAATTGATTCTGGTCAGTGTCCTTCAAACTCTATTATCAAGATTCTGACTTCCTTGATTGGGGGAGTTGTTCTGATATTTTTGTTGATATTTATTTTGAAAAAAATAAGAAATAAAAACAGCATTATCTTGCCTGTACTTGTATCTCTATTTTTATTTGGTGCATTATCTACACCTTTGACTATAGAGGCGAAAACTTTATCATGGACAAAAGTTGAGACAAAAGATTTTGCTTATTTTTGGAATAGATGGGGAAATGGTGTGTATTCATCAGGTTGGGCCACAGCACTAAAAAAACCAAGTATCACTATTAAATATAATGTTGAAATTAGAAACGCAAAAACAAATGCCCTAATTGAAAGTGGAGGATCTGTACCTGTTGGAACAGAAATTAATCTAAAGTTCCTAAAGCACGAATATACAGATATCTCTTGGTTTGGAACGGGATATAGCGCCGATTCTCCAAACGGGGAGTGGAGGACAAATGCTACTCCTCCTACTATGACAACTTGGTATGACTGGGTACAACCTGGAAATGTTTGGACTTATTTTGAACAACCTGTCTGTGCTCAAAAGGATTTTGTCACAAATGTAAATTCAGGGAGCGTAACCTATGGAGTATATATTCCGTTTGTTGTTAGTCCTCCTGCAAAAAGTATTATGAATACTAATAACTTGTCTTGTGGCTCGTTAACAGGGAATGAATCGACCGGATATACAATGAAGTGTACTGTGACTAGTCCTGGTACGATTCAACCAATATTTTTCTTCGGTGCTACCTCGGGAAAGTTTTACTATCGATATTATGACCCACGAAGTGGCTCAACAGGATATCCTCCAGCACCACTGATTCCTGGTTGTTATGGAAATAATATTCCACTAGAGACAATAACTTCATATCCTACTCAATGGGATGGAATGAAAACTTCTCCTTACACTTTTACTGTTTTAGCACTCTCAACATCATATACACTTACTGCTACAGCTGTCGAACCTACGAACAAACCACCTCTTCCTCCGACAGTCACAGGACCAACAACAGGTTATGTTTCTAGTCCGTATATATTCAACTTCGTAGCGACTGATCCAGATGGAGATAAAATCAAATATGGTATTGATTGGAATAGTGACACTATCGTAGACCAGTGGTTACCAGCTACTTTAAACGTGAACTCAGGTGTTTCCCAAAGCACAAGCAAGACATGGTCTAGTACAAGTACACCAGCTACATCCTTTAAGGCACAAACACAAGATGAGCATGGTGCTTTATCTAGTTGGGTTTCTTATGTTATTAATTTATTCTTACCCCCAGAAAATGGAACTTGTGGTGTGGCTCAGGACTCATGTGTCACTGGTCTTTATACTAATTTGGATGATGTTGGGACTGAATCGAGATGGTATTGTGCTGGTAAAAATAGTGGTACTGATTCTCCTGTATGTAAATACGATACAAACGTTGTTGCCTCATTTACAGTTTCTTGTTCTGCTCCCGATGTAATTTTTCCAGACACAACAGCAAATTTTGTTTCAAACACAACAGCGTTATCTCCTGGATATCAATGGAAGGAAGAGGACGGTACTCCAATAACTGGAGCAATAAATGAGACCTTTAGTCGAAATTATTCCGTGAGTGATGTGCATCGAGTTCTTTTGTCGGTAACACAAGGAACTGAGACCGTAACAGAATCTTGTTCTGTGCTTGTAAAGTGTAATGATGATAACTTTGAAAATAAGCCAGCAACACAATGTAATCCGGTTACAAATACACAAGATGTATTCACTTGTACCTCTTCAGGATGGTCGGTAAAAAATAAAGCTTGCATTCCATCTACTCCTGATCCTGTTGCTACTTTTTCTTTTGATCCAAGTGTAACAGCTGATAGTAATAAAAAATGTGGACTTACATTGTCTGCTTCGAATGTTGATTCTTGTTTTCTTACACCGTCTTCTGGAGGAAATGCAATTGAAATAAAAGGAAAAGATGGAATTATTGAAAAAGTAAAAGAAAATATGGTTCCTGTTGGTCGTCACATTCTTTCCTGTACGGGATTAGGTGTTGCTCCTGTCACAAAAACATTTGGAATTCGATCTTGTATCGTAAATCCCGAAATTAAAGAAAATTAAAAACTTTGTCCCCACAAAAACCAACACATACGTGTTGGTTTTTGTATAATAAAGATATGAAATATATAGGAGCTTTTTTAAGTATAGTTTTTTTATTAATATTATCAGTGAACGTGTTTGCTCAAGAATCTGAACAGGATATTGATGTTCAAAAAGAGATTACTCTCGAAGAATTGACTCAACTAGAAGAAGGTACGGGTTCAGTCGATCCTTCGTCGTTGCTAACTGAAGAAGAAAAGAGTGGCTTATCTTTATGTTCTGTTGAAACAACTTCTGAAATGGTTGATATCGATGTCACGACTGAGATTACAGAATTAGTCGCAGGAACAACACTTACACTCCAAGGCGAAATATCCAATAAAACAAATACTTTCATTTCAAACGGAACACTTTTTGTAAAAATCTTGAAATTAAATGAGGATGGATCGGAATCAATGATAGTCGATCGTTTTGTTGCTCAAGAGAATATTTCTATCCCCGCAAATACATCTTTTCCTGTTTCTTTTACGTGGAACGTTCCAGCTGTTGCTCAAAGTGGCGGGTACAAAGCGGCAACTTATCTATATGTAGATAATAAAACTGACGTTGCTGGAATTTCACAATCAAACACTGCGTTTGGTGGAGTATTTGATTTTTCTATTATTGGAGAAGAAGGCTCTATTTATTTTGATACAGCATCACTTACTGTAAATGGACAATCTCATGTGTCTGGTTCTGCTCCTGTAGTGGTTCCTGATTCTGGAGAGATTCTTATTCTTGCTCCTGTGTCTAATACAACCACAGAGGATCAGAATACTAAGATCCAATGGAAAATTTATAAATGGGATGCAAAGAATCCTCAGAATCTTCTTAAAACGATTGACTCCGACGCAACTATCTTAGCAAACTCATCATATGTGTATCAATTACAGTCTTTTGAATCAGAATTTCCTGTATATCATATTGTTGGAGAACTATATGATCGTGATGGAAAGTCTGTAATTGAAATTAAATATGTCAGAGAAGGTTCATCAGCAATCCAAATATTTTCTTCATCAGTTGCATCATACCCGTTGGTTAAAGGTGAAAAAAATATAGTATCTGCTTGTGTATATAATCTTGGTACTCAGCAAGTTGTCAGAGATGGAAAGGTATTAGTTGAAATAAAAAATACAAAAGGAAGAGTCATCGAATCTCACACATATGAAGGAGTGCTTACACGAGATTTGATTTCAATTAAAAAAGATTTTACTTCTACAAAAAATCTAAATTCATTTTACGTACATACTCAAGTTTGGAGTGGGGGTGTAATGTCTGATGAATTTGTAAAACAATATGATTGTAAAATAATGGATCCAGAAAATTGTCAAAATGATTTTTGGTCAGGTATCTTATATACACTTGGTGCATTAGTTCTGATCATTCTTCTACTTATTGCTGCAATCAAAATAAAAGTTAATAAAAGTATAATCTTGCCATTATTTATTTTCTTCATCCCTCTCTTTTTGTTCTCTAACATTCCTATAACAGAAGCTGCAAAATCAGCATCGGTATCAAGTCCTTCAACAACCATGAGTACTTCTGGATATCAATGGTGGCTCAAATCAACACTTGGTGGTACTCGTATATCCGCATCATATTCCGCCGATGTTAGAAATGCAGATACTAATGCTGTTATTGCTGATAAAGCATCTGTACCTGTTGGAACAAAATTAAAATTTATTGCGTCTAATTCTGGTATAAGTTGGCTTTCTTCAAGTCCTTGGGCATCAGGAGGAGGGTCATGGATTTCTGGTGCCAGTCAACCAACTGGATGTCTGGGAACTTATTCAAATACGCTCGAGATATTTAAATCAAGCTCAAACGCATATTCTCAAACTCAATCATCTTCACATATTGCGCGTGAATATATCGTTGCTTCAGTAAATCCTGCAAGTGCAACGATCTCGAAGACAGGAAACTTGAGTTGTGGTGGTATGAGTGGGGGAAGTATGACATGTACTGTAACTGGGGCAGGCCCAATTGGTGCAACCTTTAATTTTGGAGGTACTTATGGAAAGTTATATCGAAGTTTGTATCACCAATATTATAATATTTCAAACGGTGTAAACGGATGTGCTGATAATGCTGTCTATAGTCCACAGGTCTCACTGAGTTCAACTTCACTCAGCTATAGTTTTACTGCAACACCAGTTGAGCCTGTTAATCAAGCTCCAAATCCACCAACTATTACTGGTCCAAAAACAGGACAACCATCGACATCTTATACGTTTGGTTTTAGAGCGACAGATCCAGATGGAGATAATGTTCGATATGGCGTGAGTTGGAATAATGATAATACTGTTGATGAATGGTTGCCCGCAAGTGGTCGAGTGGCTTCAAATACTCTAAAAAATGGAAATAAAACATGGACAGGAACAGGCACAAAAACTTTCAAAGCACGTACTGAAGATCAACATGGCGCCTTGTCAGGTTGGGTTTCCTATAATATTACTCTTTCAAATCCCGCGGTAAATGGTTCTTGTGGAACTACGAATAATAGTTGTATTGCAGGAACTTCTGTGGATACTGCAGATAATACTGTTAATTATCGTTGGAATTGTAATGGATCAAATGGTGGAACTAGTGTTTCATGTACACTTCCAAAACCAATAACCGGTGTTTGTAATTTAGCTGTTGTTAATGGTTGTTCTTCTGGAACTCTTAATGATACTGCTGATACGGGAATTGCTTATAACTGGAGATGTGTTGGATCAAATGGTGGATTAAGTAATTCATGTACGCTTCCAAAAACTGTAGTTCCTCAATCATATACTCTGACATTTGATGGTAATGGTGCTACTTCTGGTTCGACAGCTAGTCAATCGATTGCAAGTGGAACATCAGTTAATTTGAGGGCTAATGGCTTTATTCGAACAGGACATACCTTTGCCGGATGGGCTACTTCAGCTGGTGGTGCTGTTGTATATGCCAATCAAGCAAGCTATACGATGGGAAGTTCCAATACTACTTTATATGCAAAATGGAGTCCTGGTTCGACAGGTCCCACCTTCACCGTCTCCTGCTCAGCCTCACCAGACCCGGTAGTATTCCCAACCAAAACAACAACCTTCACTGCACAAACAAGCGCAACCTCTCCAACATACAGATGGGAAAGTCCAACAGG
>Ga0172380_10002556_pt1 | contig 27478 bp, 20 predicted proteins | sample Leawe162metaG_FD_119747 | JGI IMG/M metagenome (GOLD analysis project Ga0172380, IMG submission 119747) | Leachate microbial communities from a municipal landfill in Southern Ontario, Canada - Leachate well 162 metaG | ecosystem: Engineered > Solid waste > Landfill > Unclassified | place... | reverse complement strand
CATGGGGGACATCCTCGGCTTGGTTGAAGAGGCGCAACGCGGTGTAGATCAGGACAAGGCCCAGGCGTTTGCCAACAAAATCAAATCGGGTAAGAGCTTCGACCTCAACGACTTCAAGGAACAGATCGGCCAGATGCGCAAGATGGGCGGCATGGCGTCGATGCTCGACAAGCTGCCGGCGCAGTTTGCCCAGGTTGCCCAGCAAGCCGGCGGCGGCATGGAGGACAAGGCCATCGGCCGCATCGAGGGCATCATCAATTCCATGACGCCGCAGGAACGCAGCAAGCCGGAAATCCTCAAGGCCAGCCGCAAGCGCCGCATCGCCCTGGGCGCCGGCGTATCGGTGCAGGAAGTCAATCGTCTGCTGAAGCAGTTCGAGCAGACGCAACAGGTCATGAAGCAGTTTGCCAAGGGCGGCATGCAGAAGATGCTGCGTGGCATGCGCGGCATGATGCCGGGCTTGCGCTGAACCTGAAAGCCCAAGTTTCCCCCGGAGATTTCCTAATCAGGGCCAGAGCATAGGCAAAAGGGTAAACTCGCCCGATGCCCAACAAACTCACCCTCAGCCAACTCTCCAGCCTGCTGTTCCGCGCCTGCGACGACTTGCGCGGCAACATGGATGCCTCGGAGTACAAGGAATACATCTTCGGCATGCTGTTCCTCAAGCGGCTCTCCGACCTCTTCGACCAGGAGCGCGAGCAGCTCGGCACAGACCTGAAGTCCAAAGGCATGGCGGAAGCCATGATCGCCACGCAGCTCGCCAATCCCGACAAATACACCTTCTTTGTCCCGGCGGAGGCGCATTGGTCGAAAATTCGCCACCTCAAGACCAACGTCGGCAGCGCCCTCAACAAGGCGCTCGAAGCCCTCGAAGACGCCAATCATGAAGCGCTGCAGGACGTGCTCAAGCACATCAACTTCAACAAGAAGATCGGCCAGCGCACGCTCGACGACGACACCCTGGCCAACTTCATCCAGAACTTCGAGAAGATCCCTCTGCGTGACGAGAACTTCGAGTTCCCCGACCTGCTCGGCGCAGCCTATGAATACCTGATCAAGTTTTTCGCCGACTCCGCCGGCAAGAAGGCAGGCGAGTTCTACACTCCGGCCGACGTGGTGCGCACCCTGGTCGAGATCGTCGATCCGCACCCTCACATGAGCATCTACGACCCCACCTGCGGTTCCGGCGGCATGCTGATCCAGACCCGCGACTACATCCGCGAATGCGGCGGCGATCCGCGCGACCTGACCTTGGAAGGTCAGGAAAGCATCGGCACCACCTGGTCGATCTGCAAGATGAACATGCTGCTGCACGGCATCTCCCACGCCGACATCCGCCAGGAAGACACCCTGCGCCGCCCGCAGCACAAAGCCGACAACACCGAACTCAAACGCTACGACCGCGTCCTCGCCAATCCGCCCTTCAGCCAGAACTACATCAGGAAGGACATCGAGTACCCCGGCCGCTTCGCCGTGTGGATGCCGGAGAAAGGCAAGAAGGCCGACCTGATGTTCGTCCAGCACATGCTCGCTGTGCTCAAAGCCGACGGCAAGATGGCTACCGTCATGCCGCACGGCGTGCTGTTTCGCGGCGGCGAGGAGAAAGCGGCGCGCCAGCACTTCATCGAGCGCGGCTGGCTGGAAGCGGTGATCGGCCTGCCCGCCGGGCTGTTCTACGGCACCGGCATCCCCGCCTGCGTGCTGGTGATGAACAAGCAGAATGCCATGGTTGACGGAAAACCGCGCCAGTACATCATTTTCATCAACGCCGACCGCGAATACCGCGAAGGCAAGGCGCAGAACTTCCTGCGCCCCGAGGACATTTCCAAGATCGTGCACGTCTATCGCAGCCTCGCCCAGGGCGGGCCGGATGTGCCGGCCTACGCCCGCCGCGTGCCGGTGGAAGAGATCGCCGCCGAAGACTACAACTGCAACATCCGCCGCTACGTCGACAACGCCCCGCCGCCCGAGCCGCATGACGTGCGCGCCCACCTGCACGGCGGCGTGCCGGTCACGGAAATCGATGCGCTGTCCCGCTACTGGCACAACTACCCCGGCCTGCGCCAGCGCTGCTTCGCACCGCGCCAAGCGGATGCCAGCTACGCCGACTTCGCCCCCGCCATCACCGACCGCCGCACCCTCGCCGAGCAAGTCAAAACCGATCCCAGCGTTGCCGCAGCCCATGCCGGCTTTCTGCAAACTCTGGAAGCCTGGTGGCAAGCCAAGCTGCCGCTGATCGCAGCGCTTGCCCCGAGCAAGGGCAAGAAGGGCAATGTCTATGAACTGCGCCGCGCCTTGCTCGCCAGCATCGAGCAGGCCTTTGCCGGCAACACCCTGCTTACCGGCCACCAGATTCGCGGCGCCTTCGCCCGCTACGTGGACGACCTCAAGGCCGACCTCAAGTCCATCGCCGCCAGCGGCTGGGGGCCGGAGCTGATCCCCGACGCCGAAATCATCGCCAGCCAGTTCCCGCAACTGCTGGCCGAGATGGAGCAGAAGCGCCTGCGCATCGCCGAACTCGCCGCGCTGTTCGCCGCCGCCGATGAAGAGGACTACGAGGACAGCGATGAATCTGGCGTGCGGCCCGGCGAAGAAGTCAAACGCCTCAAGGCCGAACTCAAGGAAGCCCGTGCCAGCGCCAAACTCGCCAAGAAGGAGGCCGACAAGGGCGACTGGACGGCTTACACCCATGAGGCCGAGGAAATCGAGAAACGCCTCGCCCGCCACAAGGCGCTGGAAGACGAAGCCAAGTTATTGAAAGCCGAACTGCGTGCCACCGAGAAGAAGCAGGAAGAACTGGTCGCCGCCGCCCGTGAGAAGATCGGCAGCGATGAAGCCAAAGGTGTGATTCTGGAACGCCTGCACAGCCTGCTGGTGCAGACCTACCAAGGCTACCTGCGCGCCGACCAGCGCGCCTGCATCGCCGCGCTGGAGAACCTGCACGACAAGTATGCCGTTACGGCGAAGCAGATTGAGACCAAACGCGACGAGGCGGCGGCGAAGCTGAAGGGGTTCTTGGCGGAGTTGGGGTATGAATGAGTGGACTGAGGAATCACTTGGTCGTCTCGCAAGCATCGAAATCGGAGGAACTCCGTCGCGGGATATTCCGGCGTTTTGGGCGAGCGAAAATGCCGAAGGGTTTCCTTGGGTTTCTATCGCCGATCTTGGGCCGAGATTTGTCTCGGCCACCAAAGAACGTATTACAGAGCTTGGCGTTCTTTCGTCAAATGTGAAGCCAGTTCGGAGCGGCACACTAATGATGAGCTTCAAGCTCACCATCGGTCGCGCTGGAATTGCTGCCCGCGACTTGTACACCAACGAAGCGATTGCCGCTTTTGTTCCAATGCCGCGAACGGTCGATAGCGGATTTCTCTATTACCTATTGCCGCCTATATCGCGCAATGCCGTCACCGATGTTGCGATTAAAGGCAGCACACTCAATAAACAAACGCTCTCAAAGCTAAAGCTGCGCTTCCCGAAGGACATGCAGCAGCAATGCCGCATCGCCGAAATCCTTTCGACGCTGGACGAAGCGATAGAGCAGACCGAGGCGCTGATTGCGAAGCAGCGGCAGATCAAGGCGGGGCTGATGCACGACCTGTTCACCCGCGGCGTCACCCCCGATGGCCACCTCCGTCCTACACGCGAGTCCCAATCAACAAGGTTCGGGTGGATTCCCAAAGCTTGGCGAATAGGATCTTTACTGGATGTCGCAGATTTAGCCCGCCAGCCTATCTTGACAGGTCCTTTCGGTGCAGATTTGGGAAGCGACGATTTTGTCGCTGATGGAGTGCCTGTCTTGCGAATTGGAAACGTGCAACAAGGGCAACTCGATGTTACTGATCTTCTCTATGTGACTGAAGCAAAGGCGCGAGGACTTAAGCGCTACAGCGTCAAGGAAGGCGACCTTTTGTTCGCACGGCAGGGCGCAACTACGGGAAGAAATGCGTTGGCCAGCCGGGAAGCTGATGGTTGGCTTATCAACTATCACATCATTCGGGTCGCCCTCGATCACTCGCGGTGTGCACCGATTTTCATCGAAGCCGCGTTTGCTGGTGAAATCGTTATACGACAGGTGGAGCGAGACAAAGGGAGAGGCACGCGCGAGGGAATTAATACGGCTCAGTTGAAAGCGCTTCAGATTCCTTTGGCTTCAGTAAGCGAGCAAAACACGATTGCGCAGATTCTCATGACACACGAATCACAGTGCGCGGAAATGCAAAGATACTTGGCCAAACTCCGTCAGCAAAAACATGGGCTCATGCACGACCTCCTAACCGGTCGTGTGCGCGTTCCAGAAGGTGCTCAAAACACGGACGTGTCTCAATGAGTGAAGTCCACAAGATTCGGATTCTCAAAAGTCGTGATGCCTCGAAAGTGTCACATAAAGTGGTATCCATGTTTGACACTTACCTGGGAGCCCGGTAGCAAATATGACGGAAAACAAACTCCCGATGCAATCATACCTTACGCTCGCGTGGCGCATTTGGTCCGCGGGTGGTGGTCCAGTGTTGATCGATGATCCCGCTATGCGTGCGGAACTCGCGCCCGCACTCTGTGAGGGCATGGTGCTCGAAGATGACAAGGGGCTACGGTTCGCCAGCGAGCAGTCCATGGTGCAGGCCGCTGCTCAATACATTTTGGACACCGAAGGCCAGCTACTGACCAGCACGCCCAAGGCTTGCTTCGAACGATTGGACGAAATGTTTGGTAAGGAAATTGGGAAAAAGGACATGGTCTCAGGCTACGTCCTTGCAATACTGCACAACGGCGGTCAGCTCGACGCCTATTCCTGGGGACGGCAGGCCATCGAAACGGGTGTCGGCGTCTTCGATGTTCTTCATGTGCTGGAAGGCGCTGTCATTCATTTCGATAACGCGCTAGCCGAGTCAATCTTCCAGTTTTTCGCCGGCAATTACGAAAGAGTAAAGAATGACCTCGCTGGCGGGCTGGTGTATCCGAAGCTTCAGGCTTGGTTCGCCCAGCATCCCGATGCTGCTCGCGAAGTGGGGCGGTTACACGAGGAGCATCCCGAGGAGCGCGGCGCAAGCCTATATGGCTGCTCGGTGCATGGTTTGATCCTGAATGACTTTCGAAGTGGTTTTGCCTTGATGGTGGCGGCAAGCAGGCTACCGAACCCATTGATCGCGGGGCCGGCCGTTCATGTTCTGGGGTTGGTCGATTACAGCGATCCGTCCCGTCGTGCGGCCCTGAATGAAACGATCCAAGTCTGTACTGAGATCCTTCGAACACCCGGACATCCCTTGCTTGGAACGGCTGTCGGAACACTGAGCCGGCTGGTAATTCTGGACGAAAACGTAATCGTCGGCTTGCTAGACGAAGCTGGTAAGACAGCGGCACCGGAAGCGCTCTACGCGCTTTCCGGGTTTCTCTGGCGGGAGGAGAAATCGATCGGAGGAAAAGATTGGTTTTGGCCGCTGGTACTTCATCTGACTTCGGCCAAAACCGAACACAAGGGCATCCTTGAAAACGCCGACATGATGTTGATGGGCTGGGTGCGAGATACGGTTAAGGGACCGCGTGTCCTTGAGTTTATAAATGCCTGGATATCCAGACAGTCCAGCGACGCTTTTAATGAAGACGGCTTGGAAGCATCCTTTTCAACAACTGTCCATAGGCTCGCAGAACAGCCAACCGCCCTGAGCCGCGCACTGACTGGATGGCTTCTGCACGACGATATCCGGTATCCACTGGTCGCACAGCGGCTGGCGTCGCGCCTGCGCACTGACGGCGTCAAATCCCTTGAGCTGGACCTCGCAATCATTGATGAGTTGAGCCAAAATGAGATTCGGTTTCTGTTGCGCCGCATTCTAGGATACATCTTTGGTGATGATGTACAGATTCAGCTTGTCTTTTCGTTGGTTCGAACACAGGGCGCGAAGGATAGAACTTTCGGGTTTGTCACCTCTGTTCTTCAAGACCAAGTTGGCTACGACTATCCGTACCAGACAATCGAATACCTGAAAGAGCACCAGAGTGCAGAGAATGAGACGGAGGAAGTAAAGGTACTCTGCAATGAGGTTGCCACGGAACTGCAAGAACGGCTAGATGCGCTTGACGCCCTTCTTGATCTTAAGGAGTTTCATCCTTCTTCAGTGAAGAGGCGCCGATTCTATATGGAGCGGCAACGCAAAATAAATGAGGCTGTCGAGGAGGCAAGCAAAGATTCCATTTGGCGCCAAATCACAACCCACATTCCACTTAAAGCGGGGCGACGGACCTTTCAGACCATCAACGGCCAGTACACCGATCCTATGGAGTTGAAAGGGATGTCGCATTCAGTCGCGTTACCGCGAAGCGAAATCTCAGATCCTGCGGGCGCGGCGCGCGAACGCCTGCTTTACCGGCAGTCGAAGAAGGATTCGCCATGAGGCTCATCATTCGCGAATACCTTGGAATGCTAAGAGAGTCGGGGGAGTTTGACGTATTGCTCCCAGATCTATTGTTGGCAATGAATATTGTTCCACTCAGCAAAGCTCAAGTGGGAGTGAGGCAAGCGGGAGTCGATATCGCGGCTGTGGGGAATGACGAAGCTGGGCTTCGCACGTTGTGGCTTTTCGTCCTGAAGCGTGGAGATCTCGGTCGGCGGGATTGGGATGGTGACAACCCGCAGGATGTGCGCCCGTCTTTAGAGGAAATTAAGGACGTTTATCTCCGCAATCATGTTGCCCCTGAACATTCAGGGCTACCTGTGAAAATCGTCGTGGCCACGACCGGTGGTTTCAAGCAGGACTTCGAGCAAAACCGCGTGGGATACGCGGATGCAAACACTCAGCCAGGTCGGGCTTACGAGTTCTGGAACGGCGATCAAGTAGCAGCGCTCCTTGAACAGCACCTACTAAACGAGTACGCGCTTCCCGCTGCTGCCCGGTCGCAACTGCGACGCGCGCTCTCCCTTGTCGGAGAGCCAGACTACGACCTGGAGCACTTTTTTGCGCTCCTACACCTGCTTCTCGCTTGGGAGATCGACGAGGTCAATGGTGAAGCGAAAAGCGAACGAGAGTGTCTTCGAACTCTCGTCACGACGAGCCTCGCCTTAGGCATTCTGTGCCGATGGTCTGCCCAAGAGGGCAATCTGCGTAGCGCGGTTATCGCGTGTGAACGAACGCTCCTCTGGACCTGGGACGCGATCCGAAGCAAGAATTTCACGGAGAACCGAGCCATTCTTCGTGGCTTTGTGCGACTTGTTGATATTTATCTGACCACTACCGTGGAGTACTTCAACAAGGTCCAATCCCATCTACATACAGACGACGCGCTGGCAAAATACCATCGAGAAGCGGCGCTCCTCACCGAGCGGGTGTTTGATGAGATCGGGCTTGTGGCGAGTATTGGCCTATGCCATTTAATTTGGGGCGTGACCACCAAGAATGAAGAGCTCATCAAAGGCGCTGGTGTTGTGGCGGATACTCTGCAAGCATTCCTCAAGACGCACCGTTGTTCCGGGTCACCCTGCTACGACGGGCAGATCACCGACATCTCTCTTACACTGCTGCTTCTTTTCTTGAGCAAACGCGGCGAGCATGCAAAAACCTGGCTGCAAGAGTTGATCGGTCGCCTTACTTTCGGATTCAGGAGCGGGCGGTGGTTTCCTATTTCGACCGATTCCTTTGACGACCTTATGGCATTTGAGATCGATCGCAAGGAGGCGGACATGGCCAAACTTAAGGAAACCTCCTGGATGGTAGCGACGGTCGCTCAATGGGCCGCAGCACTGGGCGAAGACGAGGCGTATGCCCACCTAGTGGGGTTGCGCACAGATGCGCTAAAAGATACTTGCTTCCAACTTTGGTACCCGGATCAGAAAACTGACGAGATTATGTATCGTGGTCCGGCGCATTTCGAAAGTGGTATTGCAGAAGCGCCAGTGGAGTTACCCCCAACTGCCGAGGAGATGCGAGCTAACATGAAACGGACACGCACTGACTCCCCTGTGAAGGAGCCAGTCGAATCCTCGGCCAGTAGAGCAGGTTTTGCGTGGCTAGACTTCATTGCGAGCCGCCATTTCAGAACGCCCCTAGATCCCGCGTTCTGGCAAAAGCTCGCTGATGAGCAAATTGTAGGAACAGGACGTAATGAATCTATAGGGGCCGGGGGATGAGTGGCGCGGCCGGATCGTCTCGGCGCTTCGCCAACGCGCGGTGGAAAGCGCCAATTAAGTACAAGGCGGGCTGAATCCGGGTATCGTCGGCAGGTTTGTCTTATACCCAATAAGGGCATCGACATGCCCGAAATGGGTATGACTGCTCACATGTCAAACCACACCCCGCTGACAGAAATATAGGTATATTATTAGTGTCGTAATTCACCTAATAGTTGAATTGGAGCATATCCATGGTTATCGTGGAGAAGCTGACGGGCATAGGTAAGCTGGACCGGGAGCGCTTGGCGGCGATCCTGCGCGGAACCAAGGGAACGGTTTCGGTCGCCGAGGCGGCGGGCATTCTGGGCGTTGCCCGGAACGACGCGGCCAAGATGCTCTCGCGCTGGCACAAGAAAGGCTGGCTGTCGCGGGTGCGGCGCGGACTGTACGTGCCGGTGCCCCTCGAAGCCAGGACGGCGGACGTTCCCCTGGACGACCCGTGGCAGATCGCCGTGAGCCTGTTTGCGCCCTGTTATATCGGCGGCTGGAGCGCCGCCGAATATTGGGATTTGACGGAGCAGATATTCCGCACCACGGTGGTCATGACCCAGCGCACCCCGCGCGACCGCAATCCGGTCATCAAGGGGGCGACGTTTCTGCTCTGTTCCATCAACGAAAAGAAGCTGTTCGGCCTCAAGCCGGTCTGGCGCGGCCAGGTCAAGGTTTCGGTCGCCGATCCAGCCCGGACGATCCTCGACATGCTGGCCGAACCGCGCTTGGGCGGCGGCATCTGCTCGGTGCAGGACATGCTGGCGAACTACCTGCGTTCCGAGGCCAAGAATCTCGACCTGTTGCTCGATTATGCCAAGCGTCTCGACAACGGCGCCGTGTTCAAGCGTCTCGGATTCCTGCTGGAGCGGGATGCGCCAGACGAACAGGCCGCCATCGAGAAATGCGCATTGCGGCTGACCAAGGGGAATGCACGGCTCGACAGCAAGCTGGCGGCGGATCGGCTGGTTACGCGCTGGCGGCTCTGGGTGCCGGCGAGCTGGTTGAAGGAAATGGCATGATCGACCGCCAGGAGCTATCCGATTTTGCGCGGGAGTTGTCCCTTGACCCCAATGTGGTGGAAAAGGATTACGTCCTCGGCTGGCTTCTGGCGGGTATCTCCGCCCATGCTGCCCTTGCCGGGTATTGGGTCTTCAAAGGGGGAACCTGCCTCAAAAAATGCTACTTCGAAACCTATCGATTCTCCGAAGACCTGGATTTCACCGTCACGGAAGAGGGGCATCTCGACGAAGCATTCCTGCTCGCGACGTTTCACGAGATTTCCGATTGGATTTATGATGCGAGCGGTATTGAAATTCCGGCCGAGCAAATCCGCTTCAAGCTAACCGACATCCCGGGCGGCGGGAAATATGCCGAGGGGCGCGTGTATTACGTCGGCCCACGCCAGCAGCGCCGCAACCTCGCCCGCATCAAGTTCGATCTGACGACCAAGGAAAAGCTGGTGCTGGCCCCGGAAGAGCGGAAAGTTCATCACCCATATTCCGATTTACCGGAAGCTGGAATACATATTCTGAGTTACTGCTTCGAAGAAGTGTTTGCGGAAAAGGTCCGGGCGCTGGCGGAACGCGAGCGTCCCAGAGACCTGTACGACGTGGTGCATCTCTACCGGCATGACGAAATCCGTCCCGATCGGTCGGTGGTAATGAACACCCTGCGCGAGAAATGCGCCTTCAAGAATATTCCGGTGCCGACCAGAGACTCGCTGTTGCGACCCGACGCGCGGGAAAAGCTGTTGGCGGAATGGGAGGACATGCTTGCGCATCAACTGCCGGTGTTGCCTCCGTTTGACCAATTCTGGAATGAGCTGCCCCAGGTCTTCGACTGGCTGTATGAGGTCACCGAAAAGCCGGCCTACATGGGTATGCAGGATAGAGAGGCCATAGATCAGTCGTGGCAACCGCCTGCCATGGTCTATGCCTGGCATGCGGCCGTGCCGCTGGAGTCGATCCGTTTTGCTGCGGCCAACCGGCTCTGCGTCAATCTCAACTATCAGAATAGCTGGCGGCTTATCGAGCCATACTCGTTACGCCGGAGCAGGGAAGGTAACTTGCTTCTGTATGCCGTTAAACATGAGTCCGGCGAAGCTCGTTCCTACCGGGTCGACCGCATCCAGGGGGTCGAAGTGAGCAAGGTTTCCTTTGTTCCGAAATACCTGGTGGAATTGACACCGGCGGGACCACTCCACGCCCCAGAAACAGAGCGGCGAGGACCATCGACCGTACGCCCCTCATCCTTGCCTGGCCGGGTCAGAAGCAGAGCCGTTTTACCGACAAGTGGTGGCCCGACGTATATCTTCAAATGCACCATGTGCGGGAAGCAATTCAAGCGAAAATCCCATGACGCTACACTGAACCCGCACAAGAACAAGCAGGGACACCCATGTTATGGGAGCTTTGGCATGTATGTCCGGACTGAGTATTGACGCAGACTATGGCTGAATTCGTTCCCGCCGAAGCGCGCGGCACTACCCGGTGGGCGAAGTGGCGTATGTCTAAGCCGGCTTCTGATGCGGAAATTAGCTAAAGATTTAGATATAGAAAAGCCTCTGAGAGATAGTAAGCGCCTGATTAAGCAAACTCAACTTTAGAATTGCCGATCCCTTTCCCTAGATTTATATTGCCCCGATGTCGGAATACCGTCATGTCGAAAAGCCCTTCCTCGACCAGCTTGCCGCGCTGGGCTGGACGGTGATCGACCAGGGCCAAGGATTCATCCCTGCCGATCCGGCGTCCAGCCTGCGTTCGAGCTTCCGCGAATGGCTGTTGCCCGAGGTGTTCCGCGAGGCCGTGCGGAACATCAATCGCGGCGCCGACGGCTCGGCCTGGCTGACCGACCGCCAGCTCGACGATCTGCGCGAGCAGATTCTGCGCCAGCCGAACCGCACACTGCTGGAGGCCAACGAGGCCATCCATGCCTTGTTCCTCAAGGCGCAGGTAGATCGCAACGAAGTGACGGGCGAAAGCGATCCGGTGGTTCATCTCATCGATTTTGTTCATCCCGAGCGCAACCGCTTCCACGCCATCAACCAGTTCCGCATCGACACGCCGGGCTGCGTGAAGCAGTGCATCATCCCCGACATCGTGCTGTTCGTGAATGGCATCCCGCTGGTGGTGATCGAGGCCAAGATCGGCGACGCGACCACGGCCAACCCGATGCATGCCGCCTTCGAGCAACTGCTGCGCTACCGCAACGGCCGTGCGGAAACCCTGGCCGCCGGATTGCGCGAAGGCGAGCCGCGCCTGTTCCACACGAATCTGCTACTGATCCGCACTTGCGGCGAACAGGCGGAGTTCGGCAGCATCACTTCGGGGCATGGGCATTTCCACGCCTGGAAGGACATCTGGCCGGAAACAAATCGCGCCTATACGCCGCCGCTGGGCGTGGAGCGCGACCAGGAGCGGATGATCCAGGGCCTTCTGGCGCCGGCTACATTGCTGGACGTGCTGCGCACCTGCACGGTGTTCATGGATACCGATTCAGGCCAGCGCGTCAAGGTGGTTTGCCGCTACCAGCAGTACCGCGCCGCGCATCGCGTGGTGTCGCGCCTGCGCGCCGGCAAGAGCGCGGAGGAGCGCTCCGGCGTGGTGTGGCACACGCAGGGCTCGGGCAAGTCGCTGACCATGGTGTTTGTCGCGCGCATGCTGCGTGCATCGGCCGACCTGGCGGACTTCAAGATTCTGCTGGTGAATGACCGCGTCGATCTCGAAGACCAGCTTGCCGCCACCGTGAAGCTGATCGGCGGCAAGGTGAATGTGATCGAGAGCACCGCGCAATTGCGCGAGCACCTGAGCACCAATGCTTCCGACATCAACATGGTGATGGTGCACAAATTCATGGAGCGCGCCGAGGCGCTGCCGCTGATGGTGGCGGAGGCACTCGCGAGCTACGGTCCCGTGCCCACCGGCAAGAGCTTCGGCGTGGTGAATCCGTCCGAGCGCATCCTGCTGATGATCGACGAGGCGCACCGCACGCAAAGCTCGGACTTCGGCGACAATATCTTCGAGGCATTCCCCAACGCCACGCGCATCGCCTTCACCGGCACGCCGCTGATTACCGAGCAGCACGGCAACCGGCGCACTATCAAGCGTTTCGGCGAATACATCGACACCTACAAGCTGATGGATGCGGTGCATGACAACGCGACGCTGCAAATCCTTTACGAGGGCCGCACCGCGGACACCGCGCTGAAGGACAAGCATGGTTTCGATACCAAGTTCGAAGACCTGTTCAAGACACGCAGCGAAGCGGAGATACTCGCCATCAAGAAGAAGTACGGCGCCAGCGGCGACATCCTCGAAGCCGAGCAGCGCATCGCGGCGATTGCCCGCGATCTGGTCGATCACTATATTGACAACATCCTGCCGGATGGCTTCAAGGCGCAGGTGGTATGCCATTCCAAGCTGGCGGCGATCCGCTACCAGAAGTCGATCCGCGCGGCCCTGGCCGAGCGCCTGGAGCGGGAAAAGCTCAAGCAGAAACCGGAGCTTAAGACGATTCGTCGCATCGCTTTCCTGAAAGCCGTCGTGGTGGTTTCATCGGATGCCACCAACGAGCTGGCGGTCATCACCGAGGCGCGCAAGGAGGCCAAGCGCTGGAATGCGGTGGAAAATTTCTGCAAGCCTTTCGACTTTGCCGATCCGGACCAGGCGCTGACTGGCATCGCCTTCCTTATCGTCTGTGACATGCTGCTGACCGGCTTCGATGCGCCCGTGGAACAGGTGATGTACATCGACAAACGGCTCAAGGAACACAATCTGCTGCAAGCCATCGCGCGGGTGAACCGGGTGGCGAGCAACAAGCAGCGCGGCTTCATCGTGGATTACATCGGCCTGGCCAACCACCTGACGCAGGCGCTGGCGATTTACGCAAAGGAAGACGCCCAGGACATTCAGCAGGGGCTGAAAAACCTGCTGACCGAATTGCCGATTCTGGAAGAGCGCTATCAGCGCCTGTTGCAGCATTTCCGCGCCGCCGGGGTGGGGGAGATCGAGGCCTTTGTGTGCGACGAACTACCGTCGCCGGAGAAGGAAGTTGCCGTGGTGCATGCGGCGGTTGGTGTCTGCAAGGACATCAAGCGCCGGGCGGATTTCGAGGTGTATCTGAAGAAGTTCTTGCAAAGCCTCAACCTGATCCTGCCGAATCAGGCCGGGCACATCTATCGCGGCCCGGCGCGGCGCTTCGGCTACCTGCTGCGCATGATCAAGGAGCGCTACAAGGACGATTCGCTCGACATCGCCGATGCGGGCGAGAAGGTCAAGGCGCTGATCAACGAGCATCTTATCGATCTCGGCATCAACCCGAAAATTCCGCCCATCGAACTGCTCTCCGACGATTTCATCGCCAACGTGCAGAAGCATGCCCAAGGCGACCCCGAGGCCAAGGCCAGCGAAATGGAGCACGCCATCCGCAAGCACTGTACGGTGCATTTCGACGAAGACCCGGCCTTTTACAAGCGCCTCAGCGAGAAGCTGGAGAAGCTGATTCAGGAACACCAAAACAACTGGCAGGTGCTGGCCGAAGGCTACGAGGCGCTGCGCCAGGAAGCGCTGGAAGGTCGCACCGACGCCATCGAGGGATTGAGCAAGGAGGCGACGACCTTTTTCGACCATGTGGTGCAACTGGCTTTTGCTGGCGGCGAGGTGCCGCCCGATGCAATGGCGCCATTGAAGAAGCTCATGGCGCGCATCGTGGAAATTCTGCAAGCCACCATCGACATCATCGACTTCTGGAAGAAGCCCATCGAGGTAAAGACCCTGCGCGGCAACATCGATACCGAAATCCTGCTCGCCAATATCCCGCAGCTTACCGCCAAGCATGAGCGGATCGCCGTGGAAATCGTCAAGCTGGCCGAGAAGCGGCATGCGGAGCTGACCAAATGAGCAAGGATATTTCCTACCAGGTCGTGCGCAGCCGTCGCGCGACGGCGGACATCGTGATCGAGCGCGATGGCCGCGTACTGGTGCGTGCGCCGGACTCCATTCCCGATGAGCGCATCGAGGACATGGTCGAAGCCAAGCGCTACTGGATTTACAAGAACCTTGCCGAGTGGCGCGACCTGAATGCAACCCGTGTGCTGCGCGAATACCGCAACGGCGAGGGCTTTCTCTACCTGGGCCGCTCTTACCGCATGTTGCTGGTTGCGGATCAAGATGAAGCGCTGCTGCTGAAGAACGGGCGCTTCTGTTTACGCCGCGAGTTGGCCGATCAGGGTGCCATCGCGGCAGCCAAAGTGGCTTTCCGCGATTACTACGTTCAACGCGGCCTTGACCGCATCGCTCAGCGAGTCAATTACTACGCACCGAAGGCCGGTGTTGTGCCGCACGGCATCGATGTTCGCGAACTCGGCAACCGCTGGGCCTCATGTTCCCCGCAAGGTAGGCTGGCGTTTCACTGGAAATGCATGATGGCGCCTCAGACCATCATCGATTACATCGTGGTTCACGAGCTCTGCCACTTCCATCACCTCGACCACACCGATGCGTTCTGGAACGAGGTCGACAAAATCATGCCGGCTTATGCGGAACGGAAAGAGTGGTTGCGACTCAGAGGTGCCGGTCTGGATATTTAATGTGAGGCTGGCTGCCGTTACGGACTGCAGCCACGTCGGAGAGCTTGACAAAAATCGGATCGACCATTAAGGTTTGGTGTCCGATCGGCCACCAAACCTTAATCCCTCACCGCGCCCGGAATAACAACGGAAATCTCTGGCATGACCACTTGCAGTTTTCGGAAGCATCGATGAGTCAAGCGTGGTCCTGCCTGCTGGCTTGCCTGTTCAGTGTTTGGCCGGGCGTACCTCACGCAGCCACTATACAGGCCACTGTTGTGCGCGTGATCGATGGCGATACTGTAACCGTTACCGATGGGCGCAGGCGCAAGATCAAGGTGCGGCTAAGCGGCATTGATGCACCGGAAAAGCAGCAGGCGTTTGGTCGTCAGGCCAGCGAAAATCTGAAGCTGCTGGTGTTGGGCAGGACGGTGAGCGTGGTTTGGGACAAGCGTGACGCTTACGGCCGTGTCGTCGGCAGACTGCTCGTAGCACCGTCTATTTGCCGCAGCTGCAGCCCGGTCGAGGATGCCGGTTTGGCGCAAGTTTCCACCGGATATGCCTGGTGGTATCGGAACGAGTCGCGCGATCAAACGCATGAAGACAAGACGCGCTACGCTTTAGCCGAAAATGCTGCACGAGCTCGGCATCTCGGTCTGTGGGCAGCCGTGCGGCCGGAGCCACCCTGGGAATGGCGGCATAGCCAGGAGGGAAAGTCATCCCCCATGCTGGCCAAGGCTGGTGTCCGCATCAGACAAGCCAGAATCATCGTGCTGCACCCGATCCGTACTACGCGTCACTGGCTGACGCCGGCACGGTAAAAGGTTAAGCCAACTCTACGAAAACAGGTGCGTGGTCGGAGGGGCGTTCCAGTTTGCGCGGCGCCTTGTCGATGCTGCATGCCTTGCAATGTCCGGCCAAGGCTTGCGACAGAAGAATGTGGTCGATGCGCAAACCCAGGTTGCGACGGAAGCCCTGCATGCGGTAATCCCACCAGGAGAAGCTTTTCTCCGGCTGGTCAAAGCGCCGGAAGGCATCGTTGAAACCCAGTTCGAGCAGCGCCTTGAAAGCGGCGCGCTCCGGCTCGCTGCACAATACCTGGCCCCGCCAGGCTTCTGGATCATGCACATCACGGTCTTCCGGAGCGATGTTGTAATCGCCCAGCAAGACAAGGCGCGGATATTTCTCGAGTTCTGCGCGTAGCCAGACAGTCAACGCCTGCAGCCAGCGTAGCTTGTATTGATATTTGTCGGAGTCGATGCTCTGACCGTTTGGCATGTAGGCGCAGACGATGCGCAATGCGCCCGAATCGCCCTCAATGCTGGCGCTGATGACGCGACGTTGCTCATCCTCGAAACCGCCGATGCCGCGTTCGACGGCAATAGGTTCTTTGCGTGCGAGGATGGCGACGCCGTTGTAGGTTTTCTGGCCGCAGATCGCGGCGTGATAGCCGGCTGCCGTGATCGCCTCCATGGGGAAGACCTTGTCCTCCATTTTGAGTTCCTGCAGGCACAGCACATCGGGTCGTTGTTGCGCCAGCCAGTCGAGAACATGCGGCAGTCGCACTTTGAGCGAATTGACATTCCAGGTGGCTATCTTCAAGAGTCTTCCTCGAGAACGATGGGCTGATATGAGCGGGAACCGCGGGCGGCTGGATGATAACGCAAGCTGCGACTCAGGCGGACTATAATGAACTTATCCGCGCTAACGAACAGGATCTCAAATGAACGACTCGCAAGATCACCGCCTTTTCTGGCGTGCGCCTTTCCATGCCACGGTGCAACTGACCGATGCCACGGGAACCTGGGAAGGAGAATTGCTGGACATCTCCCTCAAGGGCGCCCTGCTTGAGATGTCGGCTGACTGGCCCGGCGTGCTTGGTGCAAAGTGCAAGCTGCGTCTCGACCTTGGTCAGGGCGCGATGATCATCATGCAGGCGACGGTCGCTCATCTGGAAGGAACGCGCATGGGGCTGCGTTGTGACAATCTTGGACTCGACAGCATTACGCATTTGCGTCGACTGGTGGAATTGAATGCCGGCGATCCGAACCTGCTTGAGCGGGAACTTCCTGCCCTGCTGCACAGCGCGAAATAAGCGGAAACTTTTACCTGGGCGAGGTCGTGGCTGAGGCTGCGGTTGGGGCTTTCTGCCGCGGAATGCCGCCGTCCTGCGGGTAGCCCGACGAGTCAAGCAGGCTGCGCCAGGCATTTTCCTCAAAGCCTTTTTCCACTTTGGTTCCCGCCATCAGCACGGGAACGATGGCTTCGCTGCTGCCAGTGGCTTGCTTGAATGCCGTCACATCCTCCACCGTCTTGAGTTCTTTTTCGCTGAATGGAGCGCCGCGTCGGCTGAGAAAGTCGCGCGCAATCCTGCAGTTTTCGACGCAGTTGGGGCTGGTGTACAAAGTGAGTGGAAACTTTTGCGCAGCCAGCTGTGCCGTGTAGGAAGGGCCGCTGGTCTCGATGACGTTGCCCGGCAGCTTCTTTTGCTGGAGCTGCCGGGCTTCCTGGGCTGGCGGCGGCTGATCCGAGTAATGCACCTGGCCGTCCTTGCCGATCCAGCGATAGGCGGTTTGCGCGTGTGCAGTCAGGGCTGCCATCAGCAGCAGGCAGGCAATGCACTTCCACGGCAGGCGCGAACTCATGGATCGACTCAGCAGCTTGATGAAGCAGTCATGCCATTGTGTCGCAGCAGGGCATCGACGCTGGGTTCGCGTCCACGAAAGGCGCGGAAAGATTCCATGGCCGGACGCGAGCCGCCCACGGCGAGGATTTCGCGCCAGAACCGGGTTCCGGTGGCGGCATCGAGCACGCTGCCCGTTTGCTTGCCGCTCTCTTCGAATGCGGCATAGGCATCGGCGGAAAGCACTTCGGCCCATTTGTAGCTGTAGTAACCGGCCGCATAACCTCCGCCGAAGATATGCGAGAAACTGTGCGGGAAACGCTGCCAGGGCGGTGGCATGATGACCGCCACCTCGCGCCTCACCTCGTTGAGCAAATCCATCACGCTTTGGTTTTCCGCGACCGGGTTTCCACTGTACCCATTAGGACGCGAATGCAGCAACAGATCGAACAAGGCGAATTCAATCTGGCGCAACATCGCCAGACCGCTCTGGAAATTCTTTGCCGCCAGCATCTTGTCGTAGAGCGCGCGGGGCAAGCCTTCGCCGCTGTCGACATGGCAGGTCATGCCCGACAGAACCTCCCATTCCCAGCAGAAATTTTCCATGAACTGGCTGGGCAGTTCCACCGCATCCCATTCGACACCGTGTATGCCTGATACCGGCAATTCGTCGACCTGGCTCAGCAAATGGTGCAGGCCATGACCGCACTCGTGGAACAGCGTAATGACTTCGTCGTGGGTAAAACAGGCGGCCTTGCCGCCAACCGGGCCGGAGAAATTGCAGTTGAGATAGGCGACCGGGGTCTGGATGCCCTCTGGGGCACACGTACCCTCTGGGGCACACGTTCCTGCGGCCAGCCTGCGCCGGGTGATGGCTTCGTCCATCCAGGCGCCGCCGCGTTTCTCGTCGCGGGCATACAGATCGAGATAAAACTGGCCGATCAGTTGTCCCTGGCGCAGGATGCGGAAGAAACGCACGGCAGGATGCCAGACCGGTGCCTGGTCAGGTTCCAGCCTGACATCAAACAATCTTTCGATGACCCGGAACAAACCCTGTAACACTTGCGGTTCAGGGAGGTATTGCTTGACCTCCTCGTCGGAGAAAGCGTAACGCGCCTGCTTGAGTTTTTCCGAGGCCCAGGACAAATCCCAGCTTTCCAGTGCCGTCATACCAAGCGCATCGCGGGCGAAATCGCCCAGTTCGGCAACATCCTGCACGGCAAAGGGCCGCGCCTTGGCAGCAATCTCGCGCAGGAATGCGGCGACCTGACCGGGTGATTCGGCCATCTTCGGCACCAGCGAGACCTCGGCGTAATTGGCATAGCCGAGCATCTGCGCCTCTTCGGCGCGCAGCTTGAGAATTTTTTCGATCAGCGGCGAGTTGTCCAGCTCCGCCTTGCCCTGCTCGGAAGCACGGGTGCCATAGGCGCGGTACATGCGTGCGCGCAGCTCGCGGTTGTCGGCATATTGCAGCAGCGGTACATAGGAAGGCGCATGCAGGGTGAACTTCCTGCCGGGCTTGCCTTCCTTTTCAGCCGCGGCGCGCGCGGTCTGGCAGACATCGTCAGGGATGCCGGCTAGCAGGGCAGCATCCGTGATATATTCGCCGAAGTCGTTGGTGGCATCGAGCAGGTTTTCGGAGAATTTCGCCCCGAGTGCGGCGAGCTCTTCCTGTATCGCCTGGAAGCGCGGCTTTTGCTCTTCCGCCAACTCCGCTCCGGAAAGCCTGAAGTCGCGGATGTCGTTTTCAATGATGCGGCGTTGCGTGGCTGTCAGCGCAGAAAATTCCGGACCTTCCTGCAGCTCCTTGTACTTGGCAAACAAGGCAAGGTTCTGGCCGAGCTCGGCATAAAAGCGCGTCACTTCGGGCAGCATGGCGTTGTATGCCTCGCGCCAGGGTGGAACATCATTCACCGCATGCAGATGGCCAACGATGCCCCAGGCTCGGCCGAGGCGTTCGCCGCCATCCGTCAGCGGTGCAACAAAACCTGTCCAGGTAGCGGGCGTGGCCGGATCGGCCAGTCGGTCCACGAGTGCGCGATTCTCTTCAAGCAACTGGCCGATGGCCGGTGCAACATGCTCGGGTGCGATCGCGTCAAAGCGCGGCAGGCCGGAGAAATCCAGCAGAGGATTCATCGCTGTAACTCGAAATCAAGCCTGGCCGGTGAGCCGTGTCAAAGCTTCGCGGTATTTGGCGGCAGTCTTGGCGAGTATGTCCGGCGGCAGCTTGGGACCCGGCGCCTTCTTGTTCCAATCCAGAGTTTCCAGGTAGTCGCGGACGAACTGCTTGTCGAAACTGGGCGGGCTGATGCCGACCTGATACTGGTCTGCCGGCCAGAAGCGCGAGGAGTCGGGCGTCAGGACCTCGTCAATCAGGTAGAGCTTGCCGGCGGCATCCAGGCCGAACTCGAATTTGGTGTCGGCGATGATGATGCCGCGCACCCGGGCATGGCCGGCCGCTTCGCGATAGAGACGTAGGGTGGTGTCACGCACCTGGGCGGCCAGTGGCGCGCCTATCATTTTTTCGACGCTGGCGAAGTCGATGTTTTCGTCATGCTCCCCCTGCTCCGCCTTGGTCGCCGGAGTGAACAAGGGCTGCGGCAGCTGCTCGGCCTGGCGCAATCCGGCCGGTAGTTGGATGCCGCAGACCGCACCATTGGTCTGGTAATCCTTCCAGCCCGAACCGATCAGGTAGCCGCGCGCTACGGCTTCGATGGGCAGTGGTTTGAGACGCTTTACCACCAGGCTCCGTCCGCGCACTTGTGCGCATTCAGCTTCGCCCTTGACCACAGCTTCCGGATCGATACCGGTCAATTGGTTGGGGATGATATGGGCCAGCTTGCCGAACCAGAAATTGGCCACGGCGGTGAGCACTTCGCCCTTGCCCGGTATCGGGTCGGGCATGATCACGTCGAACGCTGACAGGCGGTCGCTGGTGACGATCAGCAGATGGTCGGCGTCAACCGCATAAATGTCGCGAACCTTGCCGCGACCCAGCATTTGCAGGCTGGTGATGTTCGATTCAAATAGAGGAGTTTGACTCATGATAGGCCTTGTCGACTTGGGATTGATTACTTCACGATCTGGTTCAGTTCGCCCTTCTTGTAGCGTTCCGCCATCTTGTCCAGGCTGACCGGCTTGATCTTGCCGGCCATGCCGGCACAGCCGAACGCTTCGTAGCGTGCCTTGCAGATCCCTTTCATGGCCGTACGCGCTACGGCAAGGTATTTGCGCGGATCGAAGTCTTTCGAGTTTTCCGCCATGTACTTGCGGATGGCGCCGGTGGAAGCCATGCGCAGGTCGGTGTCGATGTTGATCTTGCGCACGCCGTGCTTGATGCCCTCGACGATTTCCGCAACTGGCACGCCATAGGTTTCACCCATGGTGCCACCGAACTGATTGATGATCTTGAGCCAGTCTTGTGGAACCGAGCTTGATCCGTGCATCACCAGATGGGTGTTGGGAATGCGTGCATGAATTTCCTTGATGCGGTCGATGCGCAGCACCGCGCCGGTCGGCGGCCGGGTGAACTTGTAGGCGCCGTGTGAAGTGCCGATGGCGATGGCAAGCGCATCGACTCCGGTAGCTTTGACGAACTCGGCGGCCTCGGTGGGGTCGGTGAGCAACTGGTCCTGCGACAACGCGCCTTCCGCGCCATGGCCGTCTTCCTTCTCGCCCATGCCGGTTTCCAGCGAACCGAGGCAGCCCAGCTCGCCTTCCACCGAAACGCCGATGGCGTGGGCAATATCCACCACATGCTTGCTGACCTTGACGTTGTATTCGAACGAGGACGGGGTCTTCGCGTCCTCCTGCAGCGAGCCGTCCATCATCACGCTGGAGAAGCCCGACCGCATCGACTGGATGCAGATCGACGGGCTGGCGCCGTGGTCCTGGTGCATGACGATGGGAATATCGGGATGGGTCTCGATGGCCGCCTCGATCAGGTGGCGCAAATACGGTTCGCCGGCATACTTGCGGGCGCCGGCCGAACCCTGGATGATCACCGGGCTGTTGGTCTCTGCCGCGGCCTCCATGACGGCCTGGATCTGCTCCAGGTTGTTCACGTTAAAGGCCGGCAAGCCATAGCCGTTTTCGGCAGCATGGTCGAGCAGTTGGCGCATGGATACTAGGGGCATGGCAGTCTCCTTAAAGATTCGGATTCGGGTGTTCGCCGACGCGGACGATTTTCAGCGTATTGGTACCTCCCGGCGAACCGATCGGTTCGCCGATGGTGATCACGATCAAGTCGCCCGGCACCACGGCGCCCTGCTCGATCAGCAATTGCTCGGCTTCCCACAGCAGGCTGTCGCGGTCGATGTGGTTCTGCTTCATCAAGAGCGGGAAGACATGGCGATAGAGGCTCATCCGGTAGCGCGAGCTGACTTCGGGGGTCAGTGCGTAAATCGGCACGCCCGAGTTCAGTCGGCTCATCCACAGCGCGGTGGAGCCGGACTGGGTCATCGCCGCGATGGCCTTGACCTTGAGGTGGTGCGCGGTCCAGATCGCCGCCATGGCGATCGACTGGTCGATGCGGGTGAACACCCGGTCGAGGAAATCGTTGTCCAGCGTCACTTCGGCCGACTTTTCGGCTTCCAGGCAGATGCGTGCCATGGATTCGATGGTTTCCACCGGATACTTGCCCGACGCGGTTTCGGCCGAGAGCATCACGGCGTCGGTGCCATCCAGCACCGCATTGGCCACGTCGGAAACCTCGGCGCGGGTCGGCACCGGGCTGGTGATCATCGATTCCATCATCTGCGTCGCGGTGATGGCCAGCTTGTTATGGGCGCGGGCGGTGCGGATGATTTTTTTCTGCAAGGCGGGCACCGCCGCATCGCCGACTTCCACCGCCAGGTCGCCGCGCGCCACCATCACGGCGTCGGAAGCCTCGATGATATCCACGAGAGTATCGATGGCTTCGGCGCGCTCGATCTTGGCGATCAGCAGCGCATTCGATCCGGCCCGCGTCAGAAGCTTCCTAGCCTGGCGCATGTCCTCGCCGGTTTTGGGAAAGGACACGGCAACGAAATCCACCCCGATTTCGGCGGCAGTCCGGATATCCAGCCTGTCCTTGCTGGTCAGCGCCGGTGCCGTCAGGCCGCCGCCCTGGCGGTTGATGCCCTTGTTGTTGGAAAGCGTGCCGCCCACGCGCACCGTGGTGATCACCGACTGGCTCAGAATCTCGACGATGTCGAGGACGATGCGGCCATCGTCGAGCAGCAGCACGGCGCCGACATCGATGTCGTCGATGAGTTCCGGATAGTCGAGTCCGACGCGTTCCTGGTTGCCCAGCTTGCAGGTCACGTCGAGGATCAATTTATCGCCGGCGGCGAGTTCGATCTTGCCGTTTTCAAATTTTCCGATACGTATTTTGGGGCCTTGCAGGTCGGCCATGATGCCCACGGTGCGTCCGGTATCGCGCGTGATGGCACGCAAGAGCGCCACGCGCGCCTTGTGGTCATCCGCCGTGCCATGCGAAAAATTGAGGCGGACAATATCCACGCCCGCCTCCACCATCCGTCTTAACACCGCCTCATCACTTGAGGACGGGCCGAGAGTGGCAACGATCTTGGTGCTGCGCATCGTCGCTCCTAGTTGTTGGCGCGTTGTTCGAGAATTTCGACGGCCGGCAAAGTCTTGCCTTCGAGGAATTCGAGGAAGGCGCCACCACCGGTGGAGATGTAACTGACATCCTTGGTGATCCCGTACTTGGTGATGGCCGCCAGGGTGTCGCCACCGCCGGCAATGGAAAATGCCTTGGATTCGGCGATCGCTCGCGCCAGAGTTTCGGTGCCATTGCTGAAGGCAGGGAACTCGAACACACCGACCGGACCGTTCCAGACGATGGTGCCAGCGGCGCGGGCGACCGCTCCCAGGGCAAAGGCCGATTCCGGGCCGATGTCGAGGATCATGTCGTCTTCATCAAGGTCCTTGACGCGCATCACCGTGGCCTTCGCCGTGGCGGAAAACTCCTTGGCGCAGACCACGTCGGTGGGCAGGGGCACGTTGGTCTTCGCCATTACCTTCTTTGCCGCGTCGACCAGGTCGTGTTCGGCCAGTGATTTACCGATCTTGAAGCCCCGGGCGAGCAGGAAGGTGTTGGCGATGCCACCACCGACGATGAGCTGGTCGACCTTGTCCGCCAGCGCCTCGAGGATGGTCAGCTTGGTGGAGACCTTGGAGCCGGCGACGATGGCCAGCATGGGGCGCGCCGGATGGTGCAGAGCCTTGCCCAGCGCGTCGAGTTCGGCCGCGAGGAGCGGGCCGGCACAGGCGATCGGCGCATACTTGGCGAGGCCATAAGTGGTGGCCTCGGCGCGATGCGCCGTGCCGAAGGCATCGTTCACATAGACATCGCAGAGCTTGGCCATCTTCTGCGCCAACTCGTCATTGTTCTTCTTCTCGCCCTTGTTGAGGCGGCAATTCTCCAACATGACGATTTCGCCGGGAGCAACCTGATCTTGCCAACTTCCGCCACCGACCCAATCGGCAATCAGTTTCACTTCGCGACCGAGCAATTCGGACAGGCGCCTGGCGACAGGTGCCAGCGAGTCCTCAGGCTTGAACTCGCCTTCGGTGGGACGCCCCAGGTGCGAGGTGACCATCACCGCCGCGCCGGCCTTCAGCGCGAATTCGATGGCCGGCACGGACGCGCGGATGCGCGTGTCCTCGGTGATATTGCCGGCATCGTCCTGTGGCACGTTCAGGTCGGCGCGGATGAAGACGCGCTTGCCCTGGAGATTCTGATCGGTCAGACGCTTGAATTGCATGACAACACCTGTCGAAAAATTACGGGTTGCTCATTTGACGCTTATTGAGCGCTCATTCTGATCTCATTTGGCTATGACGCGGACCATTTCCAGAACCTTGCAGGAATAGCCCCATTCATTGTCGTACCAGGCAACGACCTTGATGAAAGTGCCGTCCAGCGCCATGCCCGCCTCGGCATCGAACACCGAGGTACAGCTCTCACCGCGGAAATCGGTGGAAACCACCTTCTGGTCGGTGTAGCCGAGCACGCCTTTCATTGGGCCTTCAGATGCAGCTTTCATGGCGGCGCAGATGGCGGCGTAGTCGGCTTCCTTGTTCAACTCGACGGTGAGGTCAACCACCGAGACATCCGAGGTCGGCACGCGGAAAGCCATGCCGGTGAGTTTCTTGTTGAGTTCGGGAATGACCTTGCCGACAGCCTTGGCGGCGCCGGTCGAAGACGGGATGATGTTTTCGAGGATGCCGCGGCCGCCGCGCCAGTCCTTGTTGGACGGGCCATCAACGGTTTTTTGCGTGGCAGTGGCGGCATGCACGGTGGTCATCAGGCCGCGCTTGATGCCCCAGTTGTCGTTGAGCACCTTGGCGACTGGAGCAAGACAGTTCGTTGTACACGACGCGTTTGAAATAATCGCTTGGCCGGCATAGGTCTTGTCATTGACGCCGAATACGAACATCGGCGTGTCGTCCTTGGACGGCGCCGACATGACTACCTTCCTGGCGCCGGCAGTGATGTGCTTCTGCGCGGTTTCCTTGGTCAGAAACAGGCCCGTCGAGTCGATCACGATGTCGGCGCCGACCTCGTTCCATTTCAGTTCGGCGGGGTCCTTGAGCGCCGTCAGACGGATTTTCTTGCCATTGACGACCAGCGTGTTGCCTTCAACGGAAACGGTACCCTTGAAGCGGCCATGCACCGAATCGTAGCTCAGCATATAGGCCAGGTAATCGGGCTCGAGCAGGTCATTGATGCCGACGATTTCGATATCGGAGAAATCCTTGATCGCTGCGCGCATCACCATTCTGCCGATGCGTCCAAATCCGTTGATGCCAACTTTTATTGCCATGATGATTCTCCCAAAAAATTACAAGACCGATTTTACGGTGGCGACCACATGCTCCACCGTGAAGCCGAATTCCTTGAACAACTGACCGGCCGGAGCCGACTCGCCGAAGCGATCCAGCCCGATGACAGCGCCTTCCAGGCCGACATACTGATACCAGCCCGTGCTGACGCCTGCCTCGACGGCAATCCGGACGATGCCCTTGGGCAACACGCTGTTCCGATAGTCCTGCGGCTGGCGGTTGAAAACATTGGTAGACGGTATCGACACAACGCGCACAGGAATGTTTTCCTCGGCCAGCTTGGCTTGGGCTTTGAGCGCCAGGTCGACTTCCGAGCCGGTGGCGATAATCACTGCCCGAGGCGTTCCCTTGGCTTCAGACAGGACATAAGCGCCCCGGGCAATATTGGCAATGGCGGCCGGATCGCGCTGGACAAACGGCAGGTTCTGGCGCGACAAAGCCAGGCAGGTCGGGCCATTGAGTCTGGCCACAGCCTCGGTCCAAGCCACCATGGTTTCCACCGTGTCGCAGGGCCGCCAGACATCCATGTTGGGGATCATGCGCAGGGTTGCGGTTTGCTCCACCGGCTGGTGGGTTGGCCCGTCCTCGCCCAAGCCGATCGAGTCGTGGGTGAAGACGTGAATCACGCGCTGCTTCATCAGCGCTGCCATGCGCAGGGCATTGCGGGCATATTCCGAGAACATCAGGAAGGTGCCGCCGAAAGGCAGCAAGCCGCCATGCAGGGCCATGCCGTTCATGATCGCGGCCATGCCGAATTCGCGCACGCCGTAAGAAATATAGTTGCCCGGCGCTTTGCCGCTGACATTCTTGCAGCCGTTCCAGTTGGTCAGGTTGGAGCCGGTCAGGTCTGCCGAACCGCCGACAAACTCGGGCAGCAGCGGGGCCAGCGCGTTGATGGCGATTTGCGAAGCCTTGCGCGTGGCAACGGTTTCGGCCTTGGCATTTACCGCGGCGATCGCTTGGCGCGCATGTTCGGCCCAGTGGGCGGGCAATTCATTGGCCATGCGGCGTTTGAACTCTGCCGCGAGCTGCGGATGCTCCTTGGCATAGCGATCGAACTTTTGCTGCCAGGTTTGTTCCCAGGCCGCTCCTTTTTTCTTTGCGTTCCAGGCGGCATAGACCTCCTGGGGGATCTCGAAGGGCGCATGGTTCCAGCCGATCTGAACCCGGGCAGCGGCAATCTCGGCGGCGCCCAGCGGTGCGCCGTGCACATCGTGGCTGCCTTGCTTGTTCGGGGCACCCAGGCCGATCACCGTCTTGCAGCAGATCAAGGTAGGCCGGTCCGTCGATGCCTTGGCTTTTTCAATTGCAGCATTGATCGCCGCGGGATCGTGACCGTCGATACCGGGGAGGACCTGCCAGCCATAGGCCTCGAAACGTTTGGGCGTATCGTCGGTGAACCACCCTTCGACGTGTCCGTCGATGGAAATCCCGTTGTCGTCCCAGAATGCGATCAGCTTGGACAAGCCCCAGGTGCCTGCCAATGCACAGACCTCGTGGGAAACGCCCTCCATCAGACAACCGTCACCGAGAAAACAATAGGTGGTGTGGTCGACGATTTCATGGCCTGGCCGGTTGAATTCATGGGCAAGCAGCTTCGCTGCCATGGCCATGCCGACGGCGTTGCCGATGCCCTGGCCGAGGGGTCCCGTGGTGGTTTCCACGCCTGGTGCGTAACCGTACTCGGGGTGCCCCGGTGTCTTGCTGTGCAACTGGCGGAATTGTTTGAGGTCCTCGATGGACAAGTCATAGCCCGTCAAGTGCAGCAAGGCGTACAACAGCATCGAACCATGGCCGTTGGACAGCACGAAGCGGTCGCGGTCGGCCCAGCCGGGATTGCCCGGATTGTGGCGCAGGTGACGATTCCACAGAACCTCGGCCATTTCGGCCATGCCCATCGGCGCGCCGGGATGGCCGGAATTGGCCTGCTGCACAGCGTCCATGGCCAGGGCGCGGATGGCGCCGGTGACGGGATTGAATACGGGTGAGGGCATTTTGAAAATCTTGAAGTTTGAGGGGAATCTCTTGCTCCGAGGCCATAGGGACGATGTAGGCCAAGCGAGAACCGATAATTATCGGCTAAACAGGGTCGGTTTGGCTATTTATTTGGGGGAAGCTTGTTGCTGTCTCAGTGTTGCCGCACCGGCAAGGAGTCACCTGCGATCAATTGCTCGAAATGATCTCCGGCCTGATTGGCGTAGGTCATTTTCAAGGGCAGGTGATTCAGGTTTGCAGCGAGCCAGATATCGATTTTTTCCATGTCAGGAGAGCTTGTCGCCCTTTG
>Ga0172380_10002555_pt1 | contig 27483 bp, 25 predicted proteins | sample Leawe162metaG_FD_119747 | JGI IMG/M metagenome (GOLD analysis project Ga0172380, IMG submission 119747) | Leachate microbial communities from a municipal landfill in Southern Ontario, Canada - Leachate well 162 metaG | ecosystem: Engineered > Solid waste > Landfill > Unclassified | place... | reverse complement strand
GATACGATTTTCCAGACCATGTACGAGCTGTGCACCAACGAAACGGTGAAAACGCACATCACCGGAGCCCGCAAAAAGGCCGGGGAGATCTTCGACCATAACGGCTTTGTCGATGCCCTGGGAGAGAAGATCAAGGATCTCGCCCCGGATAGTGATAATTTCTTCACCGTTCCTCTGAGCGATGTCCTGTCCGCCCTGTTGGCTGCCTGTTCTGATCAGAAAACCCAGAATCTTTTGAAGAAAATGGATCTCAATCAGGCCGAGATCTTCCTGGACCAGAACCTGCCTCTGGAGGTGCCCCCCATCGAGGAGATTGAGGAAGCCCTCCCTGCTCCCGCCGTTGTCCGGCCGGAGGCGGTTGCCGCCGTGCCTGGCGTGGTTCAAGGGGGGGATCCGAGGGTTGCCGAACTCGGGTCCATGCTGGCGGAAAGTCTTACCATGGCCGAGGAACTCAGCGAGGGTCTTGCGCAGATATGTTCCGGGCAGGCTCCCGGCATGAGCCTGATGACCATCGAGGACCAGAACGACATCTTCCAGAAGATTGAAGATGCCTTCCAGGTGGCTTCCTCCATAACCGACGATATCTCGCGGATTACCGAGGCCTTGAGTTTCCAGGATCTTTCCGGCCAGCAGATATTGAAGATCATCAAGCTGCTCACCGACTTCCAGGTGCAGCTCCTGGCCATCGTGGTTTCCTTTGGCTCTCAGTTGAAAATCAAGGAGCAGAATGCCCGGATTACCGTGGAAGAGAGCAAGCGGATCGCCCAGGAGGATGTGGACAAGTATCTCAGCTCCATGACCACCGGAGAGGTTGGCGGCGAAGGCTCCCTTGATCAGGATGCGGTGAACGATCTCTTGAAGGGGTTGGGTTTTTAGCCGCGACTGAACAACGAATAAGGAAAAAAGTGGAGAAAAGGCTGGCCCCGCGGGGCTGGCCTTTTTTGTTTCAGGGCAGGGACAGGCCTGCAATGAAGCCGCCGACCGCCTGGGCCACCTCCTCTTCCCTCCCCAGAAAAAAATGATCCGTCTCCTCAAGGACGATCCGCTGAAAGGAGGGGGGGAGGGCCAGATCGGTCTGCTCTTTGAGGAGAATATCCCCTGCCGCGGTGATCAGCAGGCCGGGGAGGGAAAGGGTGGAGAGTCGGGAAAAGTCCCGTTCCGCAAGGGGCGGGGCGATTCCGGTAAAGCTGAGCGGATTTTCTTCCACGAGGTCGAGGGCGATGAAGGCGCCGAAGGAGTAGCCCACCAGATGGACCCGCTGGAAATACCGGCGGCAAAAGGCCATGACCGCCCGGCTGTCGCTGATCACCGGGGCAAAGGTGCCTTCCTGGTCGAGGCGGTTCCAGTATTCAAAAAGCGGCAGGTCCGGTTCCGGCCTGAAACTTTTGCCCACACCCCGGTAGTTGAAGAGCAGGACCGGCAGGCCCAGCCCGGCGCAGCGACTGGCCACGGCCTGGACCACGTTGTTCTCCATGTTCCCGGCCAGCAGGGGGTGGGGCGGGCAGAGCAGCACCCCAACCTGGCTTGGCTCGCCATCGGTGTACCAGAGTTCTCCCTCAAGCATCCCTTCCGGAACCGGGATGGAGACCGCCAGCCGATGGCATTCCGCACCCATCAGTAGACCCCCTCGCTCTTGGTGGAGACCAGCGGGCGGATCGGCTCCACCGCCGTGACGGCGCAATATTCCTCTGTGCCAGCAGGCAAGGCGTAGCAGGCCGTGTCCCGTTCCACCATGTTGAGCAGAAGAAAGGAGGGGTCCAGGCGATGGGCCACTACCCGGCCGCGTTGGCCCGGTTTCAGGGTGACGCCAAGATCGGGGGGCTCTTCCGGCGTCCGGGGTTGCCAGGGAGTCAGCTGGAACCAGAGGGCCGGATCATCGACCACATAGGTGGGTGGCTGGCCGGGCAGCGGCGGGGCATGCTCGAAGAGCACCCCCAACAGGGAATTGCCGTAACCCGGCAGCACCACGGCCTGGGGAAAGAGCTGGCCTCGGATGGTCTCGGAATCGGCAACCGTAAGGGCCATGCCGCCCAGGTGGATGCCGCGGATGCGTTCCCGTTCCCCTGTATTCATTCTTTCGGCCAGGGCCAGAAGCAGGGGCGGGGTGATGAACAGCACCTCGATTTGCTGGGTGCGGATCACGTTCATGGCCTGGTCGAGCACATGGTCGAGGTAGAGGGTGAATCCCAGCGAGCCCGCAACCTGCCGCTTGATCCAGCGCACGTCGCAATCCACGGAAAAGGGCTCGCAACTGCCCAGGCTCCTGGCCATGGCCCTGGCGCTCTGGCCGATGATGTGGGGTCCGGATGGCCCGACAAAAAGCCAGTTGCCTCCATGCGGAAAACCACGGCGATCCGCGGCCCGTTTCCAGGAATCGACAAAGGCGGCACCGAATTCTTGAGGCCGGTAGACCCTGCGGATCGGCGCGCCGGTGGTGCCGCCGGTTTCGGCCAGGATCATGCTTGGCAACTCGTCATGGAAGCGTCCGGGGATGAAATCCAGCAGGGGCCGGGTGCGTAAGGCCTCTGTGTCCATGGGGCCGAAGAGATGGAAGGATTCGCAACAGGTGATCTCTTTTTTGGCATCAAGGCCGAGCCTTTTCTCCTGCTCAAGCCAGTACGCCGAGCCTGCGCGCGGGTCGAAATGGATAGCGATGATCTCTGCGATCAGGGAGGCGGGTATGGTCATGGTTTTTCCTCCGCGGCTTTGCGGAAGGAGATGAGCAGAACCGGCAGCAGCACCAGATCGCAGAGAACCGCGAACAGCAGGGCCAGGCTGATCAGAAGGCCGAAATCCCTGAGCGGGATGAAGGGCGAGATGATAAAGCCCAGGAACCCCGCGCCCGCCACCACCGAGGTGGTGATCATGGCCGGGCCGACCTGGGCCAGGACCGCGGCCAGGCGGGAAAGGGGATCGGCGGTTTTCTTTTTTGCCTGCCAGGCGTGCAGGAAATGGATGGTGTCGTCCACCACGATGCCGTACACCACGCTGGCCACGGTGACCGTGGCCACGCTGAGCGGGATGGAGCCGAGCCCCATGGCCCCGAGGATGAAAAACACCGGCACCAGATTGGGGATGACGGCAAACACCGCCAACCGTACGGACCGCAGGGCCAGGGCCATGATCAGGGAGATGGAGACAAAGGCGGAGGAAAAGCTGGCCAAGAGGGTGGTGAACAGGGCGCGCTGACCCCTGGTGTAGAGGGGCACCGTACCGGTGACATAGGGGACTTGCCTGGGCCCGAGCAGGGTTTGCAGCTCCGCTTCGATCTCCTCCACCAGGGCCATGGTCTTTTCCGAGGCCAGGGTGCGGGTGAGGATGGTGATGCGGGTCGGGGGCTTGAGCCCCATGCCGGGCAGGAGCGGGGCGTCGAGGGGGGCGCCGCTTGCGGTGGCCATGGGCAGGACCAGGGTGCCGGTGTCGTCGAGGGTGAGGAGGAAATGGGTGATCTCCGGGTGGCGCTCGGCCAGGCGGCGCATACCCTGCTGGATGGCCCGGTTGTCAACGCGGGAGGCGTCCAGATCGATCTCCAGCGGGGTGAGGCCGATGCCCGCCTGCTCGATGGCCCGGTAATCAAGGCTGATGGGGGATTGCGGTTTGAAAAAGGCCAGGATGAATGAGCCGCGTTCCAGGCGGTTGATGCCCAGGGCCGACAGCAGGAGCAGACCGCTAAGTCCCGCCAGGACAAGGGCTTTATGGCCGGCCAGCATTCGAGCCCAGCGGGTCCAGCACAGACGGGGCCCGGATGTCGGCGTTGGTTGCGGGGTGCCTGCCGCAGTCCCCGCAAAGGCCGGAACCAGCAGCAGGGGGACGAGCACGGCAAGCAAGGCGCCGCAGCCGCCCCAGAGCCCCAATTTTTGCACCGGTTCGTAGCTGCTGACCATGAGGGAAAGAAAGCCCATCATGTCGGTGAAGGCGGAGAGCAGACAGGGAACGGCCACCTCCGCGTACAGGGCAATGGGGCCCTGGCCGGGTTCTTTTTTCAAAAAGTGGATGGCGTGGGCAATGCCCATGATCATGGTAAAGGGCGGCAGGGAGAGGAGCACCATGTTGAGCGGCTCGTGGACCAGGGCGAGCAGGCCGGTGAGATACAGGGCCGGCAGCAGGCCGCAGACCAGGGTCAGCACGGTGTGGCGCGAACCGCGGAGGGAAAGGTAGACGCCGCAGGCGAGGATGGCGATGACCAGCGGGAAAAGACGTTGGGTGGTGGTGGCGGAAAGGGAGTCCAGGGCGTCGGTCAGGTACCAGACCCCGCCCAGGTGCAGGGGCTGGCCGGGCAGTTCGCTTGCGGCCAGCTGTTTTGTCTCGCGGATGATGAAGGAGAGTTGGGCAGGGGTTGCGCCGGGGCGGGGGCTGAGGAGCAGGAGCTGCCCCTTACTCTGCTCCCCGCCCAGGGCGTAGAGGTTCGTCCGGTCCAGCCCGGCCATGGTCCTGGCCTTGGTCAGCATCCGCCTGGCCGCCTCCGGGGAGGCCTGGGGCAGATAGGCAATGAGCGGGTTTTCCAGGTGGTGCTTTTCTGCGAACTCCTGAAAATGGAGCCAATGCGGGTCGGTTTGGGTCTGCCAGACCCCGATGGAGTTGTCCACCGTGGAGCGGCCCGCGGCGAGGCCGAGCAGCAGGGTGACTCCGGCCATGAGCAGGAGAACCCCGAGGCGGTTATTCCGCAGGGTCTGGCCGATGCTGAGAAACAGGCGCTCCATCCCTTCTCCCTAACGTCCGCCGGTGAGCTTGGCCACCCAGGGGGCCACGAATTTGATCCCGGCAAAGCTCATGGCGTGGTTGACCCGTTTTTTCACCAGCTCCTTTGGCCCATCCCTGAGCACCTCTTCCAGGGAGGCGACAAAGAAATCAAGATCCGCTTCGTCAATGATCAGCGGCGGGTACACCCGCAGCACGGCCCGGTTGTTGAGCATCAGGGTGCCCAGGATCCCGTGTTTGTGCAGCAGGGCCGAGGCCACCATGCCGGGCAGGTGTTCGCGCAGCACGTTCTTGAGGCCGGGGATGGCCAGGGGCAGGTAGCTCACCTCGTCGATGATGGCTTCCTGGAACTCGATGCCCAGCATCAGCCCGCGCCCCCGTACCTCGGCGATCCATTGGGGATATTTATCCTTCAGGGCCACAAGCTGGGCTTTGAAGCGTTCGCCCAGCCGGGCGGCGCGTTGGGCCAAGCCTTCTTCCTGGTACACTTCGAGCGCGGCCAGGGCGGCGGCGCAGGCGATGGTGCGGCCGCCGAAGGTGGTGGTCTGCACCAGGCAGTCGTGGGGGTTGTCGTAGGCTTTTTGATACACCGGGGTGCGGGAGATGGTGGCGCCGATGGAAGCGAGCCCTCCGCCCAGGGATTTGGCCACGGCCAGGATGTCCGGCACCACCCCTTCCGCCTCGCAGGCGAAAAAATCGCCGGTGCGGCAGAAGCCGGTCTGGATTTCATCGAGGATCAGCAGCACCCCATACCGCTGAGTGATCTCGCGGACCCGGCGCAGATAGCCCGCAGGCGGCACGATCACCCCGGCCTCGCCCTGGATCGGTTCGAGGATCACCCCGGCGATGGCGCCTTCCCCTTCCTGGGGTGCGGTTTTCAGCAGGGTTTCAATGGCCTCTGCATCGCCGTAGGGCACGGCATGGTTGGGCATCAGCGGAAAATACCGGCGCAACCGCTCGTTGCCGGTGACCGACAGCGCCCCCAGGGTCTTGCCGTGCAGGGCTTCCTTGGCGTAAATAAAGCGCGGCCGCCTGCCCTTGAAATAACGGCTGGCCAGCTTGAGCGCCGCTTCCACCGCCTCGGTGCCGGAGTTGCAGAGATAGACCTGATCGAGATCGCCGGGGCAGAGCAGGCTCAGGTTATGGGCCAGCACCGCCACGTGGCGGGAGAGGAGTTCCTTGGAAAGATCCACCTTTTTATCGGTCAGCACCTGGATCATGGCCTGTCTGACCTTTGGATGGTTGTGCCCCAGGTTCAACGCGCCGTAGGAGGAGACAAAATCGAGAATCCTTTTGCCCTGGGCGTCGATGATCACCGCGCCCTCGGCCTCTTGCGGGTCGATGGCCGTGTATTCCCCCATCTCCAACAGGGTGACGAGGCCGGGGTTCACATGTTTGCGGAAGAGGGCGACTGCTTCGGCGTACGGGCGCTTGCCCACCTCACTCAAGGGAATCCAATCCGGGTGCATGGTCAACCCTCCGTCTTTGGTTCAGGATAAGGGTAGCGCTGGAAAAATTCCTCCAGGGCCGTGGCGGTGCGCAGGGCCTCATAAAAGTTGCCCGAGATCTTGGTCTTGCCGGTGAAAAAGCTTTTTTGGGGCGACAGGGTGTTCCCGGCCACGGCGAGAAAGGTTTCGGGATCAAGGCGAAAGCCGAAGGCGCCGGTCTGCACCCCTTGGGTCACCCCGGTGAGGATGCCTGTGTCAATGGTCAGCGACCAGCAACCCTGGCCGAGGATCTCGATCCAGAAGACGGCGGACAGGCTCATGAGATTCTTGATCAGGGGCTGGCCCATGAAGCCCGGCAGGTAGTGGTTGAAATAGTGCGCAATGGCCGATTCGTTTTTCATGTCCGGCTCCGTTGGCTGCGGGCGGCAAGAAAGGCTTTGAAGGCCAGGGCCAGTTCCGTCCGGTTTGGGGTGGGCAGCGTTTCGGCCCCTGCGAGGCTGTCGAGGTTGCTCCGCGTGAAGCGGACGGAAAGATCCAGGTAGGCGGCATAGGGCGTGGTTTTTCTGGCCAGCAGGGCATCCAGGGGATTGGCAGGCTGGCCGTTGAATTCTTCGTCCCCGGCAAAGCGGGCAGCGGGCTGGCCAAAGGCCTCGTTGAAGGCATCTTCCAGAAGCAAGTTTCCCACCTCTTGCGGGGCCACGAGCTGGAACACCCTCCCCGCGCTTTCCGGTTTCGCGGCCAGGCGCACCAAAGCCTCGGCCACCGTATCGTCAAAGACCAGGGGCAGATGCGCCGCCCGGTTGCCCAGCACCCGCAGAGTCGGCAACGCACCATTGCCCTTCGCTTTCGCGGAATCCCGCAGCCGGGCCACGGCGTCGAGAAAAAGGAAGGGGCCAAAGGTCTTGCCCGAACCGGCGGAAGGGTTGCGCTCCACCACGATCCCCGGCCGGTGGATGGTGATGGGCACCGGGGCGGAAGCGGCCATCACCCCATGCAGAAACGATTCGCCCAGAAATTTACTTTCCTCATAGCCGTTGCGGAAGTGCTGGCCAAGGTCGAGATCAGCCTCCCGGAACTCGCCCGGCCAGTCGCCGCAGACAAAGGCGGTGCTTACGTGATGCAGGGGGGCTTGGGCCTCCCGCGCCAGGGTCAGCACATGTTTTACCCCTTCCAGGTTCACCGGCAGGTAGGTGGCGGCGGTACCATCCTTGAAATCGGTGCGGGCGGCCAGATGGAAGACCATCCGCGCCTTGGCGCAGACCTCGGTGTATGTCGCGGGATCAAGGCCGAGACCGGGCAGGCTGACATCACCCCAATGCCAGGAGAGCAGCGGCAGGCAGGCAGGATCAAGGCCGGAGAGCACCGGCGGCTTGCGCGACAGGGCGATGACCGGGCAGCCCTGGCTCAGGTAGTTGCGCAGCAGGGCCCGGCCGACCAGGCCGCTGGCTCCGGTGATGACAAGGTGCTCTTTCATTGGTCCAGGGTCTGGCTGTCTGCCTGTTCCTGCCACTGCTCGCGCAGGGCTGCGTCTTCCTTTGGCGTGGGCAGATGGTTGGTCAGTTCGTCGAGATTACGGCGCATATTGTCGATGTAGCGGTCGAGCAGCTCCTGGGAATTTACCGCCAGCACCCGCTTGGCCCAGGCAGTGCAATGTTCGCATCCCTTGCAGCCCAGACGGCATTCCGGCCGTTTTTCGTAGAAGAAGTCAAGAAAACCGGCAAGCATTTCGTTGGGCAGGTGGATTTCCAGCGGCGGCAGCAGGCTGCCGTCGATATTCTTGCGGAAGTTCTGCCAGTGCGGCCAGCCCAGCAGATCCAACAGGTCGCCCTCGAACTGGCCGGAAAGATAGGCGCGGGTCAGAGCGAGAATTTGCGTTTCCGGCATGCCTCGGCCCGCGAGTTTGAAAAAGCGGATGCCCGCCTTTTCCCAGAGCGGGAGATCCTCGGGGCGGATCCACGGGCTTTTCAAGAATTCGCCGGGGTTGGCGAGTTTTTTTAAAAAACACCAGTTGAGATAAAAACCGTTGTAGGGAACGCCCGGCACGCCGCTGCCGGACAGCTTCGGCGAGCCGTGGGCCGCGACGCAGTAATGGTTGAACTTGTAATGGCACTGGGAAACGCAGACCGGATTGGCGATCACCTCAAGGGGCACCGGGCTTTCCAGGGAGGCGCGTTTCAGAAAGCGGAAATCACGGTTGGCCTCCACATCGAGGACGATGCGTTTGGCCCCGGCCTCGAGCCATTGGTCGATGCCGCGCATGGCCCCGACATAGCCGATGGTCGAGGTCACCACCTCAAGCGCCGGATACCGGCCGGCAATGATCCGGGCCATATAGGGCACGGCCACGGTCACCGAACGCACCCCGCAATCGACCAGCAGGGCAAGGAGCGCCTCCAGCTCGGCGCGGCCCTGGCTGGTGTATTCGTAATTGGCGTAGTTCGGCGCGTTGAGCAGATAGTTGAACCCGATGGAGCTGTCGTTAAGCGCCTGGATATGGCGGCGGAACTGGGCTTGGGTCGGGGAGGGCAGATATTTTGCCGGCCGGGCCGAGTTGAAGGGGGCGCTTTGCAGGGAGCCGTAGACCTCATGCACCCGGTGTCCGCTTGCGGCGTATTCCCGGTTGAGTTGGGCCAGGCTTTCGGCGCAGGAGGGGGTAAAGGTGGTGGGCACAGTGAGATTCAGCATGGGCAGGCAGGCCTTGGGCGAGGTTGTCAGGGAACTTTGGTGTCCGCGCAACGGCAGCGCGGAAGGAGCATAGTAGGGATTTGGGGGGGGAATGTCAAGATGGATTTAGGAGCCGTTCAGAAACAACATGGCCATTTATGTTGCCTTACTGTACGGCTCCTTATGCCATCTGGCTACCTAAAACGGCCATGTTATTTTTTGACGATGGCTTACGGCGCCTTGGGCAGAGGGAGTTCGCGGCCGGCAAGGATTATTTCCGTCCCGTTTCCGAGGGGGGCAAGACGGAGTTCCACGGTCAGCATGCTGTTGGTCGGGATCTCTTGCGCCGGGATGATGCGGATGCGTATCCGGCGTTTTTCCCCGGGCTTGAGCGGCTCCAGGTTCTCTCCAACCAGGGGCACGAGGTTTTCCGCCAGCAGAGTGCGGTCCGGATTGGAGAGGCGCACAACCAGATGGACCTGGCGGGAACGGAAGGCGCCGGTGGGCAGGGCATGGGGCAGGGTGTTGGTGAGGGAGAGTTGCAGGAGATTGAACGGCGCGGGCTGCCAGCCAGTCACCTCCATGCGCGCCGCGCCGTCCATCCCGGCAAGATGGGTAAGGCCGAAGGTGTGCCGCCGAGTGGACCGGCTCTCTTCAAAGGAGACCAGCCCCTTGGAAAAAAGGTTGCTGCCCTTGGTGGCCGTGCGGACAACCTGGGGCATGTGGCATTCCTGGCAGGTCGGCGTGGCGGGTTGGGCAAGGCGGCTTGCCTGCCAATCGTTCAAGGTCTCCGCATGGCAGGCGCCGCAGAGCCCGCTGTTGCGGAAGAATTCCGGCTGCACCGCTACCGGATGCGGGGCGAACAACCCTGATTCCGGTTCCGGGCCGGTCATGGCCCCCTGGTGCAGATGGCAGGCAACGCAGGAAACCCCGTCTTCTCGGCTGTAGCTCCGGGGGGCCGGTGGTTCGCCATTGGTGCGCACCGTGTCCGGCACATGGCAGCCGAGACAGGAGTCGTCCCCCCCCTCGGCCAACATCGCCTGGAACCCGGGGTTGACAAAGGCCTGGGCATGGGCGGAGTGCTGCCATTCGCCGAACTGTTCGATATGGCACTGGCCGCACTCCGCGGCCTTGGGGCCGTGCGCCTGGCCGAGGGTATTGTCGGCCTCGGTCAGATGGGCGAAGGGGGAGCAGGCCGCAAGGCAGAGCAGAGCGAAAAGGCACAGGGCGATTGGGAACATGTTTTTTTCAGGCATGGCGGGCACCGGTTTGAGATGACGGAAAAAAGGACAACGCAAGCACTATACTGGATCCGCTTTATATCCTGCAGCAGATTTGTGGGCGCATTCGGGAAGACGATACACCATCCGCGCCGACTGGGGCGATCTCGCCTTTCGGTCTTGTCATATCCCCTCCTGTTCCCCTTCCAGTCCGTACCGTTTCATCTTGCGCCAGAGCGTGGTTTTGTTGATCCCCAAAAGCCGCGCCGCTTCCAGCTTTCTGCCGCGGCAGGAGTGCAGAACCCGCAGGATGTGGTCCCGCTCGGCCTCCTCCATGCGGAGTGGTTCCTCCTCCGCCGATCCCGCCGTGGCTCCCCCCTCCACCAGCAGGCTCCGGGGGGTGAGCAGTTCCGAGGTCTCCAGGATCATGGCCCGTTCGATGATGTTTTCCAGTTCACGGACATTCCCCGGATAGTCGTACCCTTGCAGCAGATGCCGGCCGGCCTCGGATATGCCGCTGACCCGGGGGTTGATCTGGCCATGGCGCTGCATGAAATGCTCGACCAGGAGCGGGATATCCTCCGGCCGTTCGCGCAGGGGAGGAATCACCAGGGTGACGACGCTCAGCCGGTAGTAGAGGTCGTTGCGAAAGGCGCCGCGCCGGATTGCCTCCTCCAGGTTTTGGTTGGTGGCGGCGATGATGCGGGTATCGACCCCGATGGGCGTGCCGCTGCCGACCCGGGTCACGGTGCGGTCCTGCAGGACACGCAACAGCTTGACCTGGAAGGGGTTGCCGGTGGTGCCGATCTCGTCGAGAAACAGGGTGCCGTGGTTGGCCAGTTCGAAGTAGCCCGCCCTGCGGGCCACGGCGCCGGTAAAAGCGCCCCGTTCGTGGCCGAACAGCTCGCTTTCCAGCACTCCTTCGGCCAGGGCGCCGCAGTTGACCGGAACAAAGGGCTGATCGCGTCGTGGGGAACAATGGTGGATCATCCGCGCCACCAGTTCCTTGCCGACCCCGGTTTCTCCCTGGATCAAGACGCTGCTGTCGCTGCGGGCGGCCCGGCGGCCCAGTTCCAGAACCTCTTCCATGCAGCGGCTGCGGGTGAGCGGGATATGGCGTTCCTGTTCCAGCTCCCGTTCCTGGCGATAGAGGGCCACCGTCTCCTCCAGCCGCCGTTCCTTGAGGGCCCGGTTGATCCGCACCAGGACGTCGTCCGGGTCAAAGGGTTTGGCGATGTAGTCGTAGGCCCCGTTCTTTATCGCCGCCACCGCGCCGTCCAGAGAGGAATACCCGGTGATGATGAAGACCGGGACCTAGGGGTTGATCTCCTTTACTCTGGCCAGCAGCTCCATTCCGCCCAAGCGCGGCATCTTCAGATCGCTGAGCACGATCTCCGCGCCGTATTGGCGAAAATGGGCCAGGGCTTCCTCGCCGTTGCCAAAGGCGACAACCTGATGGTCCGGCCCCAGCATCCGCGTAAGGATGCGGCAGGCCAGCGGATCATCGTCCACCACAATCACTCGGCTCATGCTTCTCTCTCCTCTGCCGCCGGCAGGAAGACCGTGAAGCAGGCGCCCTCGCCGGGTTGCGACTCCACCGTGATGCTTCCGCCCATGGCGTTGATAATGCCGTAGCTCACCGAAAGGCCGAGGCCGGTCCCCTGGCCCACCTCCTTGGTGGTGAAAAAGGGGTCGAAGATCCGGCCCAGGTGTTCCGTGGCGATGCCGCTGCCGTTGTCCCGGAAATCGATCCGCACCCCGCCCTCCTGCCGATGAAGCGTCATGCTTACTTTTCCGCCCGGCGCGGCATCGATTCCGTTCAGCAGGATGTTGACAAAGACCTGGCAACTGGTCGCCGTCCACCAGCAGGGACGGAAGCCGTCCGGGGTCGTTGCAGGTGAGCCGGACCGCTTTCTTCTCGGCCCGCATCCTGACCAGGGCCATGGCCTCGCCCATGAGACTTGCCGGGTCCCGGGGCGTCGGCCTTGCCTCGGAGCGCCGGGCAAAGCTCAACAGCCCGGTGATGATGCCGCTGCACTTCCCGGCCTGATCGACGATGTCGTCCAGGTCGCCGGCCAGTGATTGCCGGTCGCACTCGCCCCGCTCGATCCCCTTCCTGGCCAGGATCGCCAGGGCCTTGATGTTGCCGAGCGGGGTATTGAGTTCGTGCGCCAGTCCGGCTGCCATCTCCCCGATGGAGGCCAGTTTTTCCGTATCCCGGATGTGTTCCTCCACCCGCAACTGCTCTTCGGCGTTGTGCTGGATGGCATCGGCCATCCGGTTGATCTCCCCGGCCAGAAAACCGATTTCGTCCTGCGATCCTTCCGGTATCCGCTCGGCCGTGTTTTTTTCCATTCTGCGGATGCCCTCCACCACGTCCTGGATCGGGCGGGTCAGGGAGCGGGCGAAAAAGAGAGAGGCCGCCAGGGCGAGGATCAGCACCACCCCGGCCCAGAGTGCGGTCCGGCGGCCGATGGTGGTCAAGGGCCCCAGGAAGAAGTCCCGCCGGGCATTGACCACCACCACCCAGCCCCGGTCCCGCAGTCCGTAGGGTGAATAGTAGGCATGGGCCAGGATGTCCTTGGTGCGCGGGTCGCCGGCGATGCCGCGGTCGTGGTTGAGCCAGGCGGAGGTGATTTCGCGGGGATAATCGTCGAAGATGGTGCGGCGGCTGCCGGTCTGGTCGCCGAACTCGCATGTCTCGTCCCGATGGAAGAGGTAAATGCCGTTGCGTTGCGGGTCCGCGGGGTTGCGTTCGACCAGGAAGGCGCTGCCCTCGTCCTCGGCGATCAGGCGGTTGATCAACCGGCCGGCCTGCTCGCCCCAGACGTTGACCACCAGAACCCCGACCCGGCTGTTGTCCGGTCCGGTCAGAGGCGTGGCAAAACGCACCATGGCCGGGCAGAAGGTCTCTTCCTCCTCGATCTTGCCCCGTTCCAGATTGGAGATGAGCACGCCGTGCCGGGGCAGCCGGAGCGCGGCCTGGAAGAAATCGCGGCCCGCCACCGAATGGACCGCGGGCAGGGAAAAGGGAGGCCGGGTCGGGCCTGTGGCGGGCACGATCTCTCCTTCCTTGATCTTGACCAGAACGTTGCCGGCAGGGTCGATGAGGCGGATCGCTTGGATGGTCGGGTCCAGTTTCTGCCAGCCGAGGAAGGTGCGCTCCAAGCGCCGGAGCGTCTCGGCCAGCCGGGCATGGTCACCCGAGGCCAGCGCGGCCAGATAATCCTCCACCTCCGGGGATGTTGCCATGGTCGTCAGGGTGGCCTGCGAACGGCCTACCATCTCCGCCAGGCTGGTTGCCGACCGCTCGGCCAGCGAGCTGACCTGGCGGGAGGCGTTCTGCTGGAGGATGAGGGCGATGGAACCGATGATCAGCGCCGAAAATGCGAGCAGCGACGGAACCGCCACCCCCAGCAGAGTAACCAGCGTCTTGCGGCGTATACCCAAACGTTTCATGACGACCTCACGGTGCATTCTGCACCAATCCGGAGGATCAATGCACCCACATGCGGTGCAAAATGCACCCAATGTCATGGTACGCTGCCGAGTGCCGCGGGTCAATCTGTTTTTATTATTGGCTGTTTCTGTCCGGCCCGGTTCGGCCCGGCTCGGATCGTGATCTGGCACGGTTTGTGTAATGTTATGGCAGTGCTATAATGATTGAGGTCAGGCCCATGAGGTCAAGAGATGCCAAAGGAGGAAGCCATGAGAACTGTGATTGCGGTTGTACTGCTGCTGGTGACGGCCGGGACGGCCTGGGGTTTTGACCCCGAGTCGGGCTGTGTTGCCTGTCACGGCAACCAGGGGAAGATGAAGGAGCTGGGGGCTGAAGAGATGTATCTGGACCCGTCCCGGGTGGACCAGGAGGTGAACATGCAAGGCAAGCCCACCTGCGTGGACTGCCACTTGGGCGACCCCAAGGCCTTGGACAAGGAGGCGGCCCACCAAGGGGTGCTCCGTCCTTTCCTGGTGGGGGCCGGCAAGAAGCTGAAGGGCGAGGCGATCTCCCGCGAGGCGGCAGGCGCCCTGCAACCCTTGAAGCCCAAGGGGGAGGGCATGAATAGCATGCTTCCCAAAGGCGACCCTCAAAAACTGGAACAGGCCGGGGTCAAAAAGATCGTCGGCATGGAGTGGCACGACCGTGACCGGGAAACCATGGCCTATGCCCCGCAGGTGGCGGAGAAAACCTGCGGCCGTTGTCATGCCAAGGAGGTTAAGGATTACAACCGCTCGGCCAAGGGGCTGATGAAGCACCAGCGGGCCTACCGCGATTGGAGCGAAAAGCTTCCCGGGCCGCAGAACTGCGGGATGTGGTTCGGCCAGAACGGAGAAGCCCTCAAGGCCGGGACTGCCGTGCCCTACAGCCCGGCGCAGAATGCGGCCTCCGACCGGACCTGCAATATGTGCCACGCCACCTGCAACGACTGCCACTTCAAGCCGGTGGCCAACAAGGGGACGCACGCCTTCGGCAAGCCCGATACTCCCAGCTGTTACGGCGGGGGCCGGGCGAGCATCTGCCATGCCGGGCCCATGGACCGTCGGCGCGGCGCGGGCTACATGCGGGGTGAGTACTCCTTTCCCGCCAATCTTCCGCAGGGCGTCCACGTCAAGGCGGGAATCCAGTGTCTCGACTGCCACAAGCCGGCCAACCACCAGTTCGGCCACCTCGCCGCCGATGATGCGCGCAAGTCCTGCGCCGAGTGCCACGGCGAGATCGTCAAGGCGGTCAACAGCTCGCCCCACGGCAAGGTGGACTGCACCTCCTGCCACATCACCGTCTCCGGCGCCTACCAGTACACCTTCTGGGGCCAGGGGAACGCCTTCGGCGTGGAAACCCCCTACGGCAAGCACAAGGAGTACTACGGCACCCGCGACCTGCCGACCATCATCAAAAACGCCTCGGGCCGCTGGATTCCGGTCAAGCCCTACCCCATGGCGGTCATGAACCAGACCAGGGAGCTTGGTCCGACCGGGCTGCTCTTCCGCGCCATTCCCAAACGCAAGATCCCCGGCAACACGCGGATCGGCGAACCGCTCACCTTCGAGGTGGCGCGCAAGGCCACCGACGTGAACGATGCCTTTATCGTGGTCGGCACCCGTAGCGATCTTCCCTCGGGCAACAAGGCGATCCTCTGGGTTCAGATGGACAAGCTGAGCCACGCCATGGGCAAGCCGCGCGACTGCGGGAGCTGTCACGATTCCCATGCCCAGGTGGGCAAGTCGGAGTGGAACTATTTCGAAGACAAGGATGTGGCCAAGCCGTTTACGGGAAGCTACACCATCACCGCTGACAAGAACGGCCTTCGTTTCAGCGATCTGGCCTGGGAGGAGCCTGCCCTGGCCGCCAATCGCAAGGTGGAGGATATTGCTCCCTTTGCGGTGCTCCCCAAGGATGCCTGGGATGTCAAGGGGGTCGATCTCTCCCTCCCCTTTAACGACAAGAAGACCGCCAAGGCCCGCACGGAGCTGGAGAGTTTTCTGGCTGAGCTGGACAGGCAGCCGGATAATCCGAATGCCGGCAAGATCCGGGTGATTGCCTATCACAACCTGGCCATGGCCAGGAAGATGCTGCAAAAGAAATAACCGCGCGTATTGCAAGCGGCGTGGAAAAAGCAAGGATGGCCGTCCTCCGTGGGCGGCCATCCTTTTTTAATGCGCAGGCGGTCGATTCCTGCCAGGGCCGGGCGGGATGTCTGTTTCCGGTTGACAGCGCCGGAGCGATTCTCCATGATATTGTTGAGGGTATGGGTTGCACCATGGATTCCCGGTGGTTGTGCCGGGAAATCCCTCGCGCAACAGTCCGTAACGAGGTGTTTCCCTTTAGTTCCCGAATCGGGAATGAATACACTGGTCGTGTCCCATGGTCCACAACAGCAACGAAAGGCAATGGCGGCTCGATACGCGCCGTATCGGGAGCGATGTGCTGGAGGTATCGTGTGGCGGCCGCTGGTGTCTGGATCAGGATCTGCCTGCGGCCGGGGTGATCCTGGCCGATTTGGGAGATGGTCTCCGCCTCTCCTTTGACACCGCGCAACTCTCCGCCTGGGACACCGGGTTTCTCGCCTTTCTCCGGGCTTTGTTCGCCCTCTGCACCGAGCGCGGGGTCGGCATCGACCAAGAAGGGCTGCCCAAGGGGGTTCGCCATCTCCTGGCCATGGCCGCCGCCATTCCCGAACAAAAGGTGGCCAAACGGGGCAGCGCCGGGCAGAGTTTATTCTTCCAGGTGGGCGCGGCAACGGTCGCCTTTTTTCGTGGCGCCCCCGAGATGCTTCATTTCCTCGGCGAGATCACCCTCTCCTTCGGCAGGCTGTTCCGCGGCCGGGCCCGGTTCCGGTTGAGCGATCTCTGGTGGGAGATCGAGGAGGTCGGGCCCCGCGCCCTGGTCATCGTTTCGGTGATCAGCTTTCTCGTCGGCCTGATCCTGGCCTATCTGGGCGCGGATCAGCTCCGTCTGGTGGGCGCCCAGATCTTCATTGCCGACCTGGTGGCCATCGGCATGGTGCGCGAGGTGGGGGCGCTCATGACCGGGATCATCATCGCGGGCCGCACCGGCGCGGCCTTCGCGGCCCAGTTGGGCACCATGCAGGTCAACGAGGAGATAGACGCCTTCAAGACCCTGGGCATCTCGCCGGTGGATTTTCTGGTTATGCCCCGGATGCTGGCCCTGATGCTGATGGTGCCGCTCCTCACCCTGTACGCGGGCTTTGTCGGCATGGTGGCCGGGTTGCTGGTTTCGGCCACCATCTTCGACATCGGCATGTTCGAGTATTACACCGAAACCCTGCGGGCTCTGGAGCTGAAGCATTTTTTGGTGGGGCTTTCCAAGGGCAGCGTCTACGGGGGTATGGTCGCCTATGCCGGATGCCTGCGGGGGATGCAGTGCGGCCGAAGCGCCGAGTCCGTGGGCGAGGCGGCAACCTCGGCGGTGGTGACCGGCATCCTGCTGATCACCATTTCGGCTTCGATTATGACCATCATCTTCTACCGGTTGGGGATCTAGTGCCATGCAGCATGTGACTCAACGGAGAATAATTCCCTCCCCCCTTGCGGGGGAGGGTCAGGGAGGGGGGGAGCTTGCCATTATCTCAAATGTTGCAGCTTCCCCCACCCCCAACCCCTCCCGCCAAGGGAGGGGCGTCTTTTCGAAACAATACGAGTTGCAAGGTGCTCAGTCATGAATACCGCGCCCCACATCGAGATCCGCGACCTGACCATGGCCTATGGCGAGTTCGTCATCCAGCGCGATCTTAATTTCGTGGTCAACAAGGGGGATATCTTTGTGATCATGGGCGGCAACGGCTGCGGCAAGACGACCCTGATGCGGGCCTTGATCGGGTTGCAACGCCCGGCCAGGGGGACGGTGTTTTACGGCGGCGAGGATTTCTGGGGCGTGGAGCCTCAGGCGCAGGAGCGGCTCAAGCGGCGGCTGGGAATCATGTTTCAGGGCGGCGCCCTGTGGAGCTCGCTGACCCTGGCGGAAAACGTCGCCCTGCCGCTCAAGGAGTATACCGCGCTCTCGCCGCGCCGGATCGGGGAAATCGTTTCCTTCAAGCTGGCCCTGGTGGGGTTGGCCGGGTTCGAGGAGTTTTATCCGGCCGAGCTGAGCGGCGGCATGAAAAAACGGGCGGGTCTGGCCAGGGCCATGGCCCTTGATCCGGATATCCTGGTGATCGACGAGCCCTCTTCCGGTCTTGATCCGCTCACTGCCCGGCGCCTCGACGACCTGATTCTGGAGTTGCGCGACAGCCTGGAGACCACCATCGTGGTGATAACCCATGAGCTGGCCAGCATCCTCGGTATCGGCACCAATTCGGTTTTTCTGGATACCGAGACCCACACCATGATCAACACCGGCAATCCCAAGGAGGCGGTTGCCTCGGGCGATCCAAGGGTGCGCCATTTTCTCACCAGGGGTACGGCATGAGGATATCGAGGGAAAACATGGAACGTAACTGTTCGGCAGCGCCGCTTACGCTGCTGCCGCAGATGCGCGGAAGAGGCCTGCGAAGTGTGCTATTGCACATGAGCAGGCCGATGACAAAGCAGATGCGGTGCTGCCGAACAGTTACGAGGGGGGTGGCATGAGCAGACAGGCAAATCCCACGCTGATCGGGGCCTTTGTTCTGGGCGCTATTCTTCTCGGCGCGACGACTATCCTGCTCCTGGCCGGAGGACAGTGGTTTCAGGAGCGCCGCCAGCATGTCCTCTATTTTGAAGGTGCGGCCCAAGGGTTGCAAGTGGGGGCGCCGGTGGTCTTCCTCGGGGTCAAGGTGGGCACGGTCAAGCGCATCCAGCTCGGGCTTGATTCCGACAACCATCGCTTCATGGTGCCGGTCACCATCGAGGTCGAAGCCAACATGGTCCAGTCCTCCCGTGGTGAACAGATAGATCTGAGGGATCGTGACACCCTCCAACAGTTGGTGGAGCGGGGTCTGCGCGGCCGGCTCAAGATGCAGAGCCTGCTCACCGGCCAGCTGTATGTCGATCTGGATTTTTATCCCGGTAAACCGGCGCGCTTCGTTGCCGGTGATCCAGCGGTGAGCGAGATCCCCACCATCCCGACGGCGGCGGAAGAGCTGGTCTCCAAGCTGGAGAGGTTTCCCATGGATGCCTTTCTTGCCGATTTTGCCGCGATCAGCCGGTCGCTCCACACCATCCTTTCCTCGGAGTCGGCGAAAAATATCCCGACACGGCTGGATGCGACGCTGGCGCACCTGCAATCCCTGAGCGGTAAACTCGACCGCGATGGCGCCCCCATGCTCACCGAGATGCATACGGCGCTTGAGGCGGTACGGGCGGCGATGGTCAAAATCGGCGGAGTGGCCCAGGCCGGTTCCCCCGCGGTTGCCAGCCTGGGCAAGGCCGGCGAGGAGTTGGCCAAGGCGGCGCAGGCGTTGCAGGGGCTGGCCAGGGAAGAGTCGCCCACCGTACAGCAGCTCGACACGGCGCTTAAGGAAATCAGCCGTGCGGCCCGCGCCCTGCGGCTTTTGGCGGAAACCCTGGAGCAACAGCCCGAGGCTGTTGTGCAGGGAAAACGGATCGAAGGGGAAGGAAAATGAAAAACATACCTGGCAAGTGGCATGGGAGTCGGTTGATTTTGTTGGGTTGCGCCTTGCTGCTGGCGGGCTGCGCCCGGACATCGCCGGTCAGCTATTACCAGCTCTCTGCCCTGGACGCCGCTCGCACAGCCCCGGCCAGTGCCGAGGCGGGAAAAATGGTGCTCGGCATCGGCCCGGTGCGCTTGCCGGAATACCTGGACCGGCCCCAGCTGGTGACCCGGTTGACCCCCAACCGGCTGCAACTGGCCGACAGCCACCGCTGGGCCGAGCCGCTGGGCGAGAATATTTCCCGGGTGATGGGCGAAAACCTCGCGGCCCTGCTGGGTACCGACCGCATCCTGCTCCACCCATGGCCCGCCTCCAGGGGTACGGATTATCAGCTCATTGTCGAGGTGCTCCACTTTGAGAACGAGGGCGACGGGGAGGCCCGGCTGGTGGCCCTCTGGTCGGTCAAGGGAAAGGACGGCGCAATGGTGCTGCCGGAAAAACGGAGCAGCCACTTGGTTCCCGCAGCCAGCCGGGATCAGGAAGGGCAGGTTGCGGCTTTGAATCAGGCGTTGGGGAGTTTTTGCCGGGAGATTGCCCAGGCATTGACGCCGGTGTTGGGGAACCCCTCCCGTTCAGGATTGTAGAAGGTATTGGCCGGGGAATAACGTGGCCTCTTGTTTTTCCTGCTGTCTTTTAGGTATTACCAATTTGATAATTGGCAGAATCGGGGAAAAGTGTTGGTCGGCGGTTATTACCTACCGGAAGGATACAATCCGCATTATCTCTGTTCGCAGGGCCAGAGTCGAGGAGATTGCATTATATGAAAGCTAAGGATTTCGATAAAAAATTTGAGGCAGGCGAGGATATCACCGCTCATTTGGATTTGAGCCGGGCGCGCCGTCTGGAGCAGGACTCAAAACGGGTAAACATTGATTTCCCGGTCTGGGTGGTTCAAAGGGTTGACAAGGAAGCCAGGCGCCTTGGGGTCAGCAGGCAGGCCCTGTTAAAGGTCTGGGTTGCGGAACGCCTTGAGGCGGGAGCGCAATAGGTTTTTCTCTCCCAGGCAATGTTCGTTGGCCGTGCCGCCGTCTTGTTTTCCTGGTATTCCCTCCCCATGCGATCTGCCGAAGGGCCTCTTTCTTGATGGTCTTGTAACAACGGCCCTTCGACAGGCTCAGGGTGAACGGACGGTATCCTGACAGATGATATTCCGCTCGTGCTGAGCCTGTCGAAGCACCTGTTTGATGTTCAACGGTGGGCGCATCATTTTTGTTCGTTGAAATGACCAACAAGCCGTTTCAGCCGGGCCTGGGCCACGGCGATCTCGGCGAGGCCGGCAAAGGCCTTCACCGTCTCGGCGTTGCCCGGATCAAAGCCGCCGCGCAGGGGTTGAGGCCTTGTCAGCGCACCGACAAAGGCCCGCTCCAGCCGGTCCGCCGGTTCATCCGATTGTTCCGTGTCCGCCAGATTGTACCAGGCCGCAAAGCGCGGCTCGGCCAGGGCCTGCCGCACATCCTCCTGCAAGATCATGGTCGCGCCATAGCCGTGCCGGAACAGATCGGTCATGGGCCAGATCTCCAGCAGCTCGGCTGCCTTGGCCGCGGCTTGCGCCTTGCCGGGCTGGCAGGGCGGTTTCCCTTGGGCCAGCAGCACTTCCAGGCCCAGCGAGATGGTGTCCCGCACCCTGGTGACAATGGCGGTGATGTGCTCGATATCCTGCGGCTTTTCCCCGTAGGCCATGATTGCGCTGTTGATGGTCCAAACCAGCTCCTGTTCCAGGCGGGAAAGACTTTTCGGGTCAGTGACCAGGGAGAGTCCCTGCTGCAACAGGGTGGTCTCGGCCAAGGGCGCGGCATACACCGAGGGCAAGCGGGTGACCGCGCTGTCCAGCGGGTCTTGGGGTCGGGGCAAGGGCTGACGGGTTGGCGGCTTGGAGAAGAGTGCGGTTGCCTCGAGCGGGGTGGCAAAGCCTAGATCCTCCATGCGGCTGCTGCGAAAATGCAGGGCCTCTTCCTCGATCTGGGTGGGCAGGTCCACGCGAATCTCGCTCATCAAGCGGTGTGTTGCGGCAGGATCGTATTGGTACATGGCATCCAGCAGGGCAAAGGGATGGACCTTGTATGTCTGGTCGGGATTCTTCAGCTCAAGCAGGTAAAAGCCATCCGGGGTCATGGCCCGGGCCGTGGTCTCGCGCTCCTCGTCCTCCGGCGGGATCTGATCCGCATCCGGATCATACACCGTGACGCTCTTGGTCAGGAAGAGGAGCTGGAGCACATACTCTAGGGAGAGGAAGGTCTGGGCCAGGGTTTCCGCATCGACGGCCGCAAAGGGCGCCAGCCATTCCTCAAGATTCTCGACGGAGAAATCGTAGCGGTTCCAGCAATCCAAATCCAGACAGGCCTGCATCTGCTCCTGGTCCAGCTCCCGGAGGATGGGCAGGGCTTGATCCATTCCCAACTCCCGGATAATGTAGTATGCCTCCAGGGGTTCCAGGGCGGCGACCTCTTCGGCCAGATCGGCCGAGGCCAGAAGCCGTTCGCCCCGCCGGGTTAGGGCGCGGGCCAGATCGGCGCGGAACGGGGTGAGTTCGATGATGTTGCTGTCGGTCATATTTTTGAGTCCGTTGCTGGTATTGTTGAAGAGCCTTGCCGTAGAGAAAGTTATGTGTTGCAAGGCCGGATTTCAAGAGAGGTATCATACCGCAAGATGGCAGGCCGGGCATTTTTATTTTCGAGACTACGTTGTCGGCTGCTACGTCAGCCGCATTAAAAGGTCAGCATGACCACGGGAAAATCTATGCATTTGCCAGCGGTTATTTTAGAATGGCCTTTACCGGGAGGCGCATGAAAAAGGTTCTGCTCGCATCGTTAAAAGCTTGGATAGATCACCGTGGCGCCAGCAAGGGCGCGGCTCTGGCTTTTTACGCCCTGTTCTCCATGACCCCCATCCTGATGCTGGCCATCGCCGTGGCCGGGTATTTTTTCGGCGCCGAAGCGGCCCAGGGCGAAATCATCGCCCAGCTTCCGAAAACAGTCGGTCCCAATGGGGCGCGGGCGATTCAGGCCTTGCTGGCCGCTGCCCGGGATCCTGTTTCCGGGCGGCTTGCCACCATTGTCGCCGGTCTTCTGCTGCTGATCGCCACCACCAGCGTTTTTGCCGAGCTGAAAGAGAGCCTGGATGAAATATGGGGTGTTCCGCTTCCTCAGCATCCCGTTTTTCTCAGCCTGTTGCGCACCAGATTCCTCGCCTTCGGTCTGGTGCTGGTTCTTGCCTTTCTGCTGCTTGTTTCCCTTGTCTGCGGCGCAGCCTTTGCCGTGCTTGCCCAGTTTTTTGGCGGGATATGGAGCAGCTCCGCCCTTGTTCTTTCCGTCCTGTCCTCCCTGTTTTCCTTTGGGATCACCGCCTGTCTCTTCGCGGTGATCTACAAGATGCTGCCGGAGTCCCCCCCATCCTGGCACGATGTCTGGGTCGGCGCTGTGGTCACCGCGGGATTGTTCGTTCTCGGCAAACATGCGGTCGGCCTCTACCTGAGCAAGACCGGCGTGGCCTCCAGCTTCGGCGCGGCCGGATCGTTGATCGCCTTGCTGCTCTGGGTCTACTTCTCGGCGCAGATTTTTTTTCTGGGCGCGGAGTTCACCCGGCAGTATGCCTTGTCTTTCGGGAGCTTCAAGTCCGAGGATGCCATGGGCGTAGAAGAGCATGACGAAAAGGCAGGGGGATGACCGCGGATTATGCGGGAGCAAGGGGCAATACAGGGGAGCGCCCCTGTGTGCTCACCGCAAAGCCCGTCAAAAAACGACCGCATGCATAGGGAAACCTCATGGGAGAAACACGATTCATAGTGGCGGGAAGCCTTATTGACGGCAGCGGCGCCGATGTGCGCCGGAATGTCTTTCTGGAGGTTACGGACACCATTATTGTTGCCATTGGCTCCGCCACGGACCTCCCCCGCCATGCCGGGGCTGCCATCGATGATTTTTCGCACTGTGTCATTTTGCCCCCGTTGGTTGATTGCAGCGTCTCCTTGTCGCGATCGCCCTCCGTGGATTGTAAGGTGCGGTTCTCTGCTGAACAGGGTGACTTTGCGAAAAAGGCGGTCATGTTGGAGCAGCATATCCGCTACTGCCATGCCCACGGCGTGCTGGGAGTGGCCGACAGCGATGATGGTGGCCTGGTTGCACGGTATCAACAGGAGATGGTGCAGGAGAGCATCATTGATATTCGTTCCTCCGGCCCTCTCCGCCGGAGCGGGCACAGCGCGGCTGGCAACCCGGCAACCGGTGATTTTCTCAAGATCGGTTATTCCTCCAATATCGAAGCCGAGGCAGCCCCGGATCCTCGGCTTACCCATGAGGATCTGCGCCGCCTTCTGCAACAGAGAGGCGGGAAAAAGGCGGTGGTGGTGGCCAATGGCCCGCAACAGGTGGAGGAGGCGCTTGCGGCCGGGTGCGATGCCATCGAACAGGGATACGGCATGGGCGAGGATAATCTCAGGAAAATGGCGGAGCAGGATGTGTTGTGGATTCCCAGCGTAGTGCGGGCCAAGAATGGTTTGGACGGCGCAAGCTCGGGCGGCGATGTGTGTTGCCGTTTCTCCACGCGCTATGTGGCGCCGGGAAAGCCGATCCCCGGCGCTGAGGCCTTTTGGAAAAAGACGCTTGCCGGACAACTCGCGCAACTGCGTTTGGCCAGAAAATTGGGGGTGAAAACGGCGGTGGGAACCGGGGCCGGCAGTGTTGGCATACTCCATGGCGAGTCGATGGCCGAGGAGATGAAATTGTTCATCAAGGCAGGCTATTCCCTGGAGGAGACCATTCGGTGCGGTTCGGAAAATGGAGCCGGATTCTTCGGCATGGAGAAGCTGGGAGCGCTTGCTGCCGGGCGGAAGGCAACATTCCTGATTTCCAGGGGCACGGTGCAACAGCTGCCAAGAAAACTCTCCTATCTGGAAGGCATCTATGTTGACGGCGCACCCAGCCCCACATATCACAAAAATCCTGCCAAGACGGCGTAACGCAAATGTGGGCGGAGCCCGAGAAACCTGGCTCCGCCCACATTTTTATTCTTTGCGGGAAAGGCGGGTTAGTCGGAAACAATCTTGAAAGAAAGCTTCACGCGTGCCCGAAAGATAGATCCTTTTCCTTCCTCGTCAATCTTCATATCCAGGGTCACAACTTCTGCAATCCTCAGGTCGCGCAGGCTCAGTCCGGCGGTCTTTACGGCATTTTGGGTAGCTTCTTCCCATGAAACCGGGCTTGATCCGACCATTTCGATGATTTTGTAAACACTCTCAGACATGGTATTCTCCTTGGTTAAGGTTCGGGGGAACTACCCTGAATACACCTGCTTGTGAACGTTACGTGCCCTGTTGTCGGTATGTGGTGAAATCTGCGTGCGAGGTTCTGGATATTGGCGGAAGAGACCAACCCGTTACCGTATTGTATCGCGTGGGGTTGGGAAACCGGAAGTGAAAAATATGGAGACTGGGCAAATAATGCAGAGGTTGGGGCTGTCCCTAGTTTGCTCAATGCCCTCCGTACACCTTGCTCCGATGTCCAACGCGGAGCACCAGAACAAGAACTTTCTCTTCCTGGATATCGCGGATAAGGCGGTAATATTCGACGCGATATTCCTAGAGCCCCGCCAGATTGGAGCGTAACGGAGCGCCAAACCGGCGCGGGTCTTCATCTTTGGCAATTCGTTCAGCAAGAAAGGTCAGGATTTTCCGGGCATGTTGCGGATCAAGCTGGTCGAGGTCGCGTTCCGCGGCCGAATCGAATTCAACCTTCCATGCCATGGCGTTTCATCACTTCTCCAAGCGACACGGTCTTGCTTTTTCCAGCCCGGATATCCTCAAGGCGCTTCTCTGCCAGATAGATGTCCTCGATATCCTCAAGGGATCGCTCCAGAGCCTCCCGGACATAAAAGCTTTTCGGTCTGTTCGTGGTCTTGGCAAGAGTATTGAGGCGGGCTTCAAGATCGTCCGGCAATCTCACGGTTAGCATGGCAGTCTCCTTTTGTATTATAAATAATACATATAATACAACAAGTTAATTCATCTCAACTTTGTCGCCAAGGGACGCCCATGGTGGCTGGGTCAGGTGAATACTATCTCTGTACAGAAAGTCAAAATGTCAAGCCTAACCCCTTCAAGACTCCCTCATTTTTCTTGTTGGGTCTTATGGGTTAAATAATTGGCTCAAGTCTTTACTCCCAGAAGAAGACGGCAAGCAAATCTTTGCAAAATTTTTATCGGATAGCAGGCCAGAATTTTTAGATTTAGTGTACAGTTTAGGCGCACGTACGCCTTTTGGATATAATCGTGACTGTTTTAAATATTTATAACTTCTTTTGTCAGAGGAACATATCAACCGGCATTTTGATACAATTACTATCGCTATGAGATGAGGGTCGTTGCAAGCTTTCTCGTTGATAACAGAACTGATTTCCTTTTCAAATAAGTCAACGGTTTCGTCGTCAACTTCAACTAGCTTCCCAGCTCGATTAAAATGCCCAAAAATTTTGAGAAATTTTATTGCATTAGCTAATTCTGATTTATATTTGGTGCCACCATAGACCAGTTTGCCTTTTCCTTGGGTAAGCCATGTAAGTAATGGCTTGAATTCCGCATGTTCAGATGAGGTGGGGTCAAAGACCGAAGAAAAAGCACAGGTGTCTAAAATTATGCACATTTTCAAAGCCCCAATAATTGCATTTCTTCTTTGACAAAAAAGCTTCTGTAACCCTCTGGCTGGTCAGACGGGAGTTCTCCATCAGGGCCAATTTCCAATTGATAAATTGTGTTGCCATTCCCTTTTCTTTCAAAATATAAAATCTGTGCTTCAGGCTTGGTCGCCTCCTTGCTCTTGCGATAACTTATTCTAAATCTATCAATTGCATAGTCACTGTGGGTTTCAATAAAGAATTTTTTACCTTCAGAGGAAGCTAGAGAAAAAAAGACAGATCCCAGGGCTGCCTGAGCCTTAGGGTGTAAATGCACTTCAGGTTGTTGGATGGCAAACCAAGTGTTCTTCGCACGGCTGAATAATTCAACAAAAACTGGCAATGATTGCGATACCCCGTATCCAACACTGCAAACACTTAGTGGCTTGTTGTTGATTATTACATCCAACTCAAATGGCGATGTTGCTCCTCGGCCATATTGCTTAACGGAAATGCCTTCAAACAACCCACTTTCTTTGCCAATTTCTTCTGAAAATTTCTTAAAATCTTTGGCGCTAGACTCCTTATCTAATATCCTTTTAATTAAATATGGCGTATGGTCTCCTTCTGGGGAATAATCTGACTTGTATGCATCATAAGTTCTTTTTGGTTTTGACCTGACAGGAGCTAGCCATGCTAATTCGTTGTTGAAGATTGGTGGATTAAAAAAATTCTTAACTTTGACCTCTTTTTTCACTTCTTTTCCTGAGACAATATCTGAAACTATAGTTGATATTATAAATAATGGAGCACGTACAATAGATGAGCTTATTTTTGTAGGTATAATAGAGTATCCTGTGTTATCATTTTCATGACTTGAAATCCACCTTTTGAAGGTTTCTGTTATAAATGTTTCGTTGCATAATAAATTATTTATTGTAGAAGATTTATATTTTATAGAGCTTTTAGAGAAAACAATTCGTATTTCCTTGTTATCTATATTGTAGGTGTATTTCTTTAAAAAAGGCATACCCTCAAATTCAGAGAATGTCATAAGGAATGCATTTACTAAATTGCTATCTTTGTCATCTTCATTTAATTCATCTCCGCAAAGATCTATTAGTCCAACGTTGAAAGATTTCTTGTTAATAGAGTTTGCGCTTACTATATCATTAAAATGACTAAAATTTACTTCGTCTGTGTTGAAATCTTGTTGGAGCCAAAATTGAGGTGACGACAATAGCTTGAGTAGTCCTAAAACAGATGTTTTTCCTGTACTGTTTTCCCCAACGATGAAATTTACATCTTTTATCGGGACAAAAGTATTTTGAAAACCACGAAAATTATCTAGATAAAGGTATCTCATACTTATCTCCTTTTATGCCCAACAATAATATTATCGAGTTAGCGTGAGTTGAAACTTTTTACTTAAAGACCTACGTCTGCCCCTTGGCATGAGTATTATACTGTCTACCTGACAGTATGGAGCAATTCAAGGAGTTTATTCTTCCAAGACGGTCGGCTGAGAGGAAAGATATCCTGCCGTTTGGCCTAACAAGGAAGTGTGTTGATTTTAACACAAAAAAAGGGTCAGCCGTAACTGGCTGACCCTTTCTGATTTTCAATGGAGGCGGCGAGCGGATTTGAACCGCTGAATAATGGTTTTGCAGACCACTGCCTTACCACTTGGCTACGCCGCCTTTTTGAGTGGGGGCAATCTTAAACGCAGATCGGTTTTTT
>Ga0172380_10002554_pt1 | contig 27492 bp, 24 predicted proteins | sample Leawe162metaG_FD_119747 | JGI IMG/M metagenome (GOLD analysis project Ga0172380, IMG submission 119747) | Leachate microbial communities from a municipal landfill in Southern Ontario, Canada - Leachate well 162 metaG | ecosystem: Engineered > Solid waste > Landfill > Unclassified | place... | reverse complement strand
CGGTATTCCGCCGGAGGCGGATCCGCCTATGGCGGAAAAACCGGCTCTACATCGGATTGTCCGCCGGAGGCGGATCCGCCTATGGCGGAAAATTCCTTAGCATCAAGGTAGGGGCCAGCCTCCGGCTGGCCCGTCTTCTTGTAATACGGCCCGGCCGGAGGCCGAGCCCTACCTTTTGAATTTCCTTAACGTCGGATTAATCACCCCCTCGGGTTAAACGATGACACCCGCGCCAGCTCGGCAAACAGCGTTTTTTCCTTTTCGTTCAGATGGCGCGGCACGGCAACTTGAATGTTCACGATCAGATCTCCGTGGTGCCGCGCGCCCACCAAGCCCTTGCCGCGCAACCGCAGACGCTGACCGCTCTGCGTTCCCGCCGGCAAGGCCAGCATCGCGTTGCCGGTCATGGTCGGCACGGGCACCTTGGCACCCAAGGCCGCCTCCCACGGCGCCGCCGGCACGGTCACTTCCAGGTCGGCGCCAATCAGGCGGAACACCGGGTGCGGCGCAATCTGCACCAACAGGTATAAATCGCCGGCGGCCCCCGCGCCGACGCCCTGCCCACCCTGCCCCGCCAGGCGAATGCGCGCGCCGTCAACTGTGCCGGGCGGAATCTGTACGGTGTACTGTTTCGATTCGCGCTGGATCCGCCCATGCTCATCCATGCGGGCAACCTGCAAATGAATGGGTTTCTTGGCGCCATGGAAGGCTTCTTCCAGCGAAATGGTCACGGTCGCTTCGTGATCCTCGCCGCGCCGCTTGCGAAAGCTCTGAAACGGCCCGCCGCCACCCGCGCCGGGGCGGAACCCTCCGCCGGGGCGGAACCCTCCGCCGCCAAAAAGCGTCTCGAAAAAATCGCTGAAGTCGCCCTGATCTTCCGAGGTATAGCCGCCGGAGGATTCCGGGCGGGTGCCGAATTCATACTGCATCTTTTCCCAGCCGGGGGGCGGCGCAAAATCCTGGCCCGCATGGTAATTAGAGCCGAGCTGATCGTAGCGCTTGCGTTTCTCCGCATCGCCGAGCACTTCATAAGCTTCCCCAATTTCCTTAAACCGGGCTTCGGCATCCGAACGCTTGTTGACATCCGGGTGATATCTCCGGGCCAGCTTGCGGTATTGCTTGCGAATGTCGTCGGCGGATGCCGCGCGCGCCACGCCCAGCACCTCGTAATAATCTTTGAATTTAACGCTCATGTATTGCAATAGTTTTAAAAATGTTCTTCGTTCTTGGTTCCTCGTTAAACCGAAACAAAGAACGACGAACAAAGAACCAGGAACTCTTAAATCCGAATTCCCCAACAGCCTATGGATTCTTGGCCCCGGCGTTTTTCAACGCTTCTTCCACGGAGCGCCGGCCTTTCATGGCCGCCCATTGGAGCGCGGTCTGCTGATAATTATCCTTGGCGTTCAGGTCGGCGCCCTTGGCCAACAACAGGGCAACCACGTCAAGCGACCCCTTGATCGCGGCCTGATGAAGCGGCGTCAAACCCAGGTTGTCCTTGATATTCACATCCGCGCCCTTCGAGATCAGCGCCTTGACCACATCGCTATGGTCATACTGGATCGCCATGCTGAGCGGCGTGGCGGCCGATTGATCCTGGGCATCGATATTCGCGCCTTTGTTCGCCAGAAGTTCGACGACTTCCCGCCAACCATAAAGCGCCGCCGTATGCAAAGGCGTCAGCCCCTGGTCATCCTGCGCGTTGACCTCGGCCCCCTTGGACAGCAAGGTCTTGACCACCGCCTTATGGCCCATGCCCGCGGCATTATGGAGCGGCGTGCGTTTTTTCAAATTACGCGCATTTACCTCGGCCCCTTTGGACAGCAAAAGCTCCACCACATCGTTGCGCCCCATGAAGGCCGCCAAATGCAAGGGCGTTGCGCCGGAATCGTTGCGCGCGTCGATATCCGCGCCATTGGCCAGCAGAAGCGCCGCCACGTCGCGACTGCCGCCGCCCGCCGCCCAATGCAGGGGCGCGAATCCGTTATTGTCCTTGCCGTTGGCCAAGGCCGGCTCCTTATTAAGAAACGTTTTAACCTGATCGACCTGGCCCAGTTCGCAAGCGGTAAAAATCGCCTGCGCGCCCGCCGGGAGCGCCAGCAGGCCGGCAATTACCACCAGGCCACATCCCATCCACAGCATTCGCTTCATGATTATTACGCCTCCTACTATGTTCGATTGCGTCCGTTCACATGGTGTTCGGTCAAATCCGACGGATTGGACGGATGCTTCATCCGGCATCCGTTGCCCCTGATTGCTTTTCATTCGAAGTTGGGCGTTCGGCGTTGGATGTTGAGCGTTTGCTTCCTCCGCACTTCATTCATGCTCCCCGTGCGATAGCCTTCCAAGTCCACGGCAATATATAAAAATCCCTGCCGTTTCGCCAGCTTTACAATGCTCCGGCGGAGCGCGGGGCGCCATAACCGCTTGATATCCGCCGCATCCACTTCAATGCGCGCCACGCTTCCATGATGCCGCACACGCACCTGCCGGAATCCCGACCGCCGCAAAGCATCCTCAACCCGGTCCACCGCATGAAGCCCGGCGGGCGTAATCCGCGAGCCGTAAGGAAAGCGCGAGGCCAGGCAGGCCATGGCGGGCTTGTTGGCCGTCGGCAAGCCCATCCGGCGCGACTCCCGGCGGATGTCCGCTTTGGTCAGCCCGGCCTTCAGCAACGGACTGACAACCCCGCACTCGACGGCGGCGCGCCGGCCCGGCCGGACATCCCGCGCGTCATCCGCATTGGTGCCGTCTAAAATCCATGCGATCGCATGCCGGTCGGCCACCTGCCTGAGCCGCTGAAAAAGCTCCCGTTTGCAGTAGTAACAGCGATTAACCGGATTGGCCGCAAACCGAGGAATCTTGAGCTCGTTGGACCGGATCAGCAGGTGCCGGATGCCAAGCCGCCGGGCCAGGGCCGCGGCCGAGCGTTGTTCCCGCTCCGGATAGGTGGGCGAGAGCGCCGTCACAACCAAGGCCTTGTCGCCCAATTCCCGCCGGGCCACCGCCGCCAGTAAAGTGCTGTCCACCCCGCCCGAAAACGCGATCAGCACGGAACCTAAGCGCCGCAAATGGGCGCGCAAGCGCCCAAGCTTGCCGGTCAAACGGCTTGTTTTGCGAGTGGATTTCACGGGCGCATCATCCGAACTTCCAGCGTTCTTGTCAATCGCAATCCCGCTCCTGATTTCCGCTCGGAGCGGAACAGGCGCGCCCGATTTTATTTCTCCGTATTTCCTTTACAGGCCCCCGCATTATTTGCCATATTGATCGAAAAATTCATTTTTTTAAACAACGGCAAGGAGCATTCATGGAAACTAAAATCAGGGCCAAGCTGGAAGAACTGCGCAACATGTTGAAGGCCGATGGCGGCGACATGGACGTCGTAAGCATCGAGGGTAGCCAAGTGCGCCTGCGGCTGAAAGGCGCTTGCGGCTGTTGCCCGCACGCCACGCAGACGCTTAAACATGGCATCGAACGGATTCTGAAAGAAGAGGTGGATCCGACCATCGTGGTATTGCAGGTGTCCGCCGAAGGCGGATCCGCCTCCGATGGAAAATGTGTGTGATTTCGCGTATTGACTTTGCCGTGCAGTTCAGTCATCATGTTGCCCATCGGGTTACAATGTTTACAAGCCACAAGCATTTTTTAGCATGAAACGCATCGCTTCCATCTTAATGGCGGGGATCCTGCTGGCGGCCGGCGCGGCCCAGGGGGCCGGGCTGGGGGTAGCGCCAACCAATCTATCCTTCGAGATATCGCAAGGTCAGGCCGCGTTCAGCAACCAGATCGTGGTCGCGAACACCAACGGCACGGACGCGATGACCTTCACGAACACGGTGAGTTACACGAACTGCGGCGTGTTTACGAACTGGCTCACCGTAGCGCCCACCTCCGGCGTAAGCTATGGCGAGGATCAGGACGTATGGCTGCAAATCGACGCGACGAACTTGCCGCCACGAACCAACGCATACGAGGCGAATGTGCGGGTGACAGCGGGGCCCGGGACAACGAACTCGCCGCAGAATGTGCGCGTAACGGTGCTCGTGCAAGGAAATGCGCTGGGGGTCGCGCCGACAAATTTTTCGAAAACGATAACCTTCGGACAGGCGGCCGCGGATGACGTGTTCCATGTCGCAAACACGGGCGCCGCGCCGCATGGAACGATATTGTATTCCGTGGCGGCGACCAGCTTATATAGCTCAACGGCGTGGCTAAGCGTGAGTCCGACTAATGGCAGCGTGCAGAACAACACAAATCCCGTGACGGTGGCATATACGACCACGGAGCTGCCGGCGGGCTGGCATACCGGACGAGTGGACGTGGCGGCGCCGGGCCTGGCAACGCAGACGGTGGATATCGTGTTGCGCGTGAATAACCGGCCTGGAGTGGCCTGGGATGCGGGCAGCAAGGTATGGACCAACGAGCTCATGGCCGGAGGCAGTCTGGGAAGCGTAACGATGGCGGTATGGAACGCGAGCGGGAATCCGGCGGGCCAGATGAATTACACGGTATCCGTCATCGACGATCCGTTCGGATGGGTAAGCGGCGTAAGCCCGGCCGGCGGGATCAGCACGGGGGATCACCAGACGGTAACGGTAAGTTACACGACGGCGGACTTATTAGCCGGGGTTTACACGGCCACGTTGAAGGCGGAGGGCGTGGACAATGCCACAGGCGAAGCGACGACCAACGGACCGCTGTACATGGGATTGCGGCTGACGATCAAAGGCACGCCCGAACTGAGGACCGACGCAACGAGTTTAAGTCAAACGGTTCTGGAAAACCACACCGCGACGGATAGTTTCTCGATATGGAACGAAGGGCGCGAGCCGCGGGGCGGCATGCGCTACACGGTGACCCCGGACGTAAGCTGGGCCACGGCAAGTCCGAACACGGGGGTGGTAACGAACAACGTGGATAGCGTGCAAGTGGTATTCGGGACTACGGGGACAACCTTGCCGCCGGGTGTATATACAGGCAACCTGCTGGTGGACGCATTCGATGCGCAAACCTCGGCGCGCGCGGCGGGCGCGCCCCAGACAATTTCGCTGACACTGACGGTGACGCCACGGGCGCCCCTGAATTTGGAACCGCCAACGGTGGCGGGCATAATGCACGTTGGGCAGACGGTGGACGCAAATCCGGGCCTCTGGCGAAACCAGTCGCGGATGATTTTCAGTTATCAATGGGAACGGGCGGCGGACAAGGCCGGCGGCGGCCGTGAAGTCTTGAGCGGAGCCGTAGGGGCCAACTACATAATAACGGCGGCGGATCGCGGAAAGTATCTGCGGGTGGACGTGACGGCGACGGATCCCGAGCCCTCCCCCAAGAGCGCAACGGCTTATTCGGCCTGGGTGAATGCCGCGAAGGTAAAGGCCTTGCGAGGCGACTTTAACGGTGACGGCATTACGGACCTGTGGTTTTATAATGAGTCCGGCGGCGACTGGCACGCGAATTTTGGGAAAGAGAACTCGGCCGAAGGGGTCTTCCCCGGCGGAACGGGCATGATCCCAATGCCGGGCGATTATGACGGGGATGGCAACGAGGATCTTGGAATCTACGATCCGGCGCATGGCATGTGGCATATTTTGTTTTTACCGCGTCTTGTCCACGTGTACGGAAGTTTGTTCGGAGGAACGGCGGAGGAAGCCGCGGCAACGCCCGTGGCGGCGGATTTCGATGGAGACGGCGCCACGGATGTGGGCCTGTATTTTATGGGGTATTGGGCCATCCTCTATTCAAGCACGGCATCGCTGGGCATAGTGGAACCGTTCGCGGACATATGGGGCATGCCGGTGACCGGCGACTGGGATGGGAACGGCATAACAGAAATGGGCATTTACAATGACGGCTTTTGGACGCTGAAAATGGGGGACGGCAGTTTGCTGGAACAGGAATTCGGCGGAGGGGGCGCGCTCGTCTTGCCGGCGCCGGCCGATTACGATGGCGATGGCATCACGGACCTGGGCGTGTACGACGTCGCCGCCAACCAGTGGCGCTGGCGGGAATCGCTGACGGGGTTCGAGCAAAACATGAATTTTGGACGGGGCGGCATTGTGCCGGCGCCGGGATATTACGATCACGACCGCTCGAACGACTGGGCCCAGGTTAGCCTATCGCCCGACAACGATTTTATCGTATGGGAAGTGAAACGGACGGCGGAGCCGACAATCAACCCGACTTACCCATTCGGATGGCATAGCCAATCATACCAGCGGAGCATCGACCGCTGGCGCGTGGATTGGTGACTTGTCATATGTAGCCGCGGCGGTGACGCCGTGGCCGCCGAAAGAATCCACGCCCTCACGGGCGGCTACAGAAGATTCTCAACCGCAGGCGGATCCCCCACATGGCTTTGACTCATTCCCAAAAAAACGCGTCCGACTGCACGCCGCCCAACCCGGTTTCCAATGCGGTCGGAATGCGGCGCGTGTTGAACGGCATCCGGCATCACCTCAAATATACCCGCTGTAAAAACTGGGGCTCGGCCACGGATTTCGACAAGTATCTCAGCCTGGCTTATGCCATCCGCGACCTGGCGGTGGACAAGATGATCGCCACCCAGGGCACGTACCAGGTTCAGGACGTCAAACGGGTGTATTACCTCTCCATGGAATTCCTCATGGGACGCCTGCTGGCGAACAATATCACCGCCCTGAGCGCGGGCGAAGCCACCGGGCAGGCGCTCAAGGAACTGAGCCTCGATTTCGAGTCCCTCTGCCGCAGCGAAACGGATGCCGGCCTGGGCAACGGCGGTCTTGGACGGCTGGCGGCTTGCTTTCTCGATTCCATGGCCACCCTGGAACTGCCGGCCTACGGCTATGGCTTGCGCTACGAACACGGCATGTTCCGCCAGGAACTGGAGAACGGCTGGCAACGCGAGCGGCCGGACGATTGGCTGAAATACGGTTATCCCTGGGAAATGATCCGCCCGGAATATACGATCCCCGTGCTGGTCTATGGTCGGGTCGAAACCGTGCGCGGTGTGCAAGGCGCGCTCAATCCGGTCTGGGTGGATTGGCAGTTGTTCGAGGGCGTGCCTTACGATATTCCCATCATCGGCTACCAGACCAACACCGTCAACTTCCTGCGCCTGTGGAGTTCGCGCGCCAGCGAGGGGTTCCGCCTGGATGTCTTCAATCAGGGCGACTATGTCAACGCCACCCAGCAGAAAAACTGGGCGGAAGTGGTCACCAAGGTCCTCTACCCTTCCGATAACACCACGGCCGGCAAGACCCTGCGGCTCATTCAGGAATATTTCTTAGTCACCTGCTCGATCCGCGACTTGATCCGGCGCTACCAAAAAAATCACCGCGACTGGCGCGATTTCCCCCGCAAGAACGCCATCCAGTTGAACGACACGCATCCGGCCCTGGCCGTCACCGAACTGATGCGGTTTTTTCGCGACGAAACCGGCCTGCCGTGGGATACGGCCTGGGACCTCACCACGCGCACCCTGGCCTACACCAATCATACGATTATGCCGGAGGCCCTGGAAAAATGGCCCGTGCCGCTCCTGGAAAAAGTCCTGCCCCGGCACCTGCAGATCCTTTACGAAATCAACCAGCGCTTTCTCCAGCAGGTCGAAGTGCGCTACCCCAACGATCCGGACCGCCTGCGCGCAATGTCGCTCATCGAGGAAAGCGCGCCCAAGCAGGCGCGCATGGCCAATCTGGCGATCGTCGGCTGCCACTCGGTGAACGGCGTCTCGGCCCTGCACACGGACTTGCTCGAAACCAAAGTCTTCCCCGAGTTCACCGCCATGTTCCCCGGCCGCTTCAACAACAAGACCAACGGCATCACCCAGCGCCGCTGGCTGTTGGTCTGCAATCCGCCGTTGGCGCGCTTGATCACGGACACGATCGGCGAGGGCTGGGTCAAGGATTTGGACGAACTTAAGCGCCTGGAACCTTTTGCCGATGCCCCCGGTTTCCAAAAGGCCTTTCTCGAAGCCAAACACCAGAACAAACTGCGCCTGGCAAAAATCATCCGCAAGATTACCGGCGAGACGGTGGATCCCGATTCGCTGTTCGACGTGCAGGTCAAGCGCCTGCATGAGTACAAGCGCCAGCTCTTGAACGTTCTGCACATCATCACGCTTTACCACCGGATCAAGGCCAAGCCCGGCCTGAGCATGACGCCGCGCACGTTCATCTTCGGCGCCAAGGCGGCGCCCAGTTATACGACGGCCAAATACATCATCAAGCTGATCACCAGCCTGGGCGACCGGATCAACAACGATCCGGATGTCCGCGACCGCCTGAAAGTCGTGTTTCTGCCCGACTACGAGGTTTCGCTGGCGGAGCGGATCATCCCCGCCGCGGACCTTTCCGAGCAAATTTCCACGGCCGGCACGGAGGCTTCCGGAACCGGCAACATGAAATTGGCGCTCAACGGGGCCTTGACCATCGGCACCTGGGATGGGGCCAACATTGAGATTGCCCAGGCTGTGGGCCGTGAAAATATTTTCATCTTCGGGTACCGCACCCCGCAACTGGCCCGGCTTGCAAGCGCGTATAATCCACGCGACTTTTATCAGGCCGACCCGGAATTGAGGCAGGCCCTGGACGCCATCCGCGAAAACCGATTTTCCACCGAATCCTCCACCCTGTTTGCCGATCTATACAGCGCGCTCGTGGATCATGGCGACCGGTATTTTCTGCTGGCCGACTATCGCCCCTATGTCAACGCACAAGCCAAGGTCTCGGCCTTGTACCGCCACCGGCGCCGCTGGGCGCGCCAGGCCATTCTCAATGTGGCGCGCATGGGCCGGTTTTCCAGCGACCGCACCATCCGCGAATACGCGCGCGATATCTGGCGCATCAAACCGCTCGCCATCCGACTCGACGCCGCCGAGGCCTAGGTCGGCGACAATTTCGGTCTGACCCACGGCCATAAACGCCGCGTCATGGTCACACCTTGCGCGCGCGCACGATCTCAACGCCCACGCTTCTGGCAAAGCGGAGCGCCGAGGGCTTGTCCACGCGCGCCTGGACTTTCACGACGCCAGGCGTTTCCAGGCAGACGTTCGCAACCGCCTCCGTCAGCGCCTCGAGCAGAAAGAACCTGGAGTTTTCGACCAGGTCCAGCACGCGTTTTTTGATGGCCCGATAATCCACGGCATCTTCGAACCGGTCCGTTCGTCCCGGTGTCCTAAAATCGGCGTAGAGGGAAAGGTTGATCGTCACATCCTGTTTCTCGCGCCGCTCATCTTCGTTGACCCCGACAATACAGCGCGCGTGAAGATCGGCGATTATGATCCGGTCCATGATTTTCGCTCCATCAGGCGCCGGCCGCCGTCCACAAAAACGACTTGGCCGGTCACAAAGTCGCTTCCGAGCAGATACAACACCGCATCGGCAATATCGCCCGGATTCCCGTGCCGTTTAAGAGGCAGGTTCTTCGCAAGATCGTCAAGGTACCCATCGTCCTTGCCCGGCGGCGGCAGGATTGGTCCGGGAGCGACGCCATTCACCGTGATGCCGGGGGCGAATTCAACGGCCATCATCTCCGTTAAGACCGCGAGCGCCTGCTTGCTGAGAATGTAGGCGACATGGGCCCTGTCATGCCCGACAATCCGGGAATCCAGTATATTGACAATTTTCCCGCGGCCGGCCCGCCGGGCGAATTCCCGGCTGAGAACCAAGGGCGCCCACGTGTTTATCTGCAGGTGCCTTATCAGCCCCGCGAAATCCATGTCCTCAATTGTGCCGGGAAGGAAAAGCGAGGCGCTGTTCACAAGAATGTCCAGCGACCCGGCCGCGGCAATCGCGCCAGAGATCAATCGGCCCGGCGCCTCGGCGTCGTCAAAATCCGCCTTTAAAAGCCGCGCTTTCACCCCGCGCGCAACCAGTTCCGCGCGAAGTTTTTCCGCCTCCTCAGCCGACTTCCGATAGTGAACGACCACGTTCACGCCGGCATCCGCGAGGGCCAGGGCGATCTCGCGGCCGACCCGCTTTGCCGCGCCGGTCACCAGCGCCGTCTTGCCACAAAGCCGGTCCTTGCTCATCGCCGATCCGCCTCGTTACATGGGAAACTTGCCGGCAACTGGTCTATCTTTGCAGCCATGATGAAGTCGTTTTGCGACAGTCCGCCGATTTTATGCGTCGTCAGGGTAAGCCTGACTGTCTTGTAAGAGATAAAAATATCCGGATGATGCCCCTGGCTTTCAGCCGCCTCCGCAACTTTATCGACAAAACTCATCGCTTCGCCGAAGTTTTTGAATTGGAATTCCCGCGCAAGCGCCGCGTCCTTCAATTTCCAACCGCTTACTTCGTCCCGCATTCGCTCCGCTTGCGCCGGAGAGAGGGGCGGGGCCCCCGCCTTTTGGGGTTTGCAGGTCAGATCCGAAAGGCTCATGACAACCTCCTTTTTGAAAACCGTTATCCCGGACAAAACAACCGCGCGCGCGCAGAGAGCGGAAGGTCAAAACGCGCTCATTTCAGACGCTCGTCCGACCCGGCGCCGCGAAGGATCAACTCGCGCGCCGCCGCCACTTTATCCCAGACGTTGCACATCATTGCGCCACGGATCTTGCCGTTGCGCAGGTAGTAGATAACCCCGGTGTCAAAGGGCTTCCGCCAATCCGCAAGAGTGTCCATCCGCGCATTGACTTCACCGACCGCTTCGTAGCCGAACTCGAACAAATCCGAAAAGAAATACGGCATGTATGCAAAGATCTCATGCGCCCCGGCCATGTTCCGTCCGGCATGCTTGCCTTGGTTAAGGGCGTTATCCCAATGCTCCATGCGCATCGGTTGTCCAAGCGCTTGATACGGGAACCGGGCATTATCGCCGGCGGCGTAGATGTCCGGATGAGCTGTCTGAAGATACGCGTTGACGATGATGCCGTCGCCCACGGCCAAGCCGGCGCGTTCGGCCAGTTCGACCGCCGGTTTGATGCCGATGCCGACAATGACCAGGTCGGAGGCGATCTTTTCGCCGGCGCTGGTCCGGACGACGCAGCGAGCCCCCTGGCGCTCGAATGACACGGGCTTCTGCCCCTTGACAATTCGGATGCCGCGACTCTGATAGAGGCGTTCCATGGCCAACCCCAGGTCCTCCGGAAACACCCGGTCACAGAGATGGCCGGAAGGATAGATCATCGTGACATCCAGTTTGTTGACGCAAAGGGCGGCCGCCATTTCCGACCCGATAAACCCGCCGCCGACGATTAGCGCCGACTTGCCCGGCGCGGCCGCGCCTCGCATGCGCTGGTAGTCATCGAGCGCCCGGTAATAGCAGATTTCAGCCAGGTCCCCGCCGGGAATTGGGAGAATTTGCGGCGCCCCGCCTGTCGCCAGGAGCAGTTTCTCGAACCGGTGGCTCTCACCCTTGCTGTCGTTGACCGTTTTGCCCTTCACATCCAGCGAAACAACGCGCCTGCCCATTAAGAGCGTAACATCGTTGCGATCGTAAAAAGCCCGGTCGTGAAGAAAGATATCCTTGACCTCCTTCTTGCCGAACCAGAGCTTCTTGGAGAGGGGCGGGCGGTCATAAGGCGGATGGTCCTCCGCCCCGACGATCGCGATGGAGCGCTCCCGGTCGCGTTCACGGATTCCTTCGACGGCCGATGCCCCCGCCAATCCTGCGCCGACAATCAGATAATCGCACACGTGGTCTGCCATGTCCGCCCCTTTCGCCATGTGTCATCGCCTCAACCCGCACGCCACCAAGAATTCCTCGCGCAGGGCCTGGTTCTTTTCGTATTCCCCACGCCAGACCGTCGTGCGAGTGGCGGGCGTCATTTCCCGGACGCCCCGCATTTCCACGCAAAGATGATGCGCCGCCAAATAAACCGCAACGCCATGCGGCTGCATCAGGGCCGTGAGGGTGTCCGCAATCTGGCGGCCGATTCGTTCCTGAACGGCAAACCGCCTGGCAAACAACCGCGCGAGACGGATCAACTTCGAAAGACCGATAATGTGCTCGTGGGCAATGTACCCGACATAGGCTTGCCCGTGGAACGGCAACGCGTGATGCTCGCACAGGGCGACAAACGGGATCGGACCTTCGATAACCTGGCTTAATTGACAATCCGGTCCGCCCCGGCATTCAGTGGCGAACACCTTGACCAACTTCGGGTCGCCCTCATAGCCCTCGGTCGCATCGAAAAGGGCCTGAACAAACCGATGCGGCGTCTCTGCGGTCGAGGGAGTGTTCAAGTTCAGGCCCAGGGCGGCGAGAATCTCGGCGGCATAGTCCTCGAATTTCCGCATTTGTTCCCGGGATATCCGCCTCGGCCGCATGGCCAGCGTGGCGTCAATCTCCTGTGCGTCAATCTTGTGGTCGCCGGACATGGTCTTCTCCTCTAAAATCGGACGGGGCATTACCCCTCATTTTTCAGTTAGGCGAACGTTTGGGCGGCGGCTTCTTTTGCGCGCTCATTGCCGTCTCGGCCGGATACGTGATCACTGCGCCCCGAACTTTGGCAAATGGCGTAAGAGCATGAACCTGACGGCGGGTTGCGCTCATAATGTCCTCGGCGCGAATTCCACGGACCAGCAGGGCGTCTGCGATGAGCGAGCGATGACAGCGCCACGGCGCCGCTTCCGCGCACATCAAAACGATCCGGTTGCGGCTCGCCAGGCGGATCAATTCGTCGAGGCTCCGCGCAAACTCGGGCGTTTGCATGTAGTCGGCATAACCCCGAAAAGAGGCGTTCCGCCAACCTCCGTTGGGCGAATCCGCCTTCGCGTGACGCAGGCCGCCGAGTCCCGGCATATGCACATATTCCAGACCGGCCTCCTTTAACGATCCGGGCAGGGAATCCTTGTTGAACTGCGGATTGTGCCGGGAACGCGGCGCCGTGCGCACATCCGCCACGCAAGTCACTCCGTGCGCCTGAAGCAGGCGGATGAATTCTTCGATCGTGCGCGTGGAATGGCCGATCGTCATTATCCATGGCAGCGTCTCTTTTTTGGACATGTTTTTATTGGGCCAGACACGGCCGAACGGTGCGGCTGGAAAACCGCTTCATGCACTTTTCCACACTATTTATGGTAGCATAAAACTATTTTATGTCCATTTAAAAACGTTGAAAGCGCTTGATACCCAGACGGCATTCGTGGTATTTTCAATCAATCGACGGGGCAAAATTATCTCGGGAGGTCACCATGAAAGCCATTCGATGGATCGCAACGTTGTGTATCTGTTGCCTGTCGGCCCCGGTTTTCGGCGGCGAAAACACCGCGGCGGGCGGCGCCAACGCCGCCGCGCCTGCGCCGGAGGTTGCGACGGCGACCAACGCGAACGTTGCGGCCCCCGACGTCAACGCGCCTATCGCCAACGACGGCGCCACCGCGTTGCACGAGGCGGCCGCGTTCAACCGCCTGGACCAAGTCAAACTCCTGCTGGCGCAGGGCGCCGCCATCAACGCACCCAACAGCGTCGGCATTACGCCCTTGCACCTGGCCGCATTGGCCGGGCACACCGAGATGGTCGCTTTGCTCCTGGCCCACAAGGCCGATGTCAAGGTCAAGGACGTCTTCGGCCTGACGCCCCTGCACTGCGCCGCGCAATATGGACACACAAACACCATGTCCTTATTGCTCGATCACGGCGCCGAGATCGAATCCAAAACCTATACCCAGGGGCTGACGCCCCTGCACTGGGCGGCCTTCTGGGGCCATATCGAAGGCGTCAAGTGTTTGCTGGAACACGGCGCCAATATTAACGCCCGCGACAATACCGGCAACACGCCCCTGACCTGGGCCGAGGACTACGGCCAACACGACATGGCCCGCCTCCTGGCCCGCAAAGGCGCCAAGGGGCATAATCATGAAAAACTTTACGGACTGGATGCCTCGTGGCACCTGTGAGGAATGGTAAATGGAAAATGGTCAATGGTAAATGACGGAAGCCTCCATCGCACATCATCCATATTCACCAAACCATCAACCATTGATCATCAACCATTGATCATCAACCATTGACCATCAACCATTGACCATTCCTACAATGCTCCCCGATTATCATATTCACACGCCGCTCTGCCACCACGCCGAAGGCGAGGCCATCGCATTTCGCGCGCGGGCCGTGGAACTGGGCCTGCCGGAAATTTGCTTCACCGATCACGTGCCCAACCCGGATGGCTACGACCCGGTCAACCGCATGCGCCTCGACCAGTTCACCCTGTATCGGACCATGGTTGCGGATTTGGCGCGCGCGAACCGGCCGCTGGTCCTGTTCGGCGTGGAAGCCGATTATTACGAAGGCTGTGAAAACTTTCTGCGAGATTGGCTCCCGCGCCAGGAGTTCGATCTGGTGCTCGGCTCGGTGCATTACATCGATAACTGGGGCTTCGACAATCCCGATGAACGTCACGTGTGGGATTCCGTGGATGTCACAAATACCTGGCGAACTTATTTTGGCCTCATCGGCAAACTTGCTGACAGCCGATGGGCCAATGTGGTCGGGCACCTGGACCTGCCGAAAAAATTCGGCCACCGGCCCTCCGACCGGGACTTGAAGGAAATGGCCCAGCCCGCCCTGGACCGCGTGGCGGAGGCCGGCATGGCCATTGAAATCAATTCCTCCGGCCTGCGCCGGCCGGTCCATGAAATCTACCCCTCCGCCCTGCTCCTGGCGCTGGCCAAGGAGCGGGATATTCCGATCTGCTTCGGTTCCGACGCGCATCGGCCGGAGGAGGTGGGATGGGAGTTCGACGCCTCGTTGGCCCTGGCCCGCAGCGCCGGTTATACCCACGCCGTGCGCTTCCGCCGCCGCCAGAGCCGGCCCTACGTCTTGCCGGCCGCTGAAAACATGGTCAATGGGTAATGGTAAATGGTTGATGCAAAGACAAAACGACCGCGGTGCAGTCTGCCCTCGGCCATCAACCATTTCCGCCGAAGGCGGATCCGCCTATGGCGGAAACCATCGGCCATTAACCATCTTCCATTCCCACTAATACAGCAGCATGTCCCGCCATTTTTCTCCTTCGCGGTCCAGACGCCACAGGCCTTTACGGCAAACGACCAGATGACGCCCGTTGCGGCCAAGCGCGGCCGGATCCACACGCAGAACCGCGCTCCGGCGCGCGCCCAGCAGGCGGCGTTCCGCTTCCGTGGCATTGCGGCCCTTGAGCGGCACCCCATTCTCCGCAACCGCCATCTGCAAACCGCCCCCAAAATAAGGCGCGCCTTCCCAGAAAGACGGATAACGGACAAAGAAATCCGGCTTGCGCGGCGCGGACAGCACAACTTCGAAGGCCGCCGGCAAAGCGGCAACGTGCTCAAGAAGATCGAAGTCCGGGCACGCGCGCTGACGTTCGAACACCGCCAGGGGATCCACGCCCAGCAGGTTCCATCCGTTGAAATTGCCGTGATCGTTTTTTAATTTTTGCGCGCGGCACCACGAACCGAACCGCGCATTCATGATCAGACCGACTTCGAAGTGCAGGTGCGCCCGGTCCAGGGGAATCGGCGGATTGGCCGTATGGCCGACGACTCCCAGCACCTCCCCCGCTTTTACGGATCGTCCCCGGACCGCGCCGGGCGAGAGGGCCGCCAGATGCGCATAGAGCGTATAGACCATCCCGGAAGGAGAAGCATGGGTGAGCACCGCATATTTGCCGTAATTCGAATTCCCGGCGATCGGGTTGACATAGGCCACCGCGCCGTCCGCCGCGGCATACACGGCATCCTGCGGACGGCCGGCGGCGTCCCGCCGGACGGCGGCGATATCCACGCCTTCATGAAAGGACGCCGCCAGCCCCCGCCCGTTGTGGGCCGCCGTGCGCACCGAGCCGAACAGCGCGGATTCGGGCCGGCCGGCGGCCGTCGGCTGAAAGACGTCAAGATCGTTACGGTTCAGCGTCCGATCGGTTGGAAACACGAGATGCCGGAACGGGTCAACCGCCGGGCGGCCAACGAGCGGCAGGTCCAAGCCCGGAGTTTCCGGTTCTGCGATCGACTCGCCCGGCGCCTGGGCCCGCAAGCACAGATACAAAACCAGGCCCATACAGACGGCCACGAGAATCGCAAGCAGGGCCATGGCCCCATATCGGCAGCTTTTATCTCCTAACTTCATGAGACCGGCATATTATGTGGAAACAAACAATACGCAAGCGTCATGATTCGTCTAAAAAATAACTTGCCGCAGTGCGCCGCGCGTGTATAAAGAATGATGTAACAAGGAACCAGAATTCAGCCCGCCTGCAACGCTATGCGCAGCATTGCGGGCAGGGAGTCTCCGCCGGAGGCGGATCCGCCAAAGGCGGAAGAATTCAGAATTAGGAAAGCCTTCATGGGCTTTGGTCGCTTGTGGCGTCCTCGTTCTGTATTCTGTCTTCTGTATTCTGACTACTGAATTCTGTTTTTCAAGGAGACGGCATGAAAGCTGAAGTGCTCGAGCGATGGACCTGCGACAATGCGGCGGACTTGTATGGCATCCGAAACTGGGGCAGCGGCTATTTCGATATCGCCGCCAGCGGCGATATCGTGGTCAAACCTTTCGGCCCGGCCGGCACGACAAGCATCAGCGTCATGGACCTCATTGCCGGGCTCAAGGCGCGCGGGATCGATATGCCGATCCTCTTGCGTTTTGCCGACATCCTGTCATCGCGCATCAAGCAGTTGTACGAACATTTCAACGCCGCCATCCGCGATTACGGTTACCAGGGCGCGTACCGCGGCGTGTATCCGATCAAGGTCAACCAGCAAAAACAGGTCGTGGCCGAAATCATGGAATTCGGCCGGCCCTATCACCACGGACTGGAAGCCGGGAGCAAGGCCGAGTTGATGGCCGCCATCGCCTATACCGAGGACCCCGAAGCGCTCATCGTCTGCAACGGCTACAAGGACGAGGAATTCATCGACCTGGCGCTGTACGCGCTCAAGATGGGCACCCAAACCATCCTGGTCCTGGAAAAAACGGACGAGCTGGCCATGATCCTGAACCGGGCCGCCCAGATGGGAGTCAAACCCCGGCTCGGCGTGCGGGTCAAGCTTTCCAGCCGCGCCGGCGGCCACTGGGATGGATCCGGCGGGGACCGCAGCATGTTCGGCGTCAATGCTTCGCAGGCGATCGAGATCATCGATCTGCTGCGCAAGGAAAACATGCTGGATTGCCTGCAGATGTTGCACTACCACCTGGGCTCGCAGGTATCCAATATCCGCAATATCCGTTCGGCCCTGCACGAGGCCTGCCGGTTGTACGTTGAAATGGCGCGCGAAGGCGCCGCCATGGGGCTGCTCAACATCGGCGGGGGCCTGGCGGTGGATTATGACGGCTCGCACACGAATTTCGCCAGCAGCCGCAATTATACCGAACAGGAATACGCCGCCGACGTCGTGGAAGCCATTATGAGCGCCGTCAAGGAAGACGGGATTCCCCACCCCACGATCGTCAGCGAATCGGGCCGCGCCACAGTCGCCCACCATTCCGTGCTGGTCTTCAATGTGCTCGACGTGAGCCGGTTCGAGCCGCCCACCACGGCCGCGGCCGAAGAAGTGCCGCCGCATTACCACGAAATGCTGAAAAACCTGAAGGACGTCCGCCAGGCGCTCTCCACCAAGAACCCCCAGGAGTGCTACCACGACGCCGTGTATTACCGCGACGAAATCCGCTCGCTTTTCACGCACGGCCAGTTGAGCCTGCGGGAGCGGGCGGCCACGGAAACCTTGTTCTGGGACATCATTTGCCGGATCGCCGCCGAAACCAAGGAGCGCAAATATGTGCCCGAAGAATTGCAAGGCCTGGAAGTGGCGCTGGCCGACCTCTACTACTGCAATTTCAGCGTCTTCCAGTCGCTGCCCGATTCATGGGCCATCGACCAACTGTTCCCCATTATGCCGATTCACCGCCTCAATGAAATGCCGACGCGCCAGGCCATCCTGGCCGATATTACCTGCGACTCCGACGGCAAGATCGACCGTTTCATCGACCTGCACGACGTCAAGAACACCCTCCCGTTGCACGAACTGCGCGGTGAAGATTATTACCTCGGCGCGTTCCTGGTGGGCGCCTACCAGGAAACCCTGGGCGACCTGCACAACCTGCTCGGCGACACGAATGTGCTGCACGTCCGCGTCGGCAAGGACGGCACGGTGGAATACGCCAACGAAATCGCGGGCGACACCGTCGCCGACGTGCTCTCCTATGTGGAGTACGATCCCCGCGACATGATCAACCGCGTGCGAATCATGGCCGAACAGGCCGTGCGCGACAATCACATCACGGCCGTGGAACGCCGCGAGATCATGTCCGCCTACGAAACCGGCATGCGCGGCTACACCTATTTTGAAAGCTGACCCGTTCCATTGCGGAATACGGGTTGCGGAATGGAAACCACCGATGAAATCGAAACTCCAAATTCCAAATTCCAAATTCCAAACAAATAAAACCAAATTTCAATCGATCCGATCGAAAGCAGGCAATCGAAAATCCGAAATCCGAAATCGGAAATCCGAAATCCGAAATCGGAAATCCGAAATCCGAAATCCGAAATTCCTCCACTTCCTGGAATACGACCCCGTTTACGTCCACAACCCCCGCGCGCCTTACGCCGTCCTGCCGGCGCCCTATGAGCGCACCGTCAGCTTTGGCCGGGGAACGGCGCGCGCCCCGGCGGCCATTCTCGCGGCCAGCGCGCACATCGAGCCTTTTGACGAGGAGCTGTTCCAGCCCTTGGACCTGGGCGTTCAGACCTTGCCGGCCGTTGACTGCCGGCGCGGGACCGATGCCCAAGTCCTCGAGTCCATCCGGCGCGCCGCCGCGGACGTTATGCAACGGGGACAGTTTTTGCTGACCCTGGGCGGCGAGCACACCATCACCGCCCCCCTCGTGGCGGCGGCCAGGACCATGTGCGGCGACTTGACGGTATTGCATTTCGACGCCCATCTGGATCTGCGCGATCGTTATACCGGGACGCCCCTCTCGCACGGCTGCGTCATGCGGCGGGTTATGGAACTGGGGACGCCCATTGTATCGGTCGGCATCCGCAGTGTCTGCGCCGAGGAATATCAGCTTGTCAAACAGCGCCGGCTGCCTGTATTTTGGGCGCGCGATATCGTTCAAGCCCGTTCCGAGGCCTGGATGAAAACCGTGCTCGCGCGCCTGGGAAAACGAGTGTATATTTCGATCGATATCGACTGCCTGGACCCGGCGCTGATGCCCGGAACCGGCACGCCGGAGCCGGGCGGCCTGGGCTGGTATGCTCTCATCGAGATCCTGCGACGCGTGTGCGCCGCGCGCCGGGTGGTGGCGGCCGACCTGGTGGAAGTGGCGCCTGTGCCCGGTACGCCGGCCTGCGAATATATCGCCGCGCGCCTGGCGGCCAAGCTGTTGCTGTATCATAGGGTCGCCGGAGGCAAAGCAAACATCGATGTGTCCGGCGAAGCCTTTGCGAAGACGGAACATCCAACACCAGGCTCCGCCAAAGCGCTTCGCCCAGGCGAGTCGAACGCCCAACGCCGAATTAAAAAACGCTGAACAAAAACATCTCATGCCATGTTGGCATGTCACGCCCATAGCGGATGGCAAACGACCACTTGCCGCTGAAGGCAACAGCGAAAAGCGAGGAACTCATGATGCTGAACATTCGATGTTCGATGTTGGATGTTCGATGTTGGATGTTTGCTTCCTGCCGGATGGCGCTTTTGGGCCTGTTTATAACGACCCTCTTCACGGGCTGCGCCCCGGTACTGCGGGATGCCGGCGGTGTTCGGATCGTGGGCGACATCGTGGCCGGCGACAAGGAACGCCGCATCACAATCACCACCCGCGACCAGCAACGCATCCTCCAGATCGCCCGCAACGATCCCGACGCCGAGGTGCGCGCGGAAGCCGTTCGTCTTGTAAGCGCGCCCGCCGACCTTGTCGCCATCGCCGACACGGATCCCGAACGGAAAGTGCGTGTGGTTGCCGCTTCCCGGTTACGGGACAAGAACGCGCTCCTGAGCGTCATCGCCGCCAACACCGAGCCCCTGGCGCGCCTGGCAGCCCTGGAGGCGATCCGGGATCAGCCCACGCTGTTTAACGTTGCCATGGCCAACAGCGACACCATGATTCGCAAAGCGGCCTTGGAACGGATCACCAGGAATGACCTGCTTTTTTCCATTGCCATGACCAATTCGGATTCGTTTGTGCGCATTTCCGCCGCCAGTCGAATCACCGACCAGAAACGACTGGTCGCGATCGCGCGCACGAATTCCGATCCGCTGGTGCGCCGCTCCGCCATGCGCGATATTGCCAGCCAGGCGGTCCTGACCGAAATTGTCACACAGGATCCGGACCGCGATATCCGCAAAACCGCCGCCGCCCTTATTACGCGCGCGGATGTGCTCGAGCAACTGGCCGTCGGATCCCCCGACCCCGTCATCCGTTACATAGCCGTGCGCAAGGTGAATAATCCCATCCTGCTCCAGCGCATCGCCGTCACCGATCCCGATGCCCTGATCCGTAAAACCGTGGTGGAACAGATCGCGAACGAAGCCCTGCTGGCTTCCATCGCCGAGTTCGATCAGGATGCCGACGTGCGCGCCGCAGCCGTCAAGCTTTTAAAAGGTCCGCCCTTGGCCATGGCGCTGGAGAGCGACCCCTCGCCGGTTGTGCGCCTGGCAGCCATCCAAAACGTCACCGATGCCGAAGTCCTGAAAGAAACGGTCCTGACCGACGCCGACCCCGAAGTGCGTAAAGTTGCCGCCACCCGGATTAACGACCGCCCGCTGATCGCGGCCGTGGCGCAACGGGATACGGATGTCAACGTCCGCCTGGCAGCCATTGCCCGCTTGACGGATCAAGCCGTCCTGGAAACCATTGTCCGCAACGACGTGCGCCCGGAGGCGCGCGCCACCGCCGCCGCCAAAATGGTGAGCCAAGCCAAGCTTAAGGATGTCGCCTTGTTCGACTCCCATCGCTCGGTCCGCCAGGTGGCCATCGAGCATATCACGAACCAGTCCATTCTGGAGGAACTCGCCCGCAGCGCCAATCCCAATGTCCGCCTGCTGACTGTGGCCAAACTGACCAACCAGCAAATTCTGAACGATATCGCCCGCAACGATCCGTTCCCGGCCGTGCGCAAGGCCGCGCTGGACCTGGTGGATAAACCCGCCACGATCGAACGAATCGCCCGTGAAGACAGCGATCCATCCGTCCGCAAAGCGGCGATCCGGAAATTGACCGACCCTGAACCGCTCGCGGCCATCGCCGCGTCCGATCCGGACCGGAATGTCAGCGGCGAAGCGCGCGCGCGCCTGCAAGCTTTACAAACCAAGCCCGCGTCCACCAAGCCTTAATCCGGGAGGATCGTCATGCCTGATTCCGACAGCAACGCAACTGCGGCGGCCAAAACCCAGATCATCCTGGATTACTACCAGTTGCAGTCGCTCCTGCCACACCGTTCCCCCCTGCTCATGCTCGACCGTGTCCGGCTGATTCCCTCCGAAAAACGCGCGATCGGGCTCAAGAACGTGACGATCAACGAGCCCCATTTTCAGGGCCACTTTCCCGGCAACCCCGTTTTACCGGGGGTGCTGATCCTGGAAGCCATGGTTCAAACCGGCGGCGCCGCCATTCGCCGGTTCCTGGATGTTAATAATGACGTCGCATTCCTGCGCACGCTGGATAAGATCAAATTTCGCAAACCGGTTTTGCCGGGCGACCGCCTGATAACGGATGTCACCCTGGAGCGTTTCCGCGATGGCCTCGTGCGATTTAGCGCGACCGCCACGGTGCGCGGCCAGCAGGTGGCCCAAGCCAAGTTCACCGTGGGATTAAGCGCCAACCTGGACGAACGCATCCCGGACGCCGAATTTGCGCCGCCCCTGATCATGGACAACACGCCCATCCAGACCGCGCCGATCGCCGACATCAACGGGATCATGAATGTCATTCCCCACCGCTACCCGTTCATTTTGGTGGATTCCATCTATTATGAGGGCAACAACCGGATCGTCGCGCTTAAGAACGTCACCGGCAACGAGTCCTTTTTTAGCGGCCATTTCCCCAAACACCCGATCATGCCGGGCACGCTCCTGGTGGAGGCTATCGCCCAGGCGGGCGCCGTGTTCATTCTCGGCAAGCCGGAAAACAAAGGCAAACTCGCCTATTTCATGGCGGTGGATATGGCGCGCTTTCGCCGGCCGGTCCGGCCGGGCGATCAACTCCTGATCGACGTCTTCCAGACGATATCGCGCCCACGCGTCGGCAAGGCCCATGGACGGATTTTTACCGGCTCGCACTTGGTGGCGGAAGCCCGCATTTCGTTCGTGCTCGTGGACCGGCCGGCGCCGGTGTGATGAAATACACTTATCGCTCTAAAGTGTGGACTCTTGTAGCCGCGGCGGTAACGCCGTGGCCGCCGAAGAATCCACGCCCTCACGGGCGCGGCTACAAAGATTGAAATCCCCGAACATGAATTTAACCAAAAGTTTCCTTTGCCTGGCGCTTCTCGCGGCCGGCGCCTTGCGCGTCTTCGGCGCAACCCCGACTCTCCAAGAGGTCAGGGCGTCCCCCGCAACGGCGAGCGCAACTTTCACGCGGGCCGCCGACGTACTGGAACGAGTGCGGGCCAACCTGCCCAGCGAGGCCATCCGAATCCGGGGCGAATTACTGTGCGGCGCGCGGCGCGGCAAACTTGATCGCGCCTTTTATCTGGACGCCAAGCTCCAACTGGGCCAATCGCCGGCCACGGCCTGCTATACTCTGCGCGACGCATTCGGCGCCGTGACGGAACAATTGACGATTCTCCGCCGGCCAAACGGCGAGTGGCGCCGGGACTACGCCAAAGGCCGGCCGCTTCAAAACGCCGCGGCGCCGGCGGGCGACAGCCTTATCGGCGGCAGCGACGTAACCTGGAACGACCTCAGCCTGGCCTTCCTCTGGTGGACAAACGGCGTCATTATGGGCCGCGAACGCTTGCTGGAGCGCGAATGCATCGTGTTGGAATTCATGCCGCCGCAGGCGCCGCGGCTGACCCGCGTCTGGATCGATGAAGCCCTGCTCGTGCTGATCAAGGTTGAGGAATACGATACCCAGCAGGTCCTTCAGCGGCGTATCGCCGTGCGCACCTTCAAAAAAATAGATAACAACTGGATGATCAAGGATCTGGACATCCGCCGCTGGCCGGGCGAACACCGCACCCTGATCCGGCTGAATGAAGTATCTGCCGAAGCGGCGGAAACCAGAGATCAGAGGTCAGAGATCAGCGATCAGAAAGCAAATATTGGCAGCAATCAGAAAACAGAGGTCAGAGATCAGAAGTCAGAAGTCAGCAATGAGGAACCAACGATCATCAATAATCATAACGACAATCAAGTCGCCCCTTAGATTTCTTCCCTTTTCACTTTCCGCTGTCATCTGACTTCTGACCTCTGACCTCTGACTTCTGACTTCTGACCTCTGACTTCTGACTTCTGACCTCTGACCTCTGACTTCTCTCCTCACTTCCCCAGATCGTGGATTTTCATAATATAGTCGGCCCCGCGCAGTTTGGTGGAACCGCTGATCGTCACGACGGTATCGCCCGTTTTCAGCGATCCGGACTTCAGCAGGAGCGTTTCCAAGGCGCCGAGAAAATCCGCCGAATGGCCCCGCCACGGAACCACAATGGGCGTGACACCCCAGACCAGACTCAAGCAACTGCGGATATGCTCGTCGGGCACGGCCGCGATCAACGGCACGCGCGGCCGGCGCTGGGCCACCATCTGGGCCGTGTAGCCGGACACGGTAATGGCGACGATGGCGGCGGCATGCAGTTCCTCGGCGGCTTCCACGGCGGCCGCCGCCAGGGCGTGCGCGCGGGTCTTGCCGCGATAGGCTTCCCGGCGCGGACTGGCCGCTTTTTCGGCTTCCGTAATAATTGCGCGCATCATGCGCACGGCTTCGACCGGGTATTTCCCGACCGCCGTCTCGCCCGAGAGCATGACGGCGTCCGTGCCGTCCCATACGGCATTGGCCACATCCGAGGCTTCTGCGCGCGTCGGCCGCGGATTATGGATCATGGACTCCAGCATCTGGGTCGCCGTAACGATCGTCTTGCCCTCGGCATTGGCGCGGCTGATGAATTGCTTCTGCAGAACCGGCACACGCGCGGGCGGAACCTCCACGCCCAGGTCGCCGCGCGCCACCATGATCCCGTCGGCAATCGCCAATATCTCCTCAAAACGCTCCACGGCGGCCGGTTTTTCAATCTTGGCAATCAGCCGCGGGCAGGGGCCGGTTGCCAAAGCCGCCCGGCGGGCCGTCTGCAAATCGTCGGCGCGCTGAACGAAGGATAGCGACACATAATCCACCTGCGCTTTGACCGCCGCGGCCAGGTCGGCCAGATCTTTTTCGGTCACCGCCGGCAGACGCAAGTCGGTATCCGGCAGATTGACGCCTTTGCCCTGTAAAAGCAGGCCACCCACTTTGACGCGCACCTGGAACCCGGCGCCGACGGCGCCAAGACCTTCCAATTCCAGATTGCCGTCATCGAGAAGAATACGCTGGCCCGGCCGGATGTCCGCCAGAATCTCGGGATGGGACACGGGCAGGTCCCGCCCCAGGATCAAGACCTCTTTTTCCGTCAAAGTCAGCCGGCCGTCCGGCAACGCGCCCACCCGGAGTTTCGGGCCGCCCAAATCCACCGCCACAGCCACGGGCGCGCCTTCCGCGGCGGCGGCGGCGCGCGCCAAATGCACCCAGCCGGCCAGTTCCTCGGCGCGCATATGGCTCATATTGATCCGGAACCCATCCACCCCCGCCCGAATCAGGGTTCGCATCACATCCGGGGTTGCGGATGCCGTGCCGAGGGTCGCCAAAATCTTGGCTTCGCGTCGCGATAGCATGGATGTTTCCTCCGTGTAGTTGATTGTCAGCATAACGGAATCCGGCATCGGGGAAAACACAAAATTTGCTTGACCTCCGGAAAGGTTGCATAATAATGACGATAACGCTGGAGTAATTTCGGATGAGATCAAGTCAAACGATAACTGCTCAGGGGCCGGAATTCAGGAGTCAGCCCGCCTGCAACGCTGTGCGTAGCACTGCGGGCAGGTAGTCAGAATAAGGAACCCGTATAGGCCAAGCGAATACGAAGAGAATCGGCGCTAAACGCAAGGCCTTGGCGGAATGTCTGCCGCGTTCTTCCGATTCTTGCGTATTTTATTCTGTATCCTGAATTCTGACTTCTGACTACCTGAGTTGTTACGTCAGCCGGACACCGGAACAGGAGGTGATGTTTTTTACAATTTGGCGCAGAACACGTGCGCAGGACGATCGACGGATGAACACGCTTCGAACGACCTTAACGACAAGGAGACAAGGCATGAAAAAAATCGCATTGATCGCAATGATGACGGCGGCAGTGACCGGCTTTGGCGCCACGATACCGATGGACACCCTGGAACTGCGGCTGGGCGGCAAAATGGATTTCAACAACCCGCAGGGCAAAGTGGATTGGCTGGTCGAAAGCGGCTTGGGCTATTTTGTGTACGACAACATCGAATTCGGCGGCATCGTCGATTGGGGGTATAACGGCAACGGCACCGACATGGGCCTCGGGCTGGGCGGCTTTGGGGAAGCCAACCTGGACTTGGATTCGTCCATCATGCCCTATTTCGCCATGCGCCTGCAGTATAACTTCGGCCAGTATTACCGGAACACCTCGGAACACAACTATATGCTCTGGGAACCCGCGGCCGGCTTGAAATTCTTCCTCTCGGAAAGCGTGGCCATTTATTCGGAATTGTATTTCGACCTGGCCAGCGAAAAGGCCTTCGCCCAGGGTGAAGACGCCAAGAACAACGATGTCGGCCTAAAGGCCGGTGTGCGCTGTTATTTCTAAGCCGGAAACCCGCAACCCAAAGATTTTTTCTACCTTAGACAGACCCTCCTCTGGCGGGAACTACGAAACACGCAAAACACACGAAAGTTCAAAACAAATAAATTGCGCGGTGTATTCTCTGTATCCATTTCGTGTGTTTTCGTGTGTTTCGTAGTTAATTCTTCTCTTGATCCTGTCGCCATTAATCGTTCTCATTTCCGTTTTCCCTCGCGCCACTGGCGCCACACTTCGTAAGCGATGGGCGCCACGGAAAGCACGATAATCGCCACGATCACCAGCGAAAAATATTCTTTAACCACCGGGAGGTTGCCGAACAGCCGACCCGCCGTGACAAACAGACTGACCCACAGGACTCCGCCGGTGACGTTATAGACGGCAAACTCGGCGTAGCCCATCTTGCCCATGCCCGCCACAAACGGCGCAAACGTCCGCACGATCGGAACGAAGCGCGCCAGGACAATGGTCATTTTGCCGTGCTTTTGGAAGAACTCGTGCGTCCGGTCCAGATATTCCTTCTTGATCAATCGGGTCCGGCTAAGTTTCTCGCCGGCATAATAGCCGACCATATAGTTGACGGCGTCGCCCAAGACCGCGGCGACGATGAGCAGGATCAGCAGCCATTCGATTCTAAGCGCGGTGGTGGCGCTCAGCGCCCCGGCGGCAAACAGCAGGGAGTCGCCCGGCAGAAAAGGCGCGATTACCAGGCCCGTTTCGCAGAAAATAATACCGAAAAGCAGTCCATAGGTCCATAAACCGTAAGCCGCGATGACCTGCCCCAGATAACGGTCAAGATGCAGAAAATAATCGATGAACTGCTTGATAGTTTCCATGTTGATTATTGAATGATTCCGTGATTAAACGACTGCGAAATGGAAGGCCCCGGCGCGCATCGGCGGATAGCAAATCACTTAATTGTTCCTGGGTAATCGGAACGAGCCTGCACCTTGTTCGGTCTCCACTGAATATCAATTGGGCTGTCTTTGGCCCCCCGGCTCTTAACATCTACAAGATTATTTTGGGTCTTTCGCTGAATCTGTGGGTAAAATTATCAGATACAGGGAAGCTTCCAAGGTTATTTTATGAACTACGGGATCCTCATCAATAGGCGTATGCACAAGGGCTGGAGTTCTCAACAGCCGCGCCTCGACTCCGACAAGCTTATCAAAGCCCATTCTCATCGAGTCGCGTCTATTGATAACTCCTTCAGGGAACAAGCAACGCCGGAAAAGATTGAAACGCACTGGGGTTTATGCTCCAACATGCTGGTGAATAAAACACAGCAAAAGGAGCTACCCAGTGCGCATAGAAACAATACTGAACAAAGGCTATCGTCACAAGTCATTTATCTACCGGACAGCGAATTTCGAACAGGTGGGGCGGAAGGAGGCCGTGGTTGTGGATATTGTGCCACGCAAGAACGGTCTGGCGCGGTGTTCGGGGGCAACAAAGGGTCTGCCCTTAGAATAAAGAATAACGATCTGCTTTCTTGCACAAGGCAAGGAACAAAACGCCACGCTCAATCATAATGACCGCCGCACTTGCCTTTCAATACCATCGGCAACACATCCCGCCAATTTTCCGTGCTCCCGTCACACAGAGGAATACGGTAATGTCCCGTCGGTTGTTAAAATAAAGTGACGGTTTCCAGTCTAGTCCGATACAATCGGATTGGATAAAAACAAAAGAAAGGAAACCGTCATGAGAGCAGATCTTATCAAAGCGGTATT